>Ga0247718_1000013_pt1 | contig 47184 bp, 61 predicted proteins | sample 21E_DmetaG_FD_189045 | JGI IMG/M metagenome (GOLD analysis project Ga0247718, IMG submission 189045) | Soil microbial communities from hillslope of Landscape Evolution Observatory, University of Arizona, Oracle, AZ, United States - 2-1-E_D | ecosystem: Engineered > Artificial ecosystem >...
CTTTCAGTTTAAAAGTTATTTTATTATCTTGACGGAGGGGGCATTCAACCGGAACTTTTATGTCATCTTGCCAAATCAAAATGTGATGATTTGGATATTGACAATGTGCATAATTATTGCCAAACGGGCAATCCTGACAGGATGTTATTTCTATGGTCATAAATAATATAAGTTTGATTTATTATAACCGTTTGGTAAATCTATCTTACTAATAAATTCTATATCAGATTCGCGAAACGGGCATTCCCAGCTACCGCAAGCATAAAACTCATTATTTATATCCTTCATAAATACAGCAATATCACCATGACCGATAACTTTACCCCAAAAGTGATCGCCTGTTTGTAATTTGTCCATAGCCATGTTTATAAGTATTATATATAATCTTCGTCAATGTCAATACACGGCAAATACGTAATCTTTTCGCTTTGCGCCGGATCAAGAGCGGGTTCGACAAATAGCTTATTCACAATGACACCGTTCAAGGTTTTTATTTCAATTATAAATCCTTTATCAATCAATTCATGATTTGATATTATTAAACTTATCTGTTTTTCCATATTTCCTTAATTTTCAGCTAAACTATATAAGATTAATTAAATAACCAAATATTTTTTAGTCTTTCATGTAATAGGGTGTTTCAAAACCTGCCGCATCCAGTGGAAGACCGGGTGCCCAATCAAGCGGTTCGCGCATGATGTTAATAATTTCTTCCAAAGCACCGTCGTTGTCCTCATCGCACTCCACCACAATCTCATCATGGATAGACATAATGATCTGATAACCTTTTGCTGCCACCTTCTTCATAATATCCGCAATCACGTCTCTGGCTGTGGCTTGTACGATGTTCTCGACCAGCTTACCACCATAAGTGTCAATAAGCTTCCACTGCTTCGTAGTTTGATCCATACCCTCGTAACACAGCATTGAACCACCAAACTTACCAGGCTTCAACTTAGGACGCAAATAAGCAAGCGTTCTTCCGGATGGTAACTCTATAAACAATAAGCCTTTCTTGGTGTAGAATTTGAGGAAGTTAGCTGAGAGTCTTACGGGGTTACCTTCGACAGCTGATATGACAGCGTGTTCCACCAAAGTCCATAAATTAACTATCTTCTGGTTAGCGGCTCTCCATGCATCAATAAGCGGTTTGAGTTCTGCTTCTTGCAAACCCATCTTCAACGCGCCCATATTAATCAGAGCATTGGGGCCGCCACCAAAACCACAATTATGTACAAGTACTCCCGATACAGTGAAACGGTTATTTGGTCCAGCGTTTAGGATGTCATAGACTTCTACGCCTGTTTCAATGCCGTTAAAACGACAATCCTTCCTTATATCGGAAGAAGCATAAAGCGCTACCTCGTCAAATCCCGTTTCAAGTAAATCGTAGTTACCAACCACAACTTGAATTAAAGAGTAGCTGTTGTAAGGGTCTACCCAAACGATATGGTCCATTGTGGCTTTTAGCGGACCATAATGAATAATATCTCTTATACCTCTGTACACAACACCTCCATGGCTCACCCAATTTTCACCATCCCAAACTTTATGGGCGAGCGTTACATCTTGAATAGGCACAAGACCTTGATGGGTAAGCACAAGTTCATCTTTAGCAATACAAGCTAATTCTGCCACTTTACCTTTCTGTCTGAGTGGTGATCCTTTACCAATCGTCTCAATAGGCACTTTAAACATTTGGGATGCTGACGCTTCGTATATTTTACCATGTGTGTTAAACACATCTAATCTCCATTTCTCACCAGCGAACCAAGCGATTACACGGGCTTCGATGGCGGATAAGTCGACAACGGTTAGTTTCTTGCCTTTTGGTGCAACAAAAGCAGTTCTAATCAGCTGAGAAAGCGTGTCAGGTACATTACCAAAAGCAAGTTCAAGGTTCTCTGCGTCACCATCAAGTACGAGCTGACGAGCAAAATCAATATCCGGTATTTTGTTTTGTGGAAGATTTTGCACCTGCACCAATCTACCTGAATTAGATACAATTCTACCGTCGCACCAAAACCGGTTGTTTGGTCCAGCGTTAATGATGTCGTAAGTAGAAATTTGAAACTGCGTATCAAAAAAAGGATTCTCCGGTTTTACACCGCTAACGTGCCACTCTCGATAAGCCTCACCTTTCCATAATGGTAAATTTAACCTCTTTGCTTCGCCGAGAGAAATTTTCATATCTGGATCAACAAAAACTTTATGCTCCGGTGTTGCTGTAACACCATCGTGTTCAATAACAAATTTCTCACCGCTGTAAACAACACCTTCGTGAAAAACCCATTGCAAACCATCAAAAACTTGATCGGTTATTTCTACCTCCTCAATAGGCTTTTTTCCTATCCATCCTTCATCTGTCTTAACTAGAACCAAAGAACCCTCAGCAATACACCACCGGCCTGTCCTCGCAGCACCGTAGAACTGCAACAAGCCACGGATGCGTCCGTCTTTACAAACGCAGTGCGCCATGGCTAAATATTTTTTAACAGAGGTTTTGGATAGTTCCTGACGAATTTCGAGCATCCGTTGAATATGACTTTCGCTGTATTTCTTCATAAGATCCGGAACGTCTGCTTTACGAAGTGTTTGTATTTCTTCTCCGGTCTCGTATTCTAACCAACGTATCACTTGCGATACGCTGTTTGGGTTTTCTAATTTGGTCAGTTCCTTTGCTTCTTCAATCAATCTTGCTTTATACGCCTCATCAATAATGATGGCGTTTTTTACGAGCCTCTTATTGATCTTAACACCATAGTCATTGATTTGCTGATCAAGATGCCACAAGCGCATTTCGCTTTCAGGAACAGTAAAAAAGTCCAGCTTGTTTCTGATTGATAATTCTACCTCAACGTCTTTCACACAGTAATTCAAAAACTGCCGCCACTTCTCAGGCGAATGCTCCGGCAGGTTTCTTGTTCTTTCGTTATTAGCTTTGGTTGGTTTACACGGCAGTGAAAAATATCTAATCAATTGTCTACCCGTCATATCTTTTTGCACGTTCAGTTTAAGCACTTCTGCTACTTGTGCAAGAGACATCGGAAGCCCAAGCATAGCACCTTTTACCATGGTGCACTCCCACTGCTCAATAGGTAAGTTAATCTTAAAGAAAGCCGACAAACAAGTTCTTTCAAAAGCCGCGTTGAAGGCGGTTTTAAGCACTTCGGGGTTTTGTAAGTCTTCGCAAAAAGACTCCATAAATTGCAAGTAATCTTTCCAAGCAAGCGGTCCGTATTTTTCAATGTACCAATCCGCGTCCATGTAGTCTTGTCTAATGTCTATGATTTTCACAGGCTCGCCGTCATAAGAGTAGGCAATCATCAACACTTCAAACTCCGGATGCTCTGCGTATTTGTAAACACCTGACTTGATCAAATCAACGGGTGAGTAGGTTTCAATGTCTATGGATAGTGTTCTCATAGTCTTGTAATTGTTTTTGGCCAATTAAGTATTTCGTGATGTGCGTTGTGGAATTGCTTGAATATTTTGCAAGCGTCTGCTTCATCGTATCTTCTACGCCACACCCACACACAACCGTAAAAAAGTTCGGTCTCAGTGCATGTAATCTCGAATGCTGCAACCGGAAACAAATCTGTTTGATACTCTATACGCATATTTGCATCCGAAGCAATTTCACGAACAGACGTGAACCCGTTCGCCATGTGCAAGCGACCACCTTTATGATAAAAATAGATTAGCATAGGATAAAAAGCACCTCACGAAATGGAGGTGCTTTTGTTTTGGGAGTAAGCAAACAGGTTACAGATCGTCTTCTTCCAGATCATCGTCTCCGAGATCATCGAATACAGCATCCACATTGACTGTGCTGCCTAACGGCTCACCGTTTTTGATTTTCTGCACTGCGTTCAGACCAGCAGCGATACCTTTGTTTCCAGAGGTATTAAATGCATACAGGTTGATGTTTACGCGCGCATAATCACCAGAAATAACCTGTGTAGGATCTGTGATTTCCTCTTTTTCACGGTTAATCACTTTCGGTTTGTTGTCGCTAGAACAATTCAAAAACCATTTGCCTACATACGCAGGGTCGTCGCCTCTTTCTTCATCACCATCACGCAGAGGTGTTTTGAAGTTTTTAGGCAATTTGTTTGCGTCTTTGATATCGAGTTTACTCATACCAGCTACAATAGCAGCTTTGATGGCAGCCTCGATTTTTTGAACTGTCTCTTTATCTTCTTTGTCAATGATGATTGACACAGAATACTTTTCTTTTGCACCAGGGCTTGCAGCCTTCGGCTTAAAAAGATTAGCATAAGAGAGACGTACTTTGCCGGTAGTTACCAGCGTGGGGTTTGTGCTTGTTGACATAGCGTTTAGCTTTTAGCGGTTAAAAAAAATATACTGACGGAATTATCAGTCGTCGTTAAAATCATCCGAAAATTCATCCAACACATTTTTATCTGCTTGGAATACCGGTCTCGGATCTGTTTCCGGTGCAAGGGTTGGTGATCCTTGCGGTTTGACTGTTAAAGGCTCTACAATCTTTGTGAATTTTGCTTTACCAATAACTTTTGTAAGTTCTGTGATACCAACAATCACAGCAGGTTTCATCAAGTCTTCTCGCTTGTAACCTTCTTTCTCCAACTCAATCAAGATTTGGTTTTCATCCAAGTACTTGCGAACACTTCTACCTTCAACCAACTTCATACCTGGCCACGCTTTACCAGCGCGAATCGCTTGCATCAAAGCAAAATCTTTTACGCCTTTCGCCCACTTAGCAAGCTCATCTGCTTTGCCTATTACCTCAACTACTTCTTCATCTGTAAGGAGTTCAGGATTGGCAAAATCGTGTTTAATAAGTTCCATGTGATAATCGTGGTTGGCTCGGCAAGTTTCTTTTACGCGGCAGAATTGACAGTGCTTTCCGGCTTTGAACTCACCTTTACCCTCAAAAGCAAGTTTCGCTTTTGGTTTCAGTTCATCTTCTGCCCACTGCAATAATTCAGCGACGCTGATCTCCCAAACAGAAATGTTGTCAAGTCTTGGTTGGTAGATGGTCATTCGCATGGTGTGAACATCGTACAAGTGTCCGTAAGCTTCATACAGTCCTAATGCATACAGCATCATTTGTTTGTTCTCGACTGCTGATACCGGAACACCTTTACCGTATTTAAGATCAGTAAAATCCATGATGTGATCGGCGACAATACAAACGTCACCTGTGCCAAAACAATCGGGGGCATAAGCAGACAGATCAAGACGAGTTTCCAAGAAAATCAAAGCATCGCTTGTTTTCTTTTTTGCTTCGTCGTACTGCACCATTACATAGTTGGTGTAGTCTTCCATATACACCAGCATTTCTGGTGTGTACAGCGGATCGGCTTGTATGGCTTTAAGTTCTTTTTGCCACGCAGTTTTTCTGATTTCCCCAAGTTTGAAGCGCAGCATTTCTTCGGCAAGCTTGTGTGCCAAAGTACCTTCCGCAGCAGCAGCACCGGCACGATCCGGTACTGACTGCTCTAAGCGGACGGATGGGGGGCAAGCGAGCCACCTGGACGCGCCTGACGGGGATAGTAATGCGTGTGCGGCCATTATTATAACTTGTTTAATTCATCCTCAATTTTGTTCCACTGCTCCGGCTTGTTCTCCACGTCGGTGATCTTGTCGAAACCGAGTTTCTTCCACAAGCCTTTCACGTCTTTACCGGCCTTGTTCTTTTCAACAGCCAGCTTGCGCAGTTCAGGGAAAGTGAGACGAGGTTCTTCTGTTTCACCTTCTGCTTCTCCGTCGGCTTCTTCGTCTTTTGCCACAGGAGTTGGTTTTTCCTCGACTTTTTTAACAGTCTCTTTCTTAGGCTCGGTAACAGAAACCTTTACAGGCTCTCCGGTTACAAATGTTTCTTCTTTCAAAGCGAAAACCTGTTCTAAGTTTCTTTTAAGCGCCTTTACGTGCTGCGAACTGTCTGTATCTGACAGCTCGATGGTAATGGTGATTTTTGCCATAAAATGTGCGTGGTTTTTAATTATTAAATAGTAGCGATTTCTTTAGCTCTTTTACTTTTAGCAGATGGCGATTTTACTTTTGGGCGGATAGCTGTGTTTACTTCCAATACCCAATAATACCCCATTTTACCAATAGAGATAACACCTCTCAATACGGAAGATTTATAAGGCGCAGCCTCGCCATTATCAACAGCAGTGCGCAACGCACGCGATACAACATTTACGGACAGCTGGCAGTGCTGTGCAAATTCCGATGCGGTCATTGGTTCAATTACTTGTTTCTTTGATACCATGTCATATACGATTTGAAAGCAAATATAGGACGAAAAATTAATTAACCAAATATTTTTTGGTTAATTGAATAAACTTTTTATTTTTGGTGTCTAAACAAAAAGAAATATGTCGAACACACCACCCAACACCCGACCATTCAATTTGCAGGACTTTCTTGCAGGTAAACCGATAGTATGTAGGAATGGATTTGTACCACAAGACATTCACTATTTTAAGGACGCACATAATAATCACACGCCAATATTTTTTGGCACTAATGAAGGGACTGTTATGCGATGCGATAGAAATGGCGTATGCCCATCTGATTTGGTAAATAACAGTGATAATAAATACGACCTCTTCCACCCCTGCGAGCAAAAGGAAGGATGGGTGAAGTTATATAGGAAAAATTTTGGAGAAGTATATGTAAGGCATGCCGATGTTCATAATTTAGAAGAACAAGCTAAAAGATTTGTAAAAGTTCCAGATGACTACCTAACCACCGTAAAAATAACATGGTATGAATAAAGAACTACAACAGAAGATCGAGGAATTGGCTGATGAATATTCATTAGTGCCTTATGACAGGACTATTTTTAATGATGCTTTGAAATCTATCCTCTCCTCCCCCGACCTACTAAGATTAGCGGGATATATTCCTTTAACTGAATTAATACAGTTGGTTGAATGGAATAGCGATGAAGATGGTAGGATATGGGATGGATTAAAATTCGTTGACAGAAAACAATTTTTAAACACTCACTATCCATTAACTGATAAACCACAACCATGAAAACTAAATTTTTATTTTATCCTTATACTTGGATGTTTCCAACAATAGGGTTTGATATAAAAGATAAAGAAATATTAATTGTTATATTTTGTTGTGCAATTCACTTCACTTTTAAACAACCACAACCATGAAAACCCAACTAGACAAACACCTATTCCTTGCCTCGCACGCACAGGCTCAACTATTCAGCCACAAGTACAAGACAAAGAAACCTTCACCAATAATTAGATATGTTGTTATTGGGTTGCTGTTGTCGATGGGGTTGAGTAGTAGGGGACAGCAACAAGGGGAAATAGCTTTACCAAAAGATGCTTTTAGGATTCCTCAATTCTCGCACATTGACACTGCAAAAAGCCAACGTATACTAATCGGCTCCGTTACTGATGCGGGAGATTTATTTTCATTGCAAGCAACAAACAGCGTAGCTAAAATAACAATGTTTGCACCTAAGACTTTGATAATTGAGGAAAAGAGTATTATTAGTCAATCAAAACGAATCGACACCGTAATAATAGGCAACCGTATTTATACACTTAAAAAAGCGACTGAATGAAACACCTACTAACCATTTTACTGATATCGGGAATATGGTCTTGCACCAAACAAGCAGATCAACCAATCCAACTACGCACCCCTTCACGTCCAGAGATAGCCACCGTTCAACCAATGGTAAATACTATCTACGGTTACATGGCATGGAGATTTAACTTTACTATCCCGAACAAAGCTGAATCAAACATAAAAATTTGGTACAACTGGAAGCAGAAGAATGAATCTCGCGATTGGACTTTTGAAGCTACTATATTTAAAGGTCAAAGGGCAATGGACGTATTTACCATGATAGATGTACTAGGACAGATTGAGTACATTAGATTAGTAAAGGTAGAAGGAACGGATAGGAAATTTAATTTGTTACATGTAAAATAAAAAAAAACCATGACACCACTACAAATCTTTGCATCTATCTTTATTACAGCCTGTATATTAGGATGGGTAATACTTGTTAATGCTTGTAAGAACGCACCCTATGAGAATAAAGGTGATGAAATAATTTACACGGATGAAACGCATTTTGATTAAAATAAAAAAAAACAAAACAATGAAATACCTAAATTACATTTTGATTTTATTCCTATTACAATCTTGCTCTAATGGATTATTATTTAATCCTAAAAAAGATACTGTTTACATTTATGTATCTGATACGGTAAAACCTAAGCCGAAATATTCAGAAGCATATCCGAATTTTACAGAAACTAGGCACGTTACATTTGACGTTATGAAAAGCTATGAAAAGAAAAAATATTTTGTAACCTTTTATCTATGGATTGATGGGAATATAGCTTATTCTGACCCTAATATTGGTACTTATATTGAACCTTCTGAACTTGAAGTATATAAATCTAAAATCAGAAAAATTTGCAATGATAAAATACCAGAACTAATAAAAGTTTGGAACTAACCCCCATTCCCTTACCCCCAACTGCCCGACTAATAATCGGGCTTTTTTTATCCTAAAATGTCCTAAAATATCCCAAATTATAAAATCCCCACGTAGAAACGCAGGGATTAACCTTGATACAAAGCCTATTAGGCTCAGTTATTTTCTATACAAATCAGCCTCAGCCGCCCGTCTTAATATCAATCCGTTCAAAACTACTCCACCCGCTTTTACCCACTTGAGGAACTCGCAGGAACCCACTACCGGCATGCCATTTTCTTTTGTGTATGTATATATGGTCGGATCGTTAGGGTCGGCTTTCATTTTACGCAGCAATGTGCTATTTCTCAACGCCCCAATCCCCAGGTTGTAAGCAAACGACACAAGGGAATCAAATTGACTCTGTGTGGTGTCTTTAGGTAGTAATGCAAGAACACTCATTGAACGTTTAGCCACGTCATCCTGAAGCCACTGAGCAGCCTGTTCCATCGTACAAGTATCGCCTTGTTTTAAGGCTTTCCCATCCGGATAACGGGTAGTACCCCAACCTATAGTCCACACTCTCGCCGAACATTGGTAAGCCTCTGAACGGTAACCCTCGAATTTCTTTATGAGATCCAAACAATTTTTAGATGGTGTCATATCCCTATTACTTTACGAATGGATGGAACAATCTGCCTGAATAGTAACACAGCAATAACCGCAACCAAACCCCACAGCACCCAACCCAACTGCTTTAGCCTTTTTTCTGTCGATGTAGCCCGTTTCTCCTGTTCTGCCTTGTCGATACCCACCTGCAATATTATACCCTTCTGTTGGGCTTCCCTTAGCTTCACAGCCTGTAAGGAGTCGGATAGTTCATTGATTGCCCGATTATCCACCACATAATTCGTAACCGTGTTGGTGCGAGTGGTAGTTATGCGGATGGTGTCGGGTCGGATGATTGTGTCGGTTGTGCCGGGAAGAACGGCAGTATCAGATAAAATAAGCACTTCTGTTTCGCCGATTATAGTGTCATTGGAACAAGGCTTTTGTAAAGAAGCAAACTTCTGACCGATGGAACGGAACATAGCGGAATCGGTAATTACCCGCTGATAGGCTTGCTCGTTCTTTTTTGCAACGGTGGCGCATGATGACAGGAACAGTAGTGCTATCCCTAGTGCAAGTAAATAAAATACTACAATATGCCAACCACGGATATTAGTTGTTTTCATACAGTTTCTTTTTCATCTGCAAATAGTTGCGGATGATACGGTTAAATATCGCTATTGCTTGCAGGTCATTTTTGCACATCGTTGATGTCTTTCTTTGTGAGTTGAGCAATAAGGAAAGCGGTAAGACCCGCTACCTTAACCATAGCGTCATTGATTTTAGCAAGCCATACAGGCTCTGCTATTTCCAACCATGATAACACCGCTTCTGCTGCCCACGGAACGAGAACAGTAAATGCCGCTACCCACTTCAAGTAGTTGAAGTATTTAGGTGAGCCGCTGAAAAAGCGAGCGATTGTTTCGAGTACGAATTGTTTAGGGTTGAACATATTTTTTTGTTTTAAGGTTCTGACTTTGATTTTTTAATCTTAACGTAGTTATAACAAATAGTACTGATACCAGCCACTATTGTAACTGCTAATGCGATCAATTTCATCCAAGTCTCCACATTTGCCATACTCAATATGCCGCTTAGTAAAGTAATTCCGTACCCTTTAACGGAGGTTGTGTCTAAATTTTCCAACGTGTTTCGCATTTTAACGCAATTTACTTCATAAATGTACGGTGAAAACACCGAATTTTTGGTACGTGTTTTACGCATGTTATTTCATTTTTTGTAAGGTCGTATCCTGTGCCTGTGCAACAATCTTTTGAATAACTCCCGCTGATTGCTCATAGGGCAGTTTTGATAAGCCGCCAAGAACGGTTTGCAGTTCTGTTTCGGTTAGTTTCAGTTTGTATGTCGGCTGTTGCTGCCAACCAACTACAAGAATTGCAACTAATAATACAGCGCAAAGGATTGTGAATTGTTTTTTCATACGTATTTTAAATTTGTTTTATTTTTTCTAGCCCCGTTTAACATAGCTTTTAAAGTACTATGATTGTACCCGTATAAATTAGCCGCTTCTTTTGCACTTTCATAAAAAATACCATATTCAGGATGGAGAACTTTTTTCATTGGAGCAACTATTAAAGTAGGAGACACTATGCCAGTAATAAGGGTTTTTATATAATATCTAATCTTTTTTGTTTCTGAAATTTTCTTTCTTGTTTCTTCTTTATGCGTTCTTTTGTTTGACAATTTCATTTTTTCTCTCGTTTTTAAAGACCTTTTCTTTCCTTTTCCTGCTACACTTAATTTTAATCTCGTTTCTTGTGTTACGGGCGGCATTTTTTTACCTTTAGTTGCTAAAGATAGTTTCAATTTATACTCTTCGCTTCTAGGTTTATCCAATTTTTTACCCTTAAACATTAAAGATGCCCTCTCTTGTGCTGCTTTTCTTTGCTCTTCGTTTTTATAAGGTCGTGGAATTCCTTTTCTTTCTTTTCTATATCGTTGTCTAATTTCTTCTGAAACTATTAAATTGATTGCCCCCTCGCCACCGTCTGTTTTATTTACTAATTCACCCTTTTTCAAATCTTTTCTGCCATAAAAAGAAATTAGATATTGTTCTATTTTACACGCTTCTTCCCAACAAATATCCTTATGTGTTATCTGAATTTTATATCCATATTTTTTTACAACGCTATGCCAATGCTTACTTCTACCAAATTTTTCTTTTGATCTGTTTTCTTTTTTACCAATTCCAATGTAAAAAACTTGACCATTATCTTTTCTGACATGTTGGTAAACAATAGCCATAAAAAATTACTTTCTTTTAAATAAAGATAGAAAACTAATTACATATTCTTTTATTATAGCATCGTCTGTTCCCCACTTATTTACAATAGAAAAAGGAATATGAACGTTTTTAGCTCCAATTCTTTTTCCTTTTCTGTCATAAAATTCTACACAGGTATTACAACCACTAGTTGTATCCCCTATTGACAAGTCAAACGCCTTTATAGTTATTTGATATAGAGTATCTTTTTCCATTTGGTTCAATACAATTGGCATTACTTGTATTGAATTTTTTACAGTATCAACTTTTTGTACCGTTTGTGCTGTGGCTGCCAGTGAGATTGCAGCAAATAAGATTGTGAGTATTGTTTTCATTTTAATTAATGTATAAAATTTAATATTACAAACTCATTAGGTAATTCTAAAATATGGTCATTAAAATTACTTCTATTAGTATAGAAATAGGGGTCTTTTTTTGATGAACGAACTACCCTGACATTTGATTTTAGGACATTTGGATAGATAAGAAAAGAAGTCTGACTCGTTTCTGCGTATATAATATAATTACCTAAGTCATTATATTTTACTATAAATGCTTTGTACCCGTAGTAAACAGCATTTGAAATAGTCTCATTTTGATTTATTGGTGCTTCAAATTGTTTTGTACAACCAAATAATACAGTTAAGATAATAATAAATAAATACTTTTTCATGTGTTTTTTATTTAAAATTAAAGTAACTGATTATATATATTAATTTTTGTAAATTATTTAATTTAATTAATCACATCCACCTGCGTGGTAAGATATTACATACCAATTAGACCCATCTGATTTATAGGTAGCCGCACCATGACAAGGCAAAGACCCACCATTTTCAGAAGTTCCAAGTGTAACGCCAGATATAGTAATACTTGTTCCAAGCCCAGAACTTGTCCTTTTTATTGTTATAATCCTTCCGGGGAAACTACTTGCAGAGGGTAATGTTATTGTGTAAGTATTGCTACTTGCGTAAACAGTTCCTATGTTATCAGCTACTGTGTATGTTGTTGAAACGCTTGTATATGATTCTGAAAAATAAGTCGCTTTAACACTGCTACTGAATGTGGCTGCTCCTGTGTTGTCTATCGAAAACCTTGTTGCACCCGACGCGGTGTTATCAGCGATTTGAAATACGCCACTATTAGCACTGTTTAATACCCACTCTCTACCTGTTGAAGATGTTGTGTTTTTTAAAAATAATTCTGCGCTTGATGTTGTATTAAAACCAGTTCCCTGCGAATAAAATCTTCCTGTTGCACTAACACTCCCCGCCACCTGCAAGGCATCTGTGCCGTTGTTCGTGTTCGTGTTTACCAATAATGCACCACTATTGACTACTAATGAAGCGTTTGGCGCAGTAGTACCTATACCTACGTTGCCGCTTGTAGTAATTGTCATTCGTGTACCAGCATCCGCAAATCCACCTGTAATGAATTTGATACCACCACCTGTTGTTGACCTGTTAATTATCGCTAATGTGTTTACACCTAATCCTGTGTACGCACCACTATAAGCAGACGATGTATATACAAACTGTGATGTAGTTGCGTCTGTTGTTAAGTTAATATTTGATACGGCAGACGTACCGCTATTTGTGTTGACATAGTTTAAAGAGTTTTCACCATTTACGGATGTCGTAAACCCTGCTGTTGTTCCACTTAGCGCACCTGTCAACGTGCCGCCTGTTAACTGCAAGTATCGGGCATCACCTGTGGTATTAAAGTCACTTATATTTAGTTTGGTATTGATTGAACTTCTTAATGCAGATGCCGTATCTGTTAATCTTCCAATAGTAGCATAAGTCGCAGCAGCATCACTTATATTCAGCTTAGTATTTATTGAGGCTCGTAAGGCAGAGGAGGAGTCGGTGATTTGAGATGTTAAAGCAAGAGTACCAGATGCGTTTGGTAGTGTCCAAGTTCTATTATCTGAAATAGATGGAACTGTCAATTTACCCGTAAAAGCAGACTTAGCATTTTGAATATTAATATCCATCGCCGTATCTACATAAAGTCTATTTGAGAAGGAATTAATCAATTCAATAATCCTATACGAATCGTCCTGAACAACTCTTAGTGCGGGGTTAGTAGTTGAACTGTTCTGAATGTTTACACCTATCCCTGTTGCAGCAGTAAAACTTCCCGCTCTACCCGTTGAACTATTTACAGCATTAACAGCTTGAACAGATGTAGCAGAACTAACCGATAATCTTTCTCCTAAAAGCAATCCACTTGTCCTAATCGTATCACTTACCCATATTTTACCATCCTGACGGAACAAGTTGCCTGTTTGGAGGCGAACTTTACCGAGTAACGTATCTCTTAAATCCGTTTGATTATTCAGCGACCCCTGTATATTTCCCCATACAATACTGTCTTTTAAATTGTCAACAAAAGCAAGCGTTCTGTGAAAACCTTTGAATTTAACCCTTACTGAGCTGTCTTCGCAGTTAAATATCATGTACATGGTGTCGCTGGCATTCACATAAATAGTCGTGTCAGCACAGCCCATGGCGATACCCCGGTTAAATCTTGTTTTGCTGTTCGTCCCTACCCACGGTTGAGAAAAGGCAGAAACAGCTACAATCAAAAACGACAATAAAGCAATTATTTTTTTCATCTTATATACGCATTAATAAGTAAATACCTGTGTTTTTAGGCGTTGTTTCACCTCCTGTTGATCCAGTGTTAACCGTATCTCCGGTCCATAATCCGCGATCACCGCCAGAACGCATACGGTTCGCTTCGTAATTGGTTCCGATAGTGTCGGTTCTGGTGCGAGTAAATGTGTGCGTGTGGGCCTTCACATCATCAGCTTGGTATGATCCAGCTAATCTGGTTATGCCTGTTCCTTCCACCCCCCTTAAATACCCAGCGGAATAAAGCCTTGGTATGCGGAAAGTAGTTGATCCGTCACCATCGGAAAACTTACCATGTTGTTCAGACGATCCTGTCCAGGTTGCATCGGCTATTAAAAGCGATGCATCTAGCTGTTGCACATACTCCCACAGTCTTCTGTACACTGTTCGATCAAGCAGCGATCCGTCTGCAAATATAGCACCTTGTACAGTAGCATCTTTATCGTTTTGGAACAAGATGTCTCCCACGCGAAGTACCCCGTCGATATTGTTGAGCACCACATAGTCAGTTCCGGTATAAATGATCATGGCGCGTTCACCTTGTGCTAAATGCAGTTCGGTGCGGTTGCCAAAATAGTTGATGTTTCCGCCACCATCTACATCAATAGTTACATTCACATGGTTGCCACCATCTGATGCAAAGAAATATTGCAAGAAAGTGTCTGTTGTGGATATGGCCGGTAGCGATACTGTAAAAGCCGATCCAGCACCTTGCAAGCGTAAAAGCTTACCTGCATCCGCGTCGGTTAGCACAGTGTCTACGGTAATGATTTCTTCATCCGTAATTGTCTTAGCACTTTGCACCGTAGGCGACAACACTTGCACTTTCGGGTAAAACTGCACCGTGAACTGTTCGTCAGGCGTAAACTCATCCCCCGCAGCCAAATTAAAGCCTATCACATCCCCATCGACATCTGTAATCCATGTCAGCTGATCAGGCTCAAACATTGGTCCAAACGCCACTCTGTAAATAATATCAATATCCCAAGTTTTCCAATCCACATTTGTGTACGAAGTATCGCCACCAACCATCTTTAAAAATTCAGTAGGTCTGATCTCAATGCTTTCGTAGGAAGGCTGGTAAATAAAAGATTGGCGCAGCGTACCAGTAACCATAAGTGATGTCGTCTCGTAAATATTTACGATAAACGTCACAGGGTCTACGTCAGCGAATGTTACATTTTGCGGCGTGTTATGTGGAGGGGCAAATATCTGCGCATCAACGACCACAAGTGGGTTAGATGCTTTGAATATTCTGACCGCAATACTATCAGTAATGCTAGGCGCGGATGATATGGTAAGATTGATATTCATGTTTATTCAATATCTGTAACTTGAACAATAGCATCTTGCTGGTTAGCCGGTGCTTGATTGGAACTGAAACCTTTGGTGTTGATGTTGTAGGTAACAAACAGATCACCTTCATTTTCGCCTTCTGCATCGATAGCAATACCAGCTCTGTTGTTAGCTTCTCTGATTGGGACAGTCCAGAAGCTCAATGGCGATCCTGGCGTTGATATTTCTTCCAACTGCGCATCCTTATCAAGCGTGTATTCGTAACCATCAATACTTACGTTGTCGCAAGTAAGCGCGCGATTAATTTTATCGATCATCCAATCTGGTAAACCTTGATCACTACCAACCAAAAACTCATACGATCTAGTTGGCTCGCTATCCAAGTTCACGATGTCTAGCGGCTCATCCTCGTATTGCGATAATCTTCCACCAGGACGGAAACGCTGAATATAGCCTTCTACGCGTATGCGGGACGTATATCCGCCAGCCACATTCCAAATGATATCCGTATCGTTCTCATCGTTGCTGTAATCAATCACAACGGTCTCAGGCCAATCAGCGGCTATCAAAATAGGCTCTGTTACAAACTGTCTTGCGGTAGGACCAGAACCGAAAGTAGCCAGCAAATAGTAAGTCTCACCTGCTGCCAGAACAGAACAATCCACTGTACCCACGTACAATTGTTGACCAGCAGACAGCCCATCGTTAGCTATTTCATTCAGTGTGATAGTGTCTACTTCCGCGCCATTGCAATCTATGATTACCAACGTAGCTGCCAGCCCTTCTGTAATAAATTGCACATCGAAAGTATCGTTGGTTTGCCACTTTTGGAAATATGGTGTTTGCACAGAGTACCTGCCGATACGGTTCGTAAACCAATCAGTATCCATTTGCTTGAAATGGTATTGCAGTGGGTAGGTTGCCCCCACGCGTATAAATTTTACCGGTAATCTATGACTTATGATACCCATGTCTTCTATTACAAGTGCTTGATCATTATAATTGATAAACTCAGACACATCGGTAAGAGAACTACACAACAGTGTCATTTCTTGTGACTCGTTAAACGCTGGCTTCACAGATACTTCTTGTGGGAAGCCGTAAAACCTTTTTCCTTGCCACGTTCCTGTGATATATCCTCTACCTGCTTGCTGCAACAATGATACGATATTTTGAGGTATTTCTGACCTGAATTTTAACAGGAACGGTCTGAAATAGGTCTCTGTAAGTTGATTCACACGTAAGTTGCCGTTCTCAACAGTAGTAACACCGTTGAGTGTTCGGATAAGTGTTGCGTTTTTATCCGCGCTTGTAAATTTTACAAGTTCGTTAGGTAATGCATACAACCCACCAGACAACAAATCGCCATTCGCAATTAATACTGTTTTAGGTGTCAACTGTTCTAAGTTGTACCAAGTGTCTATGTTCGTTCCACCGCTGATAGCTGTGTAGGTCGGTCTGAATACACTGTACTTGCCATCCTCATCCGGTGCACGATTAATATTGATGATAAAAACAGAGTTGTCGCCTCTTGCATCTGTGTTTGGCAGATCAAAAAATCGCTGGCGTATTCTCTCAATACCAAATATATCTGTACGGTACCGGCCAACGAGATCAAGCTGATTGTTGGTTCTTGATATCGGTGTGCGGTATTCTTGTCCTGCGTTCACCTCTTGACGAGCCGCGCCTTCTTCTTGTTTCTGATCCGGATATCCTACTTTAACGGAATTGAACAACAGATCAGAAGCAACATCAATAGTAAGCTCTGCTACTTCACCAATATCTAATATCTCTATGTTGTTATTAAGAAAATAGGATCTTTCCTCAAACAACACTTCCTGAGTATCATAATTCACCCCAACAGCACCTTTCAATATTTTGCCATAGCTGGTGAAAAAGTCCGAGAAGCTTGTTTTGATTACTGGGTTATCCAATCCGCGTATAGCATCCCCGCATGTTGTTACCAGATGTTCGTTGTCTTCTAAAAGCGATGAAACACCTGTAAAACGGTTATCCGTCATGTTTGCTACCAACTCCTTAAATACATCAATCGGTCTTTTTGCGGCGCACTCTGTAATCTGAAAACGGGAGTCGAAAGTAATTTTGAAATTGGTTTCTTCTACGAACAAGAATATAGAACCTAAGAACGAACCTGTTTCAATCACTATAAATAATTTACCATCCCTTGTAACAACAACAGGTTCGTCAACTAAAGATATCGTGTATGTACCTGGCCCGGTTAAAGTACCCGATAAAATAGTGGTTTTAGCTAACGCTGGTGGAAGTATTGGGTACACATAAAAAGATAAATCATAAGTAAGATTGGTACCTCCAGGTAGGTTATCAATTCTTACCGTAAAATCTCCGGTAACTCTAGCTGTAAGTGTTTCTATTGAGGAAAAGAAAAAATTACCTGAATTAGTTAACGACGTAGATATCGCTCCTGTTATCTCCTCAAAAAATGAATCGCCTCTTGTCACCCCAACATTTTCACCTTCATTATTGACGAAATTGACCGGAACAATATATTTTTTCAATGGATCGATTTGCCCTGTGCCTGCTGAGAAATAATTGAACGTATCAGTAAAGCGAATACCATCAAGATCAAGCGTAATGCCTTCGCATGGGATGTCGTAAGTAACGCCGTCATTGGCGCGGATGAATTTAGCTGGTCCGTCTTGCATCACCTCTACCGTGATACCGGTTTTTGGGTCGTCCACGGCTTTGCTTAAATCAATCTCAGCTTTATAGTACAGTTCATAATTACCATTGGTTTCGCGGTTTAATTTTAGCAACCCTAAATACACCCCGCTTTCCACGCTTCTGTTTGCGTATAAAAGAGCGCGTAATATTTTGGCCCCATCTTTTACAAATTTGTAGGTAGATGTGTACGTCCTTTCAAGTCCAAAATACTTTGCACTGCGACCGTAGTTCAAGACAATATCAGACCAACCCTCAAACATATTGTTCAAAGGCTTTGGCGCGAGCTGCAATTTAAGATCACCAAACTGATCAATGTAATACGACGCACCGTTTTCATTCAGTAAAACTGCCAGCCATTGTTTTGAACTTATTGCCATTACTTGAATACTTGATTGTACAAATGTATGTCTCTGCCTAAATTAACACTCACTTTTGACTTCACCACAGGTTTGTTCTTTTTCATTCCGCGAAGCAGTGCTTCTGTTTGCCACTTTACCAAAGCTGTGCTTTGATCGGTCTCTCTGCGCTGTTCTGGTCGTCTACCCATGGACACAGATAGAAAACGATGTACTTTTTCAGCATCCGGAAGAACGTGTGTACCTTTTGGAAGATCCATGATGGTTGGCTTGCTTGGCGTGTCAAATATCTGGCCGCTTGGTGTGATTACTGTTTCACGCTTGCCGCCATCACCAACCATCGCCAAACCACCTTTGTGCCCGTCTGCCTTTGTACCATGTTTGTATCGCGGTATTGGTGAACTAAGCGCTTTAACCAACTGCGCAGCACCTAACGCGCCCACAGTGGCCGCCAAAGCAATATTAAATGGCGACCAGGGTTTTGCCCCTAATGCATTCACCACAGCCAAAGACGTACCGGATATGATGCCCGCAATAGAGTTCAATCTCTCAAACCTTGCTCTTTCCACTTCCAACTTTCTACGGCGACGATCATTTTCCTCCAACTGCGCTTGCTTACGAGCCTCCAAAATGATAATGGCATCGGCTTGCTGTTGCTGATTCAGTGTGCTGGTTCTGATCTTCTCCAATTCTGCTGCTGAGTTCTTTTCAATAGAGGCGCGTTCTGTTTCAAGATCAGCTTGTCTCTGTTCAAATTGGATAGAAGTCAGTGTAGCAATAGCGTTTGAAATGTTTTTTACAGATTGATCAATCAACTGTAAAGTGTTCAACAACTCTTGCCTTCTTAGCTCTTGGTTCTTTTTAAAGTTCTCAGTCTCTTTGTTGTCGGCATCAATGGAAACTTGGGTCAGCTTTAATTTAAGTGCTGACAATTGGTTTTCATACTTCTCTCGTTCTTGTGGTAAAAGTTTTGCGTTCTTTAACTGCTCTTGAACGGCTTGTATCTCCAAGGCTGTTCCATCAACAGCACTTTTCAACCCTATCTTATCTTTTTCAGCAACATACGCTTCGTATGATTTTATTTCTCCGGAAAGATACTTTTGGTTTAATCGGATTAACTGATCGTTAAGTGTAGTTTGATTACGGAGTGCGCGGCTCTGTATATTCGCTTCTCCTTTATCCACACTTGCCTGTCTGTCTTCCGCTTCTTTGTCCGCTGCTGCTTTTGCTGCTGCTTGTCTTTGCTGGTAATATTTTTCGTTAAGATCGCGCAGCACCGTTAGGTAATCAATCTCAGCTTTCACAACATCTTTGCGAAAATTAAATTCGATCTCACGTATTTTAACAGCAGAATTGTTTCTGATTGTTTTTTCTTCCTCTGCTGTGTATTTTTTGAGTTTAAGCGTTTCTTCTGTGTTAAATTTTTCTTCTGCTATTGCGTTTTGCAAAAGCTCATTGTTAAGTTGTCTAGCCAATTTATCATACACTCTTGCCGCTTCAATTCGAGCACCAAAACCATTTTGGTCATTATCACGAATAGACTTCCAAACCGCCATTTGATTTTCAATCAAAGAACGATTCATTTCAAATATAGCGTTGTAGTATTTACGCGCTTTTCCTTCCCTATCAGATGCCGTTTTTGTATCTAAGTCAATCAAAGCTTTGCCGGATTCCAAATCAGCTTTAAACATATTTTGCAGCATGACAATATACATATCTTGCTCCGCCATAGTTATTTTCTTGTTATACGCCGCTTGTTTATCCTTACTCGCCACTAATTGATCGTAAAAACTATCTTCTCCTTTTTTTAATTTTGCGTAAAAAGCGCCAGCTCCTTGCAACATCTGATCAAAAAAACCTAGAAATTCTTTTGCTGGTTCGGTAGTTATGGCTATTCTTTTTTCAAACGCTTCTCTTATTTTTGCTTGATAAGCTTGCGCTAAAGCCATTTTTCCTAGTAGCCCAATGTATTCTTCAATTATAGCATTCGCTTTTCCGGTTTCAACTGCTTCTTTTGTAATGTATCCAATGTGATCAGGGATAATCTTGTTTATTTTTGCAATAGCTGCTTCTCTTTCTAAATCGGATTTATTTTTATCCTTGGCAACAATCAAAAGAGCTTGCAACTCTACTCTTTCTGCAACAAGAGATTTCTGCGCCAAAGCATTCACTTCTGCGAAAGTCTTTGTCTTTTTCTCCATCTTATCTAATTCTGTTTCCATGGATTTCAAAATCTTTGGAAGACCTGTGATGGCTATTGTGATAAGCGTAATAACCCCGCCTAAACTAAATATTTGACCGGCTAATCCTTTTAGAATAGTACCCCAGCTTTGCCCCTCTTTACGAGCTAACGCTATGGCATCCGCTAACATCGGTATGTTGTTCGACAAAGACTGAATACCTGTCGTTGCAGAAATAGCAAAGTTGGGCAATTCTCGAAGCACTAAACCAAAATCCTTAAATCCAGATGCGTAGTTACCTACATTTCTTTGAAAGTTCCCAACGCCAGCATCAATCGCTTTTAGGCGATTGTTCATTTCATTTGCGGCCGATGCTGCCTCTTTATATTCGTTTGATGTAACGCCAAGCGTAGCACCGAGATCCTGCGCTTTCTTTTGTGCTTCTTTAAACTGTTGCTGTAATTTTTGATACGGACCGGTAAGACCTAATACTTCTCTCGCTTGTTCTTTCAACTGTTTATTCACCTCTGCAAGCGCAACTTTTGATTGTGCGTGCTGTTCTGCTTCTTTGGAAAGCGTGGCATTTAACGTAGCAAGTGTAGCTTCATATAGTTTGGCAAGCTTTTCAGTTTCAGACATGGCTTTACCCTGTGCCATGGTATCCGCAGCGGTTTTCTGTAAAGTAACGGTTAGTTGTTCCTCTGCTGTTCTAAGTTTTAAAGTGGCTTTGTCTGCGTTGTTTGATGCCGTAGCCAATTGTTCAACCGCAGCCGCAAGACCCGTCATACTTTGAGAAGCCTTCACGTTAGAGGCAGCATTTTGCACCTTTACCATGGCTGCTTCTACCTCGGTCAAATAGGTCATAATACGACGAACCTGCGCTTCAATCGCTGCTTCATCAAATATCTTATTAATTGGGGTTGCCATGGGTAGACTATTTCATCTGCAATATACATTTTTATCCGGCTTTTCGGGGCTGTTTATTCTGTGCTTCCAACGCTTTTTTCTTCATGATGGCGAATTGATAAGTGGATATTTCGGTAGACTTGATGTGGTACCCTTGTTCTTTGGATAGCGCGATTAGCCAATCTTCAAAATACGGTCGATCCACAGGCTTCTTTGTTTCGCTGGTGCCAACTAATCTTTCCGCCTCTCTGACAAGTGCCTGGCGCTGTACATACCACGCTTTTGTGCGAGCAAGGACGCTGTTCAACTGCTTAAAATATTGTTCTTCTGCTATGTTTTCCCATTGGTAGCTTATACCATACTTACGCAGCACATCTGCAAAAGACGGCGCATAATATTTTGACATCTGATCAGCTATGGTGGATACAATCTGGATTTTCGCTTTTAGGAATATGATATCTCTTTCCAAACGAACCAAAGTAACATAACCGGTATTACCTTCCAACGCCTCATATTCTGCGCGTATAGCGTCCCAAGCGGCTGCTGTATCGCCTTCACCCAAACGAGAATGGTCACCATCACAAACAATACGAATAAAGGTCTCTAAAATAAGATCTTCACATTTACTGATCGGGATGGATGACTTCGACGGTGTTTGGCTCTGTTGTTTCTGAGATTGTGTATTCATCGTGTGTGCGAAGTATAAATACAGGTAAACCGGTTTCAGCAGCTTTTTTCTTGGCTGCCGCTTTTGCCAAGTTGTATGATTCAATCACGTTGGCTCTTTCAGCTATGCAGTTTGGACAGCTCATAAAATTCCGTTTAAAACCTCATTGAACTCTTGAACCGGATCTGCTTTCTGTTGTTCTGATTGAGCTGCTGCGGCTGCAAAATAAGAAGCAACCTGCTGTATGTCAGAAGGGAGTAAATCTGTGTGGCAAGTAAGGCTTTTTCTTTCCTTGCACCCAAGAACAAAAAACCGATCGCTTTTTAGGATCAGTTTTACAGCGTTGATTTTTTGTGTGAGTAGTTGTAGTCTCTTTTTCATATCCCAAGTTTGTTTTTTATGTTGGCAATTAACTGTTCTTCTGCTTGCGGTTTGAGCACTTCTAAACTTTCGTCATTCAATCCAAAAATAGTCTCTCCACTTTTCTCAACCAATAAACTTTCTTTACTGTCTCGGCTCCCATGGGTGATATCGCCTCTGCCCACTCTCGCATAAATACCGCTATGAAAAGCACCTGTCTTTTTCAAATCTATTGGCGCTGACCGGCCTTTGCGTTTAGCGTACCCCGCTGAGTAAGCTGCGCGCCCTTCGTATGTCACGGCTTTACTGTCAGCAGTTACACCGCTATTCAGTTGATCCCTGTTCAGTTGCGCCATTTCCGGCTCCAATTCCGTCAACGCTTCCTGTATCGCCGTCGATACTTTCAACTGCCGCAGTGCTGTTTTCATTTCCGTTGGATGCATCTGATATAGATTGAACAGGTTTAACGGTTTTTGACTTTTTCGGTTTTTCAATCGCTGGTTCAGGATTGAAAGTATGGTACACCTCTTTTAATTTTTGATCAATGGCCGCCGGACTAAGCGATTCAAAATTTACTCTGTTACTATGGTGCGTTACAAACGCATCCACAGAAGAAAAACGTCTCACATAATCCGGGTTCCAATTCACGCCGTGAACAGTTATACCTTTTGCCATGGTGTATTTTATTTGCAATATAGCAAAATAAATTAGTAACTTGCTTCAAGTAGTCTTCAAATCTCATAAGCAGTTGTTTTTGGTGGAGGGAGGGTGTTCTCATCCTCCCAACTTTTAACATTTTGGTTATGTTATTAACCATATATTTGCTGTCTAAACCAATCGGAAATGCCTACTTTAACTTTTTTTGCACTTGGCGTTGACCCTAGAGTGCATTATCACAACGAATCGCTAATTATGAAAGATACTCGCAATGATCTTCATTTTTTCACTATTTGCTTAAACTAATTTAGCGTAAGGGATTATTCATTAATTATAACAATCTAACCCCCGTTAGTTCTGTTCGGGATGCGGTTGTTTAATGGGCTCCAGCGGAAACTTGCGCTAAAAGAAAAGCCCCTCAATTAGAGGGGCTTTATTATTCATAAACCGCACACGTATTACGCTGTTGTTGGGAGAGTGAGTGCTCCGGCACTTTCGTAACCGTCGATGTTCTCTGCTTCCAAACCTGCGATGTTTACCAAATCCAGCGTAACGCCTTGTGTTCCCGCAGGGAAGTCAGGATCAGCAGTGCTGATAGTTACGTTGAATGTTTTGGTAGCTGCTACACCTGCAACACTTGAAATGGTAATAGCCGCGCCTGTTGATGCGTTTGCTGCTGCCCAAACAGCAACCAAAGCCAATTCGGTTGGGAATACCTCGTACAAGTTTGTTCCGCAGCGAGAAAACACGCTTACGTTTGCAACCCCTGTGCCTTCGTTCCAACTGTTGTTGGTCAGGATGATGTCTTGCAAACCTGCTACGTCTGCTACTTCGCTAGTCGCTTGGTAGTAAGCCAAGTTCTCATTGATGTAGCGAGGCTCAAACACAAAACGCAGCATATAGCCGGTTGTATTCGATCCGTCGGTAGGCTTCCATGGGTTAGTCCACAACATTTTGGTTGGAATGCCGTACATCGCTCCCGCTTCTGCACCAGAAGTACCGAATAAACGGAAATCTTCATCGTAAAACAGAACAGACCAATTGCCGTTGCTGTTAAAGCTGCGGAGAGCTTGCTGCAAGCACAATCCACCATCTGTAAATTGGAACATCCAATCGTAGTCGCCTTCGCGCACTACTTTCTTTCCGCCGTAGCCGAAATTCTGGATAGTAATATCTTCTGTGTTATCTGTGATAGCCAAGAAGTTTCCAACAGAGAAGATGCGGTTCAGCTTGGGTGTTACTTTCGCATCTGCTGTCAGGGTGACGATCAAATCGTCAAGTTCTGCCGCTGTCAATTTATAGCCATTAGGCACGATAAAGCCACCGACAATTTGTTTCATGTCTAAGTAGCAAGATCCAAAGCCAGTATTGGCCACATCGTTAGCGCAGATAAGCTGATTTAAGTCTGCCATTGTTATAAAATTTGTGGCCAATAGGCCGTTTTAACAAATCTGTTTGTATCGCAATCGGAAATTAACCCGAAAGCAGTGATAAGGCTCCATATCTCGAAATTTGAGTCCTTGGTCTCTTATCGGTCCTGGATATTCTCTAAACACGTTTTCGACGCCCGTTTCAAAACCTGTAAACTGAAAACCATAAAGTTTTCGGTTGTACAGTAGGTTTACCACATCTATTCTTACTTCCTCGTCGGCTCTGTCTGTTTGATTTTTCAAAGCTTTTAAGTTGACAAAGAAATGAATGCTGCATGTTGTTTCGAGATCACCACCAATCAAGTTTGTCGCTTCCCCAACAGAGAAGAAAGACAAGGCTTTTATCTTATCATCCAAGTACACTTCTTTGTACTGTTTTGATCCGATATACACCTCTGCAACCGTACCGGTAGACTTCTCGTTTTTGTATGCACGGGCATACGAATTGTAATCCAAAGAACTATCAGCGTTAAGTCCCCAAGTTGCTACAAGTCTGTCGTAGAGCCATTCTTGTAAGTTATGGATAGGTATATCCACGCCCTCTTTCTCGGTCTTGGTATACTTCATAAGGTAAAGAATGTGACTCTATTCGAGCCTGTCCAAAAAACGATTTATGCAACTTCTTTATTTCATTTTCCAATCGGTACTTTAAACCCGGACTAAACACTTGCCCTTCCGATGGAACGCCCAAATTCAAATCTTTATACAAATCGCCCATTTGTTCTTTGCTGATCCTTTCAGTCGCATTGCTTCTGGTTGAGTTTAATATCAACTCAATCGTGTCGCAAGCAATTTGAAGGCTTACAGCAGTGTCAAACAACGGTGCGTTTGCAACGATTCTGTTGGTCAAGTCTCTGTATGTGGTGAACTGTGGATTGAACCCGTATGTCTTTGATGAGTATGTTGGAGGAACAACAAATTTAGTTCCACTAACAGGACTCTCAAAAGCGTCGAAGTAAAACATACAACCTCTGCGGTAAACAAGTACCGGTTCATCGTATGCTTGTGCGTCTCCGATATCCGATTGAAAGTATCCGATGTAAAAGTCTCTTGAAACAGACTTGTTACTCATATAACTTAAAATCAGATCATCAACAGGTACAATGGTCAGCTCGCCGCCAATTACATTGACTGTTTTTGTCCATATTGCTTGGCTGCTGTTATCAATAAAGCATTTCATTTCAAACGAAACGCTTTGATCAAAATAAAAAGCCAAACTTGAAAGAGCTACGGCAAAGTCGGTGTTAGGACCGATGGTAATTCGATATCCGACAAAATAATTTTGGTTAGGTATAACAGTATCCACGATGTCTGTTTCTCGATCAAAGGCTTGCACAGTTTCAATCACCTCTATGTTGTGTGCAAAAACACTGTCCATCACTCTTTGGATGGCTGATTTCTGCATGTCTTCCAGAAACAGATTAAAGTCTGGATCTGAAATATCGGGATCTTCCTGCGATTGCCAAATGTTCTGAATCGTAACAGCCGCGTGGTTACTCGGAGAGTTGAAATACTTCCCCGATTTACTTAACGTATTCGGTTCGGTAAGACCAGGCATTCCGGCGAGAGTAGGTTGTTTCCACCCCACTCTCCCGAACAATGCCTCAATAACTCTCGTATTGTTATACATTCAAATTAATTTGTCAAAAGTCGAATCAATCGGTAGCGAACTTTTGGAACCGCCACCACTGTTCCTGCGGATATGAACCGAACTCTGTGGTATTGATACACGCTTGGAGTCAAAGCCCAAATTTTAAAATTTGTGGTTTGATCTGTAAAAGTGAGTGTATCCGTTCCAATGTTCTGCCAATTACTACCATCCAAACTTCCTTGGATAATAGCGGTACCGCTTACGGTTCCGGAAACCTTAGATACAGTACCTTGGATAGCTACTGCGTAATAACCGCCGGTAGCGGTAGGCAGTGCGATATTTACGGTATCTGCGTTGGTCAGCGTGTCAGAACTAGACACCAGCACAGAAGCCTGTGCATTGGTCTCAGTAGAGAAAGCTGCTAATGTTACAAGAACCAACAATAAAGCGAATAACTTTTTCATGGTATTATTGGTTTACTGCATTTGAGCTACTTCGTACACCACACTCTCCGTCGCGGTGCTTAACGGTGCTAAGATCCAAGCCACGTCCACAGACAACTCGAACTGCAAAACAACGTCTTGCGCGTTACCATTGCTTGCGCTGGTGTCGCCTCTCTTAGCGTATACAGACAACGCCATGTCCATGCCAGAACCCAAAGGATCAGGGATGCTCATAAAGCGGCCAACTTCATTCAGTTCGCCATCGCCCCAACCTTCACGGTTTTGCTTTGGAATCCATGGAAGAACACCAAATGTATTCTCAGGCATAACCAGAGAAATACCGCCAGCGTAGTTCGCATCTTCCAGCTCTACGCTTTCAATGATGTTCAAGTCTGCAAACTGAAACGCGGTGTTTACAGCGTTTGCGTTGCCTTGCGCCAAGTTAAACTCGGCATCCACAAAAGTCTGAGGTGATGCAATCACATCGAAACGACCTTTGTACTTGTTCTGACGCATCATAGACTTAGCAATCTGATAGAACTGCTTTTGCTTGTCTGCGCCGATTTCAAACGCGTCATTCGCAGCGTTGAAAGTACCGTTTTGGGTAGCGTTGTTGATTTGCGTTTTGTTTGCAATCAAATAGTCGATACCGGCGGTTTCAATCGCTTCGTGAATGTTGATAGCTGAGTTGCGAAGCAACGTAGCCAAAGCTTCTTCAAAAGAGAATACGTTGGTATCCATCTGTTTGATAGAAATGCTGAATGGATCAACAAATGAGTTCCAAGTCAGAGAAACTGCAAAAGAGTCTCCTCTGTTACCTGTGTGTTCTGCTACGCGGGCAGTACCAGGTGTACGCTGCTGGCGTGACATTACATACGCTTCAACGGTGCGATCTTCTCTGGTACGCAAAGTACGGTGAGAAGGGATCAATACATCGTTATTACGCATGGCAACCACAAGCGCAGCCGCTTGTCTTTTACGCATTTCCTCTTGTGGGAAACGGTCTTTGAGTATTGCTTGTGCTTTGACAAGGTTACTCGGCGTGAAATTTGCCATTGTGATGAAAATTTTAAGATTTGCCGCCTATCCTGGCGAATAGTTGTGCGCAGCACTTCTTCTATCTGTATCTCGGAAACGGGCGTTTCCCACTGATCTAAAGATGTATCCCCTGCAATGGATATACAGTCACAATATTAATGATAAGATTGTATATGTTCCAAAAATATTTTTTAGGTATAAAAAAACAGGTCTGAAAAATCAGACCTGCTCCTAAACCTTGGGTAAACATGAAAAACTACTTCTTTTTACCTTTTTTCTTTTTGCCGTACATAACTGTAAATTTTAGATGAAAGTTAAGTAGGCTTAAAGATAGGATTTTATGCGTTCAAATCAAACTCTTTATTTTCTGCTCGAAGTTCGTCTACGTAGCGAGAAAAATCAGCGGTTCCGGTTTTCTTGCCATCTTTTACCCACTCCTTTTCCGCGTCAGACAATTTGGTTGGTTTGGTCGGTGCACCGCTTCCGCCGCCAGAACTTCCCTCGCCTCTGCCAGATCTTGTGCCGGTGCCGGTATCAATCCAACCTCTTTCAGTAGCATACTCAGTCACCACGTCTTTAATTGGTCTTGGGTTGAGGGCTTGATCAGCGATGGTTTCACCGTTTTTTACAGCGACAATTTGCCCGTCTTTCTCGGTGAAATCATAGCCTTTGGCTTTCATAAGCGTCAGCACTTCTTCTGCATCCATGCCAGCTTTTAAATTGCTTGGAATGGATTTAAGAACTGTTGCTTCCACTTTTACTTGGCTTACCTTCTGTTCAATCTGCTGTTTTTCGTTTTGCAGCGTTTGGATGTTCTTTTGCAGCTGAGAAATAGTTTTATCCTTTTCTTTCAACTTCTCATCCGGCGCAATCTTAGCGTCAGCTAAAGCCTTTTGTTGTAAAGCCTCGATGAATGTGTCAGGATCTTTCCCTTCAAACTCCAACCCCAACTCTTTCTTTTTATCCTTGATCAGCATTTCAATTGAAGCGGTTTCACCGGCTTTTCTACCCGCTAATTCTTTTGCTCTGTCTCTTGTTGCAAGTTCCTCTGCCGTCAGAACAGTGATATTGTCCGGGATGGCGATATCTTTTTCGGCTGTGTCCGTGATGGCAGACTCTAAAGCAGCAGCATCCATTTTAAGGGTCGCGGCTATTTTCTGAATGGTTTCTTTTTTCAGCATAAAATGTGGTTAGTGTGCGGTGATGAAATTATTTTACCTCAACATAGCGGATCAAAGAGTTCGCCTCTTGCCCGTTAAGCCTAGCAGCTCTTTCAGGCGTGATCTTCACATTAGGTTTGATAATCGGCCCTTCTACAAGCTTACCATCGTGTTTCACCAACTTTACTTGGTTGTACACTTTGTTAAGAGTCTTGGTGGGCTTGGCGGGTGCTGGATTAGCTTTCGCTTCCTTTTCGCGAATCAGTTCAATTTCAGCTTTGATGGCTTCTTTGTCTTCTTCGCTTGCTTCCATTTCAGATAAACGGAAATCGATATCCGCTTCATCTAAAGGGGCGAATAGCTTCGCCGTGTCTTTGATTTCTTTTTTCGTCATTGTGTGTGGTTTTAAAAATTATTAATCGTCTTCATCGTCGTCAGGGCCGGCGGCTCCGCCAGCACCCACGACAGTTTTATCTTTTTTCTTTACTCTTTGTTGATTGTTTGCACCTCCGCCATTATCATCACCTTTTGCTTCGTAATCCGGATCATCCGCTGGCTCGTACCTTTCTTCGGCAAATCTAGTCAATGACTCTTTTAAATCGCTATCTTTCATTCCTAACCATTGTGGTTCGGTGATGGTAGCAGCCCATTCGCTAAAATACACTTTTCTTGCAAGTTCAATGCCCCCTATCACAGTTTTTGCCTGTTCTACGGTCAAGTGCACAACAGGCTCTATGCGCATCATTTTAAGATACTTATTCAGTTCAAGTGCATTGGATTGAAACTTGGTTTCGTAGTACTCTTTTAAATGCTCATCCAGCGTTCCAAATGGCGCGCCTTGTTTCCTGGCAGACTCGTATTTTTTCCAAATCGCATCCGGTCCTTCCACTAAAAATCTGCGCCCGTAAGAAATGGTTGCGCCTTTATATGCAGATTGATAATTGAAAAAACCAATATTGTTCACGATGAACTTTTCCATGTGTTCCGCTGCATCAGCATATTCACTTAATCGATCATTGATAGGTTGCACATCCATGTACCGGCCAGCAGCAGTTTCTCTTTCCAGATTCTGTCTGCTATCGCTGCGCTTGGTGCCCCAATGCGTTTCAAAAATAAGATCCTCTAAATGTGTCTGTTCTTCACGGGAGTATTTTAAATACTCTATATCTGGTGACACAAAGCCCATCACATCCGGCGCAATAGTTGGCTCTCCGTTTGTTGGAAGATCAAGCACCATGATTTCAGAAGGCTTAGAGTCAAGCTTTAAACCTGTACCATTACAGGTTCTACACACCGTTCCGCCAATCATGCCTGTGCTTTTACAATCGCCGCAGACTTCGCGGTACTTCCACGTTTTAGGGAAGCCGTGTTTAAATTTATAAATGTTGCGAATCGATCCATCGCGCAAATAAGTATCCGCTAATTCCACCACATCATTCAGCGGTGAAATAAATAAATCAGTAAAACCATTTTTGGGTAAATCAGAGACAACAAGCCCTGGAACATACCCAAAGTAGTTAGGATACGTCGGTCCTACTTTGCGGACAGACTCGTTCTCTACCTTGTACGTAAGATCAAACATGTCATCCACAACGCGGAAAACATCTTTCTCTTTTGTGCGAAATACTACCCACTCGACTCTGCGTCCAGAAAGTTTATAATCAAAAATATCTTCAATGGATTTGTATGTCGGGTAGGTTTCGTTATCACCTACTTCCATATAGATCAGCCCCATTGGATCATCAAAATAACGAGGCTTCCAAAAAGTTTCAACCCACTTCTTTGAGCTGTATTCGTGTTCAACATTGGTCAGCATCATCGCAAACTCGCGTTCCTGTTCTTCGGTCTCTAGTTTGTAGTACCTGCCGCCGCCTCTAGCTGAAAACACTTTGGAAACAGGCCTTGTAAGACGTGCAAACAAGTCCACGTTGGATTTCGCATACTGCTTACGCAGCTTGATGTGTTCCGGCTTTTCGTAAGTCTCAATCTGTTCTATGTAATTGGCAAGTCCAATGCCGTTGATGTGCATGGACAACTTTTTGTGCATGTTGCACCCGTCTTCAATTAACTCCTTACCTGGTCGGTTTAAAAGGATCTGCTTTATTTCGGAGTAGGTGAGCTTGGCCATTTATACATATTTCTTCACAATAATACAAATTAAACTGAAACAGGACCCAAAGATTTTGGTTTTTTGATGTAAGCAACGCAATACCTGAGTGGGTCAATTAGGTGATTGTAGTTGTCTACCGGATCATTTGTAGACTGCCCGTTCTTGTCAATGTGGTACACGTAATGCGTCACCTCGTGCCAAAAATTCGTGCTTTCTTCCACGATGTAAATTTCCATTTCGTTTAGAGTGGATATACCTGCTCGCACACTATCCGGTCCTTTTACGGCGGATATGATATTAAATCCTGCCGCCAGCATCGGGTATCTTTGCAAGTCTTCAATATCCAACTCACTCAGTTTCCACCCCCGTTTTATCTTATCAATTGTTTTTGGCTCTGCACTATCTCCGATAATTATATCCGTTCTGTTGAACCCCATTGTGCAATACAGCTTACCAATCTCCAAAGTAGAAAGGGGCTTATAGTTTAATTCTCTGGCGTACACTCTGTTTTTGTGCACCTTAACCCCAACCAACCCTGCTGGCGCTGCCGTACCAAAGTCTTGCCCGTAGTACTCCTTGTACGGCAGTTCGAGGTATTCTCTGAGACTTATTGACTTTACATTCTTCAACACCTGACCTTTCAAGCCGCTGGATGCATAACCCATGATGGCTGTTAAATAGTGGTGCTTGTTGTATGTGGGGCTTTGCGGATCACCGTACGCTGCATAACGCAGCTTCACTTGATCGGGCAAATGTGGGTTGTCGAGATAAGTTGTTTGGATAGTCAAAACGCCTGGTACATTCTTTGGCTCTGATACAAAATAGCCATCTTCCTCCGTGCCATCTGCATTTTTGAGTGGGATAAGGTTGAAATATCGTTTTAAGATCCAATGGTTCGTATCCGGTGTATTCAGGATGATCACCACTACGGACCCTTTCTTACGAATGGAGTCGAGGAAGGTGTTAAACTTATCCTCATCACGGATATCCTCGGCTTCTTCCACCACTGAAATATCTACGTCTGATACCGATTTCAAATTCGCTTTCTTGTCACTACTCGAAGCCCTAAAGCCTTTTGTAAACACCCGCATCGTTCCGGTGCGTTTATCCTTAATACCCGTTTCTAATCGATCATAGTACGCGTCCAATTGCCCCAGTTCGCCTTCTTCTAATGGTTGATTGGCGGTATCATAGCGCAGCAACACTTCATTCAAAATAGACTCACGTACTGTTTCCTTTTCATCCCGGAGAATACAACATCGCTTACCCTTCATAGTAGCTGAGAACGCCACCCATTTTGACACCTCGTAAGTCTTCATACCGCCACGACCGCCCATCGCTATGACCAGATTAATGTCTTCCGGAAGATCATAGAGTATTTTAAATTTCTCAGCTCTTTTGACGGTTACTCCCATGCGTTAGTTGTATTGGCTACTCAAATGTTACGTTCTGTATTTGTATTGGCCCGCCGCCGGCACCGGTGATCTCGGTTGGAATTAGCTTCATGCAAAGCGAATAGAAAAGATCCGGATTACGCATTGCCCAGGTTTTGAGGGAGAACTGATCCATGTACTGCAACTCCGTAAAGACTTCTTTGAACGCCTCCTTAATATTCTTCATCTTGGTTTGGCTCGGTGTCATAGTCAGCAGTTTTACCGCCGGGCTACTCATCGCAGCATTGTACTCCTTTGCAAGGTTATTGTTGCGCTGGCGGGTGATAGCCGCTTTCTGTTGGTTGGTCAGTTTCGCTGGCGGTGGTTCCGGAGGTTTGACCGGTGGTGCTAAAGGTTGCACGGGTTTAGCCAATTTGATAGCTGCCCGCGGCTTTTCTGCGCGGGTGTACGCTTTCTTTTTTGGGGGTTTGACCTGTGCTTTTACCGGAAATCTTTTAATCGCCATACGTGTGCTTCTTACATGCAAGATAATAAAATCTCACAACAACTCGCACAGCTGGTGTTCCAACTGATCAGCGCGGATGCACCATCTGTTATAGCTGTACGGGTTGCTTGCAAAAAGAATACGCACGGAAGCTCCGAAAAGCTTGGACCAAACGTATATGATTTTAAGTATTCTCATGTTCACTGTTTTTTATTTCTTACGTATCTTTCTGTAGTGTCATTTCTTACGCAAAATAAATACTGCTCAGGCAGAGTCCATGTATCTTTCTGCTCTCCTTCTAATTCAACCTCTACTTTATAAAGATACCCAGTAAACCTTGTTAACTGAATATCTTTTACAGGGCCTGAAAAACAAAAATCAGAGGTGGTAAGGTAAACAGTTTCACCTAAATTAAAAACAGGTTGTTGAAAAGGAAGTTCCAACCAACTCTCGGGGTATATTTGTTCATAAGGTTCAACACCTACACAATAAACAAGAACACGCCAAAGTGTTTCACCTGATTGGTCGGGGTGGCTGAGATGTTCAAGTAGTTTACCGGCTTTATTAACTATTTTTTGGTCGTCAGGTGTCTCGATGTACACATATTCGTTTGGTTTCATGTGTTTCTAAGGTTTAATGAATTTAGACCAATCATACCCGCTGCCGTCGGGGTATTTTGGCACTTTGAATATCTCTGCGAGCTCGAACTCGGCTTGTTCCAAGGCGTTTTTGTCGGCGCAGCAGCCGCAGCCCATGGACCAGATCAGTTTGGCAAGCGCTGGAAGCACAGCTTCTTTAAGAACGATGGGTGAGTTTGGCCGGTTGAGCAGGGAATCGACCACTTGTGCATGCCTTTGCTTCGGTGAAATCGTTGTGTTGAGCAAGATGCGCCTGGCATCTTCAACGATGGTTCGGATGTTATTGGTTGACGGGTGTTGTTTCATTTCTAAAACTTTTTCTACCGCTTTAAAAGCGGTCTTAGGTACTATGATAGACATTTCTTATTCGGTTTAGTTTCTTCGATGGCTTGTTCGATCCACTTGATACGGGTACGCCAGCCAGCAGGTGTGGTGGGTGCCCAATATAGGCGTAGGCCTGTCATACCTCCTTTGTGGAGTCTTTTAGGTCGGTATTCTCTAAGTTCTTTAAAATCCTCGGGTTTAATCAACCTGTGATCAGTTTTTGAAGGGTACAGCGTGTAAAACACAAACCCTAAATACTTACACAGTCCTGTGTTTGTGTTAGGATCGTAACAAACCGCTTCAAGCAGCTTCTTATAGAATTCATGTCGTTGGGCTTTTGTCATGTTATTTGGTTTAGAGCATAAAGGTAGGGAAGTTGATTTAGTTAACCAAAGAAAATGGTTAAATATTTGAGAAAGTGGTTTTGTGGGGGTTTGGTTGATCTGGGAGGTGGTAAACTACTTTGAAATACAAAGTGCTTTGAGTTTCAATGTTGATAGGGGTTTTGGTAGATATTTGGTTAAATGATTGAGCATTGGAAAAGTGGATATGGTGGGTGATCCAATAAGGAGGGGCGGCCGGTAGAAGCTATCCCCCGTATGGGGTAGGGTGGCATCCGCCATAAGCACAAATAAACCTGTCAAACCGTCTGATAATCAACCTTATAATATTTATTATGTTAAATGAGTGCTTGAATGGGTTGAATATCAGCAACTTATAAACCCCTCCCCTACCCTACTGTAAATAAGAAAAGCCCGTGAAAACGGGCCTTTGATAGTGGATTACCACTTTTCAACCTTACGATCTTATGATAATCAGTTGAATATCAATAAGTTAATGTTTGTTCTGATGGGTTTGGTGGGAAAATTTGTCCAATTTTTTCCTAAATATTGGTACTTAGTGGGAAAATTGGACGAAAACCTGGGACTTTTGAGGGGTAAAGTGGGAAAAATTTACGTTGTAACGTCTGCCCACTCTTGGCATTCAGCGCACATATTGATTTGATAAAAAGCGTGATATTTAACATCCTGCTTGGACTCAAAACAGCATTCACAAGATTTAATACTACCCTTCGGTGCTGTGCTGGTTTTCCATGTAGGGGTATATATTTTCCGTTTTCTAGTTTTATGTGTCTGTCTATCTTTACCTAATTGCAAACAAATTGCAGTGCATAACAGAAGGCAGTTTTCCACATCCTGAATATTCACGTACTCGCTCTCTGTATGCGGGTTATAATACCCACATTCTATATTCATACATGCTACGTTCAACCCTATTTCTTTGAGTGCCATTACATCGGTCATTCCTCCGCTGTGCGTTATTGAGTAATTATAGTAATACCCGATGACTTCAATATCTCTCAACTGCTTATCTGTCATTAATTCAACCCCGCAAGCGGTTGCAACTATATGTTTATTACCTTTTCGGTCGCATTGAGTAACAAGACTACAATCAGTAAAAAATTTCATGTCTGCTTCATAGCTACCTACACATCCTATTTCCTCATCTACAAAAAAAGCAGCCTTGCAATGTGGTAATGAAAGCAATAAAGATAAACAAACGAAAACCCCTACTTTGTCATCTCCGCCTATTCCCGTTGGTTGCATTGCTCCGCTATCATAAGCAAACAAATTGCCCTTTAATTCAACTACATTGAAATTTTCCGGTTCTATTAAGTCATGGACTGTGTCTATGTGAGATACTATACAAGGGTAAAGATCACTTTGTCCTTTCGTAGCGTAGATATTGCCCGTCTTATCTACATAAAAAGGGATGCTGTTATAAGTCAAAAAATCAGTTATGTATTTTTCCATCTGCGCAGATTGAAAAGATGTAGATTGAATGCGGAGTGTATTTATTAATAGTTCTTTGTCCATTGCTTTAAAATTTAGTAGTTGATGCAAATTGTCTAACATAGTATTTTCCGTCTATCTCTATGCATTGGTTAATATGTTTGTAATGATTATCATTTGTAGTCTCTATCACTACTATTTCATTCTGTGAGTAGTGGTAATATTTACCTGCAAATTGTACTAAATCGGGATCAGTTGTAAGATAGTATATTCCGTTCTCTGCTTCTATTACTTCGTCGCTATCTTCTGAATAAAAATTACCGTCTGTTTGGCAGTAATTAGCATTATCAATATTTGCGTAGTCCTTAATATCTTCACAATAAACCGCGTCATCTGTTTTGATGTATTCCCCTTCATAATCAGAGTAAATAATGTGCTCACTGTCTCTGTGAAAATATTCCCCGTCCACTTCTTCAATATGCTCATCTCTTTCATATGCATAACAATAGCCGTGTCTCGGATGGTGTATTCTAACGGCTCTATCTATATCACAAAACATGTCATCGTAAGTATAAACAACTTCATCTACATACCTATCTGTAAAATCACAATATGCTTCTTCTCTTTCTTCGCCGTCTCTAGTCCCGTCTGTATTGTTATATTGGTATTTTTCTACGCAATAGTTAGTTAAAAAACCATCTCCGCCATAGCTAAAAGTATCTATGTAAGGGTAGTATTTACAATCTGTATCAGTTTCTATTTTTAAATCCATGCGCACGGATTCGCCTGTTCTGGTGTCTATGAAATGGCGTTTTTCATCATAACTGTTATATCTGACCTTATAAAGCCACCCCTTTTCTTTTGCTAGTTTTATAAACAGATCATTATAGTGATCTTTTCCGCAGTAAAAACGATCTAAGAAAAATCTATCTTCTGAAACTTTCCAAAGTAGCGCTCTGCCGTGTATATTTTTATCAGCGTCAAATAGAGCAACAATCTGTAAACATTTGCACTCTGCATAAATTTGCAAGTATTGGCTTTCCCCTTTCATACAACTCCCCGCTAAAGGGCTGCCATCAAAACACTTTAATATCTCAGCATCATAAATTTCACCAATGCTATCACTTTCTAAAATCTCAAATTTCAGGTTATCGGTTGCAAAATTACTTTTGTAAGCATTGGTGAAGTTTTCAAATTGTATATCTTTTATTTTAAGAAAACTAATGACACGGGGTAAAATAAGTTTTCTTAACACCTTAGCGGGTTTTGCATTTTGCCTTCCCTCTCTTTTCCACTCTTTGTTTTCATTCACTTGGTGTTCTTTTCCAGCGGGTAAATAGCTGATTGTGCCATCATTACGGAATGTCAAATAGTTGCACTCATCCGTAGAAATTAAGGCGTTAAAATGCCCGTAACAATCACTCCCTTGCATGTCATATTTGCCATGCTTTATTTTTTCAATTCTACTTCTTCTCAGTAGTATTTTACCGATGATACAATTTTCTTCGCATACTCTTTTGTTTAAAAAATCACGGAATGACTTGGAGATAAATAAATATTTCATGTTTGTAAGGTTTATTTGTTATTGATAGGTCAAAGATATAAATGGTTAATTGATTAACCAAATATTTTCACAAATTTATTTTTGCAAATTAGTTGCAAATAAATTATTTGGTTATTTAGTTAATCTTTTATAAATTGCGTAAAATTTACAAAACATGAAAATGATTCAACTAACCGAAAACACAGCAAATGCAAAAACATTGCAAATATCAGTAAGCAGTAAAGTTTTTAAAACATTAGAAGCCATCCAATATGAAGGGGGTTATTTAAGCTTCCATTTAACTTTAGTGGATGATAAAGTAAAAACCGATATTAATAGTAATGATAAAACTAAATTATCTGAATTTTTAAAATCGGTTTTTAATTACCAACCTGTTAAATGATCCCCGTAATAATTATAAAGGAAACCAGTTCATACTATTGCATCTACCATAGATATACTAATGAGCTGTTAAGGGATAACGCAGCAATAAGCCTAACTGCTTTACTGCTATCCTGCGCGTCCCTTCGCTGGGTTGTTACTGATATTTTTGAATAACTGACATAACGGACTCAACCTTACCCCGTAAAAGTTTAACCCCTTTTACGGGGTTTTGTGCGTTTGCTCAATCCGTACTAAAATGATCCGACAAATTCAGCAAAAATTTGTAGTGTTTTTACTACATAAAAATGTAGTGTTATTACTACAAAACGTGTAGTGTTATTACTACAAACGCTTGTAGTGATATTACTACAAGCGTTTCAACCCACCAGAGTTTTTTGATCCAAAAATGACACCAGAGTTTTTTGATCCAAAAATGACACCAGAGTTTTTTGATCCAAAATTACTCTTGTGATTTTATATCATCCCCGTAAATTTCTAATCGTGCTTTTCTGTACGCTTCGTGTGCTTGTTCTGGTGTAGAAAAATATCCTAAATGCAAATTAGTCTTTTTAATCGGACACCATATTTGCCCTGCCCATCTTATTCCGTATTTTTTAGTTTGTTTACTTCTAACACCTACATAAGGTGCTTTTCTATCCCATTTAACATTTTTAAAAGTTAAATTATTTATTCTTTTACAAGCTCTTAAATTGTGAATAGTAAAATTACTAGGATTACCATCTATGTGGTCTACGTCCTCATTACTTTCAAGTGTTCTTACAAAACTCTCAAACATAATCCTGTGTAACATTCTACGTTGCCCTTGTAGATGTACGCAAACATATCCATCTTTGTCTTTGTCTTTAGACACTGTCTTAATAATACCTTTTATAAAAAGTTCCCACTTCTTACCTAACTTGCTTTTAACCTCAACCCACCTATCAAGTGATCGAACATTTCCTTGGTCACTTACTTCGTAAATACCTTCAAAACCTCTAATTGGTTTCCACTGCTCCATAAAATAAAAATGCCCGACAGTTCCGGTGGTGACGCACCTTCCCTGCCAGGACTTGTAATTCGTTTTACAATTAACGCCGTCACACGCTATTGCAGAACAAATATAAACTGTTTAAACCAAATATTTATCTATCCTCGCCTTCACTGCTTCCATCAAAGCGTCTTGCCCTTTCACTTTATTCTCCAAAGCTCTTAACACATCCTCATCCATAGTGCCTTTACAGATCAATCTATAATTCCGGACCACCTCGCACTGCCCTTGTCTGTGTAACCTGGCGACTGCTTGCTGATACAGCTCCAAACTCCAAGGCAACTGAAACCAAATGATCACGTTACCTCCATGCTGTAAATTCAGTCCGTGCCCTGCGGAAGCTGGATGCGCCATCAAAACATCAATTTTCCCTTCGTTCCAATCATCCATGTCCTTGTTGCACTCTAGTAACCTGACCTCCCCAAAGCTTTTCAAACCTTGCTGCAATCTCGGTATATTGTGTTTATAGGCGTAAAACAAAAGCACAGGCTTACCATTGGCGGATTCTATAAGTTCCTTGACTTTATACATCTTTTCATCATGCACCTCAAAAACAGCCTTATTTTCATCATAAACAGCCCCGTTGGAAAACTGCAACAACTTATTGGTCAGTCCAGCTGCGTTTGTCGTGGTGATCTCCTTATCATGCTCGAACAGCTTTAACACCTCCATCTTCTCAAATTCCAGATACTTCTTCATCACATCCGCACTAAACTCAATATTCTCATCAATATCCAACCTATCCGGTAATTCCAAATAATCCTTCGCCTTCATGCTCACACATATATCCCCGATTTTATCATAAATTTTCTGCTCAGAGTCTTCCAGCGGCTTGTAGCTATACACCACATGCCCGTTCATCTTACCTGGCTTAAAATACGCATCACGGTAAGCCGTAATGGTCCGACCCAAACGCTCACCCATATCCATCAAATACAGTTGACTCCACAGATCCAACAAACCATTCGGTGCTGGTGTACCGGTAAGCCCTACCAAACGCGTGATCTTGCCTCTCACCATTTTAAGCGCCCTGAACCTTTTTGATTGGTGGTTTTTAAACGAACTCAACTCATCAATCACCACCATATCGAACATCCAGTGCCCGCCTAAATGGGCCACCAACCATTCCACATTTTCTCGGTTAATGGTGTAAATGTCTGCCTTCTTCATAAGGGCTGCTTTACGCTGGGCGGCTGGACCGAGAATTTTCACCAGTTTCAAGCCCTTCAGATGCGCCCAGGCATTAATCTCATTGTACCAAGTGTAATCAGCCACCTTTTTAGGCGCAATCACCAAAACCCTCCGTACCTCACAGTAGTCATTCATCAACTGATCAATCGCGGTAAGCGTGGTAGCGGTCTTCCCAAGCCCCATATCCAAAAACAACCCACAGAAGGGGTTTTTAATGATGTGTTCAACCCCAAACTTTTGGTAATTGTGTAAATCATCCTTTGTTCTCATATCAATTCGTTTTGTAGTTTTTCAATGTATTCCTTTACGGTTTTTTTACTCCAAACAAGATCAACATCAACACCATAACTACGAAGCTGCTCGTGAACCTTTTTCTGCGCCTCTGACAAACCGTGGCGCGTATCGGGCGCTTTCAATTCGACGAATCTCACCGGCAAACCCTTCAAAATAATCATCCGGTCAGGCATCCCCCTAAACCATGGACTATATAGCTTCAAACACAATCCTCCCATCTTCTTTATTTCCCTCACCAGCATCATCTCAATACTCTTTTCAGACACCCTAATTTTATTGCTCATTTCTTTAACCTTTTTTATTGTTGGCGGTGTTGACATAGTAAAAATCGCAAAAAGTTAAAAACCCTATATATTACGTAAATATACCCCCTATATAACTTATTATTACTATATATACCTATATTTTCTAATTATAGTGTATTTTACTATGCCATTATGCCAAAGTGGTTCAAACCCTTTACTGTATTGCGTTTGACTTGGCATAGTAAATGGCATAGTAGAATTTTTTTACTATGCCATTATGCCAACACTTCTGAATTGCTTGGCATAGTATAATTTTACTACTCCACGTACTATGCCACGTACTATGCCACAAAATAAAGAGCTTTTTTTGGTTAAACATTTAATCAAATTCAACATCATATCTATCGATATGAATGTATGCGGTTTGTTTTCCAAAACCGTTAAAATGTAGCTGATTTTTTGCCTTCACCCACTTACTTCCTTTCCTGCATACAGACTCTCTGATCATACGGTGGTACTCTCTGGTGTTCCAATTATTGATGTCTTTTCTCGTAAAACCCATAAGATCAAAAAGTATATCCAAAACACATATTTTAGCTCTTTCTACGATTATTGGCTCATATCCATTTTGATCACACCAATGCTTAACACCTTCAATCGCTTCATTTCTGACTACTTCTTTTTCTTCCGGCGTAAAGCCTCGTTCCTTCCCCTCTGCCTCTCTTATCTTGTTTATCAGTCCCTCCCCCGCAATTTTAAACTTATCCCCCCATACACCTGTGTACTCTTTACGCTTGTACATATCCATGTACTCCCACTCGAAAGGAATAGGCATATCAAAATACGTCGCTATCATTCCGCCTCTCTCATCCCCCACCTTATTCGCGGTTTGCTGCTCCTTGGCTTGTTCTATGGCTTCGCCCTCTAGCACCAGCTTCTCCCCAGCCAAATAACGCTCCAACGCCTCCGCCCATATTTGTTTCACGTCCTCCCCTGACAGATCCCCCTTTCCATCTTCCCCACCCCACAAGCTCTTAGTCCTTCTCTCAAAACCATCTTCTCCGTCCTCAATATTAATCGGCCACCATCTACGGTTCTGTTCGTCTTTCAGGAACCCGTCGACTTCGTTAGTGGTAGCGGTGAACACGCACTGACGATCGAAAGTCTCGGTCCGCTTTAAATAAGCCCCACGGAAAGTATCGCTACGCTTCGATATGAAATGCTTCACGCTCTCTACCTCGGCTTTTTTAAGTCCGGCTAGTTCTGCCAGCTCAATAATCCAGAAACCCTGTATGAGCTCATAAGCCTCCTTAGTACCAACCCCTCCGAAACTATCAGAGTACCACTCACCACCCAACCGAGCAAATATCTCACTCTTACCAAGCCCCTGCGACCCGACAAGCGTGATCACGGTGTCGAACTTCACACCCGGGCTGAGCACGCGAGCAACCGCAGCAACTAAGAACTTCCGTGTCGCCTGGCGCACGTATTCAGAGTCCTCTACGCCGAAGAAATCCATGAAAAGCGTGTCAATACGCTCAGTACCATCCCAGATAGTCCGCCTTTTTAAGTTTGAATTCCTGGTCGGCTCATTTTTGAGCGCTCCTTTATTACCTACCGTCGGCTTAACCGAGGGCAGCATAAGCCCTTGCAAATAAGACTTAACAGGGTGAAAAGAGTGCTTGCGGATGTGTAAGAGCAGAGCGTCTTGGATCTTTTGCTGGCCGGTAATGCCATACACCTTCTCTAAATAATGCCTTACACCACTGTCATCTGCGTCCGTCATAACATCATAGCCCTTACGCTTGCGTCGCCATGGTGGTGAGACCATAATGCACTCACGCTTACGGAAATCATCCCAAGCGAAAACGCCCTTCAAGCGCGGATCGTTCTCTAAGATCATTAACACATTATCTACCGTAGAGTGGTAATTGCCTTTTTTGTCCATGGACAGCTTCTCCATCCACTTTACGTCCTCATCACCTACATCCACTCTACGCTCCGGCTCGAATGCGGAGTCGAAGGTGAGCAAACCTTCGTTTTGATCATATTCAACAACACCCACCAAATTCCCTTCTTCATCCACACTGCCTTCGCCCAAAGCACTCTCATCCTCATCCTCTCCGATATCATACCCATCATCAAACAGACTGATACGCTCCTGCCCTAACAAGGCCTTAACCGGACCATCTTTGGTGACGAACTCAGTCATGGCTGCATAACTTGGTAATGCATTAATAGCGGTACCTGGTTCTGCGTCTTCATCCTTTAAACCGAACAAGTGCAAGCGCACCAGATCGAAACTGTTACAGAGCTTACCACCAGCAGGGTCCGTGCTGTGATGTGAATAAGCGAATTTATCATCGTAGGTAACAAGACCGGAAGCGGTTGAGCCGTGCTTGTACGTGTAGCGTCTGCCCTCATCCGGACCGTCGACAGGCTGGTACACTTCGGGTAGGAATTTCTCAATTGCCTCATGGATATCGTAACAGCGACAGAAGGCACCGACCAGACCAGGCTTTTCAGTTGGCTCGCCTTGCTTCGACATCCCCCTTTCAATCAATCGATCGACTTTAACGCTGACCGGGTATTCGCTGATATCTGTCCAATCATCGTACTGAGCGAGCACCGCGTCCACATCAAGCCATTTACCGTCTTGGTACTCGAACACGTACACACCATCTTTTGAGGTGCTGGGCCAATACATAAGACGTTCAGGCTCGAAGCCGGTATGATCGAACCACTCAATATCTAGATCACCGGCAACTCTGCGACCGATGGCGATGTACTCATCCGGCGAAACAGGTCGAGACAGCGGAAGCACAAGGCGTAAGCGCTGCGCATGCGGTGAGTGTTTGTGCGTGGAGTAGACACAGGCGGCGCAGTCGTAGAGGAAAGTGAAATCGCCCCACAGGTCAGCTTTAGCAGGGATATGATCAGCGTCGAGCGTGAGCACTTCACGGCTTACCACTGTGCCTTTTTTACGCCTACCGCCACTGATTGTACCCCCCACAAAAGCACCGATATCCTTGCGCTCGTCTTGCAAAGGCTTGGGCATGTTCATGAACTCTTGGTGCGTCTCTGTGGTCCGGTGCGTCTCTGAGAGCCTGGCAACCAGATCAGACCATTGCAATTCTTTGTTCTTCCATCTTATTTCCTTGCGGCTTTTACCGATGGAAATGTGTACCGCCCCGTCGTGGGTAAGTTGAATATTTTCTGGCATAAGGTTAGATTATAGATAAGTTATCTAAGTAAGGTGCAATTCGTTTATTTGCTATTTCAATGTAATCTGGATTCAGCTCGCAGCCTAAAAAATTGCGATAATGCTTTGCTGCTACCAAAGCGGTTGTTCCAGCACCCATAAAAGGGTCAAAAACAACATCACCAATATTTGATCCAGCAAGAACACAAGGCTCTATTAAATCTGGCGGAAACGTGGCAAAATGGGCTTCCTTGAATGGTTTGGTTGTTACTGTCCACACCGATTTTTTGTTTGCAGTGGAACGTACTAATAAATTACCGTCTTTATCAAAGTAACCACTTTTACCTGTATGATTTATACTTCCGGACGTAGCGTATTTTTTTTCAGCCAACTCAGATTTGCGAACCAAAGCTTTCATAGGTCCGTTTGTTTTCCCCACAGCTCTTTCAGAACCTTTTTGATTTTCTATATCTTGGGCCAACCTTGCGATTGAAGCGTCTTTTAAAGGTACTCGAATAGCTTCACTATCGAAATAATACTTAGGCGACTTCGACAAAAGAAAAATATACTCATGCGCCTTAGTGCAACGATCAGTAACGCTTTCAGGCATCGGGTTAGGTTTGTGCCAAATAATATCTTGTCGTAAATACCATCCAGCAGCTCGCAGGGCAAAGGCAACACGCCATGGAATACCAATTAAGTCTTTGTTTTTAAGTCCGTCGGATAAACCTTTTTTCTGTACGTTGTCGGCCGTAAAAGTTCTGTCTTTTCTTTGGCCAGACGCGCCTTGTTTTCCAGATTTAGTAGATGTTGCATAACTATCTCCTAAATTCAACCACAGCGTTCCATCCGGTTTAAGTATTCTTTTCACTTCTTCAAATACGGCTACAAGCTTTGCCAGGTAATCTTCGATGCTCTTTTCCAGCCCTATTTGATCAGGATTTCCGTAATCTCGCAAACCGAAATAAGGAGGGCTGGTTATGCAGGTTTGTATATAAGCGTCAGGAATGGTTTTTATTGTAGTCAAAACATCCCCTTGTATAATGGTGTTGATCATATAAGTAGGTTATTTATAATAAAGGAAGCACTATTTTATCATCAGGTCTGTCAGAAACAACATCTTCTGAATCAAATACTTTTTGTTGTATTTCTTCTACGTCTTTTTTGGCGATGACCTCACTCAAATCGGCCTTCTCTTGTCTCTCAACATACCTCGCAGCCTCAATAGCGTACTGCTTTACTCCCGCAGCGCCGTACCTGTTATACACACGCTTCATTTCTTTCTCGTGGTTGACGGGAACTTTTTTGAACTCTTGTTTCTTGTACTTGTGATTAGGTAAGACAGGAACGCTTTCGTCTGCGATTGATACGACGCCTTTCTCAATCAATTCAGATCCAGAAACAACTGTTCCAACTTTTTTTACTGTTTCTATTGTAGGCATTAAAGCCGCCATCTTCTTGATGGCTTTGAGTTTTGATTTTTTACCCATGGTTATGTGCGGTTTAAAAATGACAAGGGAAAATGAAATTAAGGTTTCTTTTTGTATTTCTCTCTAAGATAGTTTTCGTACTTAGTCAGCTCATCATCAATCCACTTTGCTGGCATATCCGGCAATTCTCGGTGAGATCCGATTCGTCGTTTGAGGGTAGAATACGCCCCGTAGCGGATAGATGCCAGCTCAACCGGATCAGTTGTCAGCGTGTGTACGAACTCAGCGAATTTCGCCATCCTGACAAGCTTGGCTGTTAGGTTCTCGTGGAACTTGTTCTGGTTCTTTGGCACCCGCCATCCTTTCGGGAACTTACTCTTTTGTTTGCCGGCAGCCTTATCAGCTTTATGCTTCGCAATGCGACGAGCGAATAATTGATCGTATGGGAGTGTCATAGGCTACACATTAAAAGGCTCAATATCAAAAATCTGAACAGATGCATTCTTACTCAACTCTACCACGGCTACTTTCAAACATTCTGCGTTCAAATACGTCCTGTCCAAAATCTGTATGCGGGTAAGCGACAAGATGATACAGTTATCTTGTTTGACATCACCTGAATCCTTAATCCACATCTTAAACTTAATCTTGTAAGTTTTCATAATTTTTCATTCATCAAACCACTCAACATCTTTCTTCTCGACAGAAGTGGTGACGGTAGCGGTTTTGGTTTGGTAGCAATATTGCAAATGTTTTTTCTTGTTTTCACCCACGGTTAGTTTTTGCAGGTTTCCTGGCACGTACCCTTTTGTCTCGTCTATTCGATCAACCGAATAAGACTCTTTTGTTCTGCCTTTACCCGCAATATAGTCCTCTCTGTAACAGAACTCCGTAAATTCTTCCAACGTGATTGTAAACTCTTTACCTCTGCGTTTTGCATTGTTCCTGAGATTGTTGTATGCAGATCGGATAGGGTTTGCTTCCCGACTTGCCTTTGACCTGCACGTCGAGCATTTCCCATTGTGCTCTACTTTGTTACGACAATATTTTTGGGAACACTTTTTCAACGGCTTCTTTTACTTTTTCAGGCGGCCAAGGTGAAATGATGGTGTCGGCTCCGTAACTGATACGGGCGTACACAATACCGTTTTCCCGATAAGGACGTATCGCTGTGATTTGGTAAAAGTCTTGATCCACTTCTTCACAATCCTCAATACTAAATTTTAACCCTTGTTGATACTTTTCCCAAGTTTCATCGCTGTGTATGAATACCGGTAATGTTACATAGGTTGAGGTCATAATGGTTTTATATCTTTACAACGTCAATTTTATCTTGTTTCCAATACTTCATAACATCGTTCATTTTTCGTTCCCACTTTTGTTTTATGTCTTGTATTCTTCCGGGTGTTGATTCGTAAGGTATCTGTTCAGAAAATATTTTAACGCTGCCATCTATCATTATCAATTTAAATCCGGCTTCTCGATTTAGAAACATCTTCTTATCAGCTTCTACATCAACAATGTTTGCAATTTCAGATGTTTCTATAACTGTTTCATTTATAAGTATTTTCACTGTTGTGGTTTTTAACGTGAATAAAAATTTTGCCTGCCGAGCCCAGGTATTAAACACACCATCATAACTATCATAAATAAAATAATTAAACACATTATGTTTACAAATTTGTTTTATCAATAGCTTCTCCGTTGGGGATTAGGTCGAATAGGTCGAAGTTTTTATCCAACATCCATTTGTAAGCTAATAGCTCATTGTACCTAAACCCCCAACCCCTATCAAAACAATTAGGCTTACAAAAAGACATAACAGTTTTAATCGGTGTTGCTATAAGAAACCCTTGTTTTTTATCATACAGTCTTATTACATCTGATCCGGTTTTTACAACACCTAAATCGTAAAACAGGGAAAGAGTATCTAATATGTCTTTTGGCATACCGGTAATAAACATTTCCATGCCTTCTTCCTCTGTCATAGCTGATAATGGGCGAAGGATGGGTTTTGATTCTTCTGGAGTAATTTCGGTTATAACAGCTGAACCTATCACAATTTGAAACGCAATATCATCATCATTTTGCACCCCGATCAATTTATGTAGTGACGGTCTGTTTGGCATTAATTCAACTAACATCTCGCATCCTAAATACAGATGTGCTACGTCTTTAAATTTTATCATCTTCTTTCAGTTTAAAAGTTATTTTATTATCTTGACGGAGGGGGCATTCAACCGGAACTTTTATGTCATCTTGCCAAATCAAAATGTGATGATTTGGATATTGACAATGTGCATAATTATTGCCAAACGAGCAATCCTGAC
>Ga0247718_1000014_pt1 | contig 45057 bp, 38 predicted proteins | sample 21E_DmetaG_FD_189045 | JGI IMG/M metagenome (GOLD analysis project Ga0247718, IMG submission 189045) | Soil microbial communities from hillslope of Landscape Evolution Observatory, University of Arizona, Oracle, AZ, United States - 2-1-E_D | ecosystem: Engineered > Artificial ecosystem >...
ACGGGGACGGGAAGGGGATCCACGTGCAGCGCTACAAGGGGCTGGGCGAGATGAACCCCGAGCAGCTCTGGAAGACCACCATGGACCCCGCGACGCGCACCCTGCTGCGGGTGTCGCTGGAGGACGCGGTGGAGGCGGACCAGGTGTTCCAGACGCTGATGGGCGAGGACGTGGACCCGCGCAGGCGGTTCATCGAGGCGAACGCGCGCTACGTGCGGAACCTGGACATCTGAGCCGCATGTCGTTTCACAAAAGTTTTTAGACAGCGTTCGCGTAAGTTCCTGGATTTGACGTAAGTCCCTGGACAGCGGGGCGACAGAACGAGGCCGGCGGGGTGATCCCCTGCCGGCCTCGTCCGTTCACACGTGCTATGAACGCAACGCGACGGCGTGGGCCTACGGCTCGATCTCGATCTCCACTCGGGCCGCCCGGTCCCCCTGGGGGGGCACAGCGACGATGATGGCGCCCCGGCCGAGCGATGCGTTCGGGCTGATGCGGGGCAGGATCGCCGCGACGATGCCGACCACCTCCTCCATCCGGTCCCCGATCGCCGCGAAGGTGGCTTCGGCCCACTCCACGCCCTGCGGGTCATCAACCGACCCGAGGTCGTGCCCCATGCGGACCTCGATCAGGTCCTCGTGCAGATCGGTACCCAGCCACAGACCGGCGGCCAACTGAGGTTCGTGGGGATCGAGGCCCGCGATCCCCGCTGTGATGTGGAACACGGTGCCGGCCACCTCGAAGGTGCACTCCACGGCGCAGAACGGCGAGGTCCGGGGAGATGTCTCCCGACGCCTCTGTGCAACCGGGGTCCCCCCGCCACCTGGGTCCAGCGCCCGCTTCAGGGCGTCCGCGCACGCCCTCGCGGACACGTCGAGGATGCCTGACGTTGCCTTCTCCAGCGGCTCGAAGGCGATCCACATCTCGCTCGCTGTGCGTCCTGATCTGGCCATTCGGGTCCTCGGGTCCGGAGTGGAAGTGCCGTGTCACCTCCAGACCGTACCGCAGTGCAGGCCGATCAGGCAGCCGAGTTGACGGGGTGCGGCTCACCGACTCCAGGTGAGCTCCGAGTGGGGGGCGATCCGGTTGGTGCGGTAACGAGGGTACGGCAGGAGAACCTCAGGTGCCGACAGTTGCTTCCGTAGACGTCCGCCAGCCGGTGTTCACTGTGGTGCCAAGATGACGTTTTCTTCCACCCCTTGGCGCAGGGTGGGCAGCCGGGGACGCCGCACCCGCTTGCCGGCCGCCGATTTGGCCCAGAACCCCCGCGGTGGCACGGGAATCTGGGGCGGACGCAGGCTTTTCTCAGACCGGGCCCGGACAGGCCCCACTCCGCCGCGAGCTGGGAGACCGGCTGGGACCACACGCGCTCAAAGAGTTCGGTGCGATCCATCCGGACCTCCCGCCTGCGACACCAGGGAGAATATGCTTGCGTTGGCGGGTGAAGGCCCCCAACTTTCTTGCAGGCCCCGAGGTCATTCGTCCCTGGGTCCGCGACGGGTGCCGAACTGTGCACCGGGCTCCAGAGAGCTCGGCCCGCCACGGCTCGTAAGAGGGAACGAGCGATGGGTTTCCGGTTCCGCAAGTCGGTCCGGCTGGCGCCGGGTGTGAGGCTGAACTTCTCCACACGTGGCATGAGCCTCTCGGCCGGTCCGCGTGGGGCGAGCGTCTCCGTCGGATCTCGGGGGGTGTACGCCAATGTGGGGATTCCGGGCACGGGCATCTCCTACCGGACTCGCCTGGACGGCGCTGGGCCTTCGGCTCCTCGGCAGGCCCTCTCTGCGCCAGTACCCGGCGAGGCGATCCTGGCGCTCCAGGACGACGGTACGGTGGAGATTCGAGACCCGGAGGGCAACCCGCTGCCCCCTCGCCTCGCGCGCCTCGCCCGAGAGAACAACGCGGGGCGGATCCAGGCATGGCTCGAGGAGCAATGTGAGCACTGGAACCGCGGGATCGAGGAGATCCTCGGGCTGCACCTCCGCACTCCACCGCCGTCGAGACGGGTCGTCTTCGTTCCGGAGTCGTTCTCCGTTCCCGCGCCGCAACCCACCCCTCTGCGCCCCTACGGCATCCTTGGCCGTCTCTTCCGGAGCAGGCGCGAGCGAATCGACCGGGAGAACGAGGAGCACGCGGCTGCCTTCCGGTCCCTCACCTCCGCGTGGGAATCGCGGGCGAGATCTCACGCGGCGACGCAGAACGCGATCCAGCACCGGATCGAGGTCGGCCGGCTCACCGATCCCGAGGTCATGCAGGAGTTCCTCTCCGAGGCCCTGGGTCGTATCGAGTGGCCGCGGGAGACAAACCTCTCATTCGAGATCCGCGACGGCGGGGGGACTGCCCTGCTCGATGTCGATCTGCCCGAGATCGAGGACATACCCACCGAGGAGGCGACACCCGCCGCGAGGGGACTGCGCATCATCGTGAAGCAGCGGTCCGACACACGACGCCGCAAGGAGTACGCGACCCATGTGCATGCGGTTACGTTCCGGGTGATTGGGGAGACTTTCGTGACCCTCCCCACAGTTCGCGAGGTCGTCTGCTCCGGCTTCAGCCAGCGTGTTGACAGGGCCACCGGCCGCGTCCGCGACGAGTATCTGCTCAGCGTTCGGGTCTCTCGAGCCGATTGGGAGCGTGTCGACTTTGCCAACCTGCCTGCCATTGATCTGCCCGCGTGCCTCGCCGCGTTCGACCTGCGCCGTGAGATGACCTCCACCGGGATCTTCAGGCCCATCGAACCGTTCGACGGAACACCGTGACCGTCCTGCGACGCCCTCCGGCTCCGTGCTACCGCAGCTTCAGATGACATCCACCACGCACCCACCAACCCATGTACGACCAGATCCCGTTCGGCACTGACGACTTCGCTGAGAACCCAGAGCCCCGCTGTCCCTGCTTGCTGCTCCTGGACGTGTCCGGCTCCATGAGCGGCGCCCCCATCACCGAGCTGAACGAGGGCATGTCCGCCTTCAAGGAGAGCCTCTCCGGGGATGAACTCGCCTCGAAGCGGGTCGAGGTGGCGACCGTCACCTTTGGTCCGGTGCATGTGCTCCACGATTTCCAGACCGCAGCGTCGTGGCAGCCGTCCCCGCTCTCGCCTCAAGGAGACACGCCGATGGGATCGGCCATCCTCCAGGGGCTGGATCTGCTCCGCGCGCGGAAGGACGAGTACCGCCGGAACGGAATCGCGTTCTACCGGCCCTGGGTGTTCCTGATCACCGACGGTGCGCCGACCGACTCCTGGCAGCAGGCGGCCCCCCGAGTGCATCAGGGACAGGCGGCACATGAGTTTGCGTTCTTCGCGGTGGGCGTGCAGAACGCCGATATGTCGGTGCTCGGGCAGATCTCACCTCCCGGGCGCCTGCCGCTGAAGCTCAAGGGCCTCGCGTTCCGCGAGCTGTTCCAGTGGCTCTCCAACTCCATGAAGTCGGTCTCCCGCTCCACGCCGGGGGATCAGGTCCCGTTGGAGAACCCCACGGCTCCGGGAGGCTGGGCGATCGTCTGATGAGTTGCGGGGCGTGGAGGTACGTGGGCGCGTCGGTTCGGGGGACATCGCATGAGCGAACCGGACTGCCGTGCCAGGACGCATCTGAGTTCCGGTGCGTGGGCGCGGGTGCCGATGGACCAGTTCTCGTCCTCGCCTGCGCGGATGGGGCCGGCAGTGCCGAACTTGCGGCAGAGGGGGCGCGGCTGGCCTGCTCCGTGATCGTGGAGGAGGCATCCCGCTTCGTCGCGGAGGGCGGATCCGTCGCTTGCATGGATGACGGGATGCTCCCGTTCTGGTTTGAGCGCGCTGCGGAGAGCATCCGGATCCAGGCGGAGTTCATGGAGCGGACGCCCCGGGATTTCGCGTGCACCCTTCTCGTTGCCCTGCTCGATGGGTGGGGCGCTGCATTCGCGCAGCTGGGAGATGGTGTGATCGTGGTCGGGGACGGCAGCGCGTACCGGCCTGTCTTCTGGCCTCAGTCGGGCGAGTACGCGAACATGACGTACTTCATCACGGAGGAGGCTCACCTCGATCTGGTGCAGGTCGAGGTCCGGCCCGAGCCGGTGGCCGAAGTGGCTCTGCTCACGGACGGCCTGCAGATGCTGGCCCTTCGTTTCGGCGAGCGCGCCGTCCACGACCCGTTCTTCACCCCGATGTTCGGCGCCCTGAGACAGCAGGGCCCGGGTGAGGCGGACGGCCTGCGCGGCCCTCTTGGGGACTTCCTCTCCTCCGCACCAGTGAACGCACGAACGGACGACGACAAGACCCTCCTCCTCGCGACCCGTCTGGAGGTCAGAGAGTCGGACGGGGCCTCCGGCACGGAGGCATGAGGTGAGCCGGGCTCCCACCCTGCACGATGCGCAGGGTCGGCGGATTGACCTCGGTGAATGCCTCGGTCGAGGCGGTGAGGGCGCCGTGTATGCCCTTGGCTCCGACCGCTCGCTGGTCGCCAAGGTGTACCGCGAGCCACCGCCGCGCGAGAAGGCCGAGAAGATCGTGACCATGGCGGCCGCCGCGGCCCCCGACCTCCTCACGATCTCAGCGTGGCCCACGGGGACGCTCCACGCCGGAGCGGGAGGGCGGCTCGTCGGGCTGCTGATGCCGCGCGTTGACGGGTACAAGGAAATCCATGCGCTCTACAGTCCGGCGCAGCGGAAGCAGGACTTCCCAAGGGCGGACTGGGCGTTCCTGGTCCACGCCGGCCGGAATGTCGCGAGCGCATTTGCGGCGGTGCACCGCCACGGACACGTTATTGGTGACGTGAACCAGGGCAACGTGGTGGTTTCGGGATCGGCCACCGTGAAGCTCATCGACTGCGACTCCTTCCAGATCTCGGCGGGTGGGCGACGCTTCCTGTGTGAGGTCGGCGTGGCCCACTTCACTCCCCCCGAACTTCAGGGCGGCTCGTTCCGAGGCGTGGTGCGCGGACCCGAGCACGACCGCTTCGGCCTGGCGGTTCTCCTCTTTCACCTTCTCTTCATGGGCCGGCATCCCTTCGCGGGCATCTTCTCCGGGAAGGGCGACATGCCGATTGAGCGGGCGATCCGGGAGGGACGGTTCGCGTACGGGCGTGCTGCGCCCTCTCTCCAGATGCGGCCGCCCCCCCACGTTCTGCCGCTTGCGCAGGCATCGTCCCGCGTTGGGGAGCTGTTCGAGCGTGCGTTTGCGCCCCCAGGGAAGGCCGTCAGACCGCCCGCCCACGAGTGGATCGATGCCCTGGATGCACTGAAGGGAGAACTCCGGGTATGTGGAGATCATCGGGGGCACCGCTACGCACAGTCAGCGGGCTCCTGCCCCTGGTGCGCGATCGAGCGCGGCGGGGGTCCGGACTTCTTCGTCGCTGTTGCAGTCTCGCATCTCACTGCGAGCGGCTTCGATCTCGCCCGGTTCTGGCGCGACGTCGAGGCGATTCAGGTGCCCACTGCCGCGCTCCTCCATGCCTTTGGCAATCCGCCAGCGGCGGCACGAGGGCGCCCTCTTCCCGCGAAGGCGAGATGGAGCCACCTCGCCGCGCAGGGTTGTGGTGGTCTCGCCAGCTTCCTCTTCCTCGGCGCGCTTGCAGGCGAGGGGATTCTCTTCGCTGCAGCACTGACGATGCTCGCCGTCATGTGGATCCTGAACCACATCGGGGGATACGAGCAGGAACACGTCGCAAGGAAGCAGGCCCTTCGAGCTGCGGAGGAGGCCCACCGTGCGGTGACCTCCCGGTGGGCCCGGGAGGTCGGCGACCCGGCCGAACAGTTCGCGTCGCGGCGGAAGGAGATGGAGCGGATGCGGGATGAGTATCGCGGGTTGGCCGCCGCATACCAGCGAGATCGAGCCGAGCTCAGCTCGAAGGTCCATGAGCATCAGCTCAGGCGGTTCCTTGACTGCTTCCTGATTGCACATGCCGCCATCAAGGGCGTCGGTCCTGCGCGCGTTGGTGCGCTGGCATCATTTGGGATCGAAACTGCGGCGGATGTCTCGCGGAGAGGAGTGCTGCGGGTGCCAGGCTTCGGACCGAAGCTCACGACCGAGTTGCTCGCATGGCGCGCCTCGGTGGAACGGCGCTTCGTGTTCGACCCCAACAGGGGCGTGGATCCCGCTGATGTAGCGGCTCTGGATCAACGGTACGCCGCCAAGCGGCAGAATCTGGAGCGGGGCCTCGCCGAGCGCGTGGGAGACCTCCGCCGGTTGAGCACAGCGGCCCAGCGCGCGAGGGAGACCGTGGAACCTGATCTCAGAAAAGTGGCCTCGGCCCTCGCCAGCGCCAGGGCTGACGCCGCAGCGGCGTGATGGGAGTCAGCGTTCCGATCGACTCCCGCCGGCACTGCTGTCCCGTCTCCGTTCGATCAGCCCTCCAGAGGTGACTGGCCCTGCGGCCGCCGCCCTGAGCCCAAGAGCGGCAGTCTGACTGGATCGTTGCTGGTACGCCTTGGGCCCACGGCGAGACCATTCCACCCCCTCACACGTATCCAGGCCCCATGCTCCCGACCAGCCGAATCCTCTTTCCCATCCTGCTGCTCTTCCTCGCCAGCTGCGGAGGAGCCGAGCCGAGAGCTCCAGCAGCACCACCTCTCCTCAACCTGCCGCCCCTGGCCGGAGAACCCCGGGCGGTCGTTGACGCCGCCCTCGGGGCACCCACGTCGATCACTCCCCTCAAGAGCGTCCCAGAGCAGATGCCTGGCGAGTTCCGAGATTACCAGCTCCCAGGTGCAGCAGACCCGGTAACGGTACGATTCCATCGGGATCGGGCGGTCTTCTTCACCGTTTTCCTGCCGGAACCGGAGCCCTCGGCCGAGGCTGCGCTGCGGCGGGTCGGCATCGAGGTGACGGGGTCGCCGGACACCCGCGCACCCCTTGGGGAGTGGTGGAGATCCGGCACGTTCGGTGGGAAACACTTCGTGAAGGTGGGCGCGCTGAAGGGAATGGGTGGAGGAGGGGGCGACGGCTACGACATGGTACAGGTGGAGCTTCAGTAACTGCTCAGCGAGAGCACAACACCTGTCCAACGCCTGACCGTGAATCGTCGATGGGCGCCAGATAGCTGATGCTCACTGCGCTGCCCAGATGACGATCTCTTCAGCCTCACCTGGGCGCAGGGTGGGCAGCCGGGGGCGCCGCACTCGCTTGCCGGCCGCTGACTTGGCCCAGAACCCCCGCGGGGGCACGGGGATCTGGAGGCGAACGCAGGCTTTTCTCAGACCGGGCCCGGACAGGCCCCACTCCGCCGCGATCTGGGCGACCGGCTGGGACCACACGCGCTTGAAGAGTTCGGCGCGATCCATCCGGATCTCCTGGCCGTCCCGGTGCCACGTCCCGATCTCGACGCAGCGGGGTAGAGATTGCTTTTGCTTCGGGATCTCGATCCCGCACTTCGAGAGGACCTCCCGCGAGCGCGAGGGCCGAGACCAGTGGAAGCCGCGCGAATCCTCCGGGGACGACGGCAGGAAGCCGACCTTCTGCATGCGGGCACGCATACTTGGCGTGCGGGCCAGCTCCTTGAGGATGTCCGGAGAGCAGTGATCACCCTCCGCAAAGAGCTGCATCACCTTGACGAAGGATTCATCGGAGGTCTTCAGCAGGTATGCGCGGATTCCCGCGATCGCCTCTGCTGAGCTCTCTTCCCAGCGAACTCCAAGCTCGAAGATCCGCCGGAGTGTCCGGAGCGACTCCCACTCGCGGACGTGGATGGTCAGACCCCACAGGTGACGGTGGATCAGCGCCCCGACATCCTGCGGAAGAGCGTGGCGCGCGAGAAGGTCGATGACGGCACTACTCCGTGCCGCCCCATAGAGATCCTCGAAGTCATCCCGTGAGGGGTCAGGACCCAGCCTCTCGAGGATCTCTGCGTTCCCGCGGAGGCAGGCTCTCCAGATCGCGCTGAAGCCCAGGAAGCGGTTGCCTTCGCCCACCTCGCCGTCCTTCTCTTCGTGAGTTTCCGGATACCTCAGGTCAGCTGCGGGAGCATGGGGGTCAGCGCCGGCCCAGAGGCAGAGCTGCACTCCCTTCTCGCTCCCCTCTTCTACATGATACCCAAGCGCGATGTTCAGCTCGGCCTGGATCTTTGGGTCGTGCTCCCGGTGCCGCTTTGCGAACCCGAAGAGCGGTTTGTTGCTCGTGTGGTACGCGAGCGCTCTCGCGAGGGCGTGACCTGCCGTCAGATCGACGCCGAACGCCCGGAAGCGCCTCAACAGATCGGAGTTGTAGGTATCGAAGAGCTCGCCCAGATCGACGCGGTGTGGATCCGCACCCCATTGAAGGAGCAGATCGAGAAGATCCCATCGCCGGGCGCGAAGGGCGAGATCCAGGGGACAGTGAGGCTCAAGGTTCGGGTCATACCCGTTGCACAGGAGGAGGAGGACCAGTGCGTGGTTCCCGTCCTCAAGGGCGATCTCGAGCGCCGAGCTCTGGCGTCTCCGCCGGATGGGCGTGCCCTCCGCAAGCTGCATCGGCCTCCTCTCCCGGATCCAGCGTTCGACATCGTAGAGCCGGCGCTCCCGACAGAGGCCGTGGAGATCAGCGAGCTCGTTCGGCTCCGTGGTTGCCCGCGCAGGTGGCCTGCCCCCGCGCGGGTCAGGGTTGGTTCGCGGATCAACGAACGTAGTCATGCATTCTCTCCTGGTCGGCCTGTCTGGCTGCTCCGTGGGCTGGTCAGGGCGCCTCCTGCGTCAGACGTGACCATAGTCGGTAGCCCCGGCGCAGTTGCTGCATTATTCCGCGTGCATGCCCAAGCCGCACTCAATCCCGGAGCCGGCCCGGATCGGCGCCCTCCTCGCCGAGTACCGCCACGCCCGAGGACTCTCCCAAGAGGCCCTCGCCCTCAGAGCGGGGCTGGACCGGACTTACATCGGCTATGTCGAACAGGGAAAGCGGAACCCGACCGTGCAGGCGACCTGGCGCGTCCTCGTAGCGCTGGGGGTGAGCTGGCGGGAGTTCGGGGAGCGGCTGGACGCACTTCACAGGCACGAGGACTGACCGCGAGGATGCCGCTGCGGCACGTGGATGCGCGCTATGAGCGCGCGGGGCCGGGAGGTGACATCCTCCCGTCCTCTTCTTCACGCATCCCCCGGTTAGGTCAGCTCACCCAGTTGCGCAGACCACCCTGATAGGCGGCGATCACCTCGTCGAAGGTTCGCTCCGGCCGACCGAGAGCGAAGGCGTAGGACTCCACACGTCCCGCATGTCCGCCGGCCCCAGCACCTCCTCCGCGATCCGACGGCCACCTGCCACCATCTCAAGGACCGCGGCGCGCACATCAGCCGGCAACCACTCGATCGCCGCCGACGTCAGAGGGCGGCGGCCCTCCTTGTCATCCCACCCGCTCGCGTGCCCGAGCGCCGCGGCCGCACGAAGCATCCTCGCGTGCAATCCCGGTGCAGGGCGCAGAGGTGGCAGGCTCCCGGTCTGGAGTGCGACCGCTGCGGCCCGGGTGGGAAAATCGAGACCCGGCGGATCGAGGTCCCCTACGTAATCGAGCGTGGTGATGGCGCACCCGATCGTGCAGAGGTGAGCGACCGACTGCTCGATTCCCTGGCCATTGCCGAAGGCGACAATGTCGTACGGTGGGTTCGCGAGCGATTGCAGGACCGATCTCGCGAGGATGAACGACTCCTTGTTCTCAAAGACGATCACCCGCCCTCCCGGCTGCACGCGTTCCCAAACGAGTGGAAGAACGACCGTGTAGAAGCCGAGCATCTCCGCGTTCAGGCGCCCCTCGCCAAACAAGCTCGTGGCCATGTACCGCTCGAGCCGCTTCTCGTCTCCCGTCAGCTGAAGGGAGCGGTGGCGGAGCGGAACCGGCTCCCGGAGGCGTCCCTCCCGCAGGCCCGTCCGCACGGCTCGCAGGAACCTGAGATGTTCCTCCGTCGGCCGAACGAGGTCCGGCACCCAGCTCATCTCGATCGGCCATGGCTCCATGCGCCATGATTCGTCACGGGGTTGCTCGACTGGCGAGCTCAGGTCAACGGAAATGGGCACGTGCGGCAGGAACGCCCGATCCCAGCGACGGCTGCGGGAAGACGGAATCCGCAGCATTCGCTCCTGCTCCAGCTCCTCCAGCGCGGCGAGCAGCCATCTGCGGCCCTCCACCCCCGGGGGACGGTCACGGAACGCCTCGCCGAAGGCTCTCCAAATTTCATCATGACCGATGCGGCGCCGGCCTACCGCCTGCAGTCGCGCGCCGAAGTCTCGCACCTGTTCCGGATTCAGGGCGATCCTGCTCATGCCTGCAGTGACACCTCGGGGGGTTCTCCACTCACCACCACAGGATTGCGGTCACCGAGGTGGAGAGACGCCACCTCGAGATGATGGACCTCCTCATCCGGCTCCACGAGGCACTCACCGCTCCACCGATCCCGGCGCTCGTTCTTGAGTCGGACCACCTTGTCCAGCATTCCGACAGCGTTCAGGTCGTCCACTCCGGTGGTGTAGAAGAGCTGGATCCCCATGGCCCGCGCCACGTCGCGCTGGAGCTCGATGAGCTTGGTGCGCGACGCGGTGCCGATCGGATTGTCGAGCAGGAGCGTGCCGCTCAGGTTCAGACGCTGGCCGCGGCGGGCTGCCCGCATCCGGGCCAGCGTGCAGAAGAGGAGCACCGCGCTGGTGAGGCGCTCGCCCCCGCTCTGTTTCGCCATCTCGACGATCGAGACCCAGCGGGGGCGCGCGTCGGGGTCGGGGAAGAGCACTCGCACCGTGATCGGACGTCCGAGGCGCCTGACGGCCTGCTGGATGAGCTTCAGCCCGTCCGGAGACGTGCCCTCCGAAATGATCCGGTCGATCAGGCTCACGACCCGCGCCTCGCGCTCTGCAGCGTCCGCAGGTGCGCTTACGGTGATCTGCAGGAAGTCGTGACTGCCGAGACCTGGCAGGTGTTCCGGGATCCGGGAGCGGCGGGCAGCGGACTCCAGCGCGCGAATCCCCTCTTCGGCGGCCGAGAGCGTGGCGCTCACGATACCCCTCTTGTGCTGCGCCTTCTCCTCGATCTCATCGTTTACCATCACGAGGCGTTGCTGGATCTCCGCCTGCAACTCGGCAGCAGTGTGCTCGAAGACGTCGTCTGCGTAGCTCTGTAACCGCGCGCGGAGCGAGCTCTTCAGCTCCCCGAACCTCGAATCGCCCATCCAGCCGCGTATGGCGGAGCAATAGCGGCTCCGCATGGCATCGAGCTGGCTGTTCTCCGACACGATCATCTGCAGCTCGGTGCTCAGCGCGTCGATACGTTCCTCGACATCTGCATAGCACGGCTCAACCCACGACGGGTCCTCACCCTGAACCGCGGTCGCGAGCAGGCTGGCGTTGGTGTCAGCGAGATCACCCAAGCGCCTGGTGTGGGCCTGGATTTGGGTGTGGGTCAGCGTGTGCTCGCTCACACGGGCGCGTAGGGCCAGCGCTTCCTCCGCCTGAATCACGGCGCATCGGGTCGCCTCCTGCGCGAGGCGGTCGGCCTCCTCGGCAGCGGCTTCTGCCTCCTCCGGCGACAGAACCTCAGTCACGGGCGGGATGGGCTGGAGCTCCTTCGCGGCGGCCTTCAGGCGACCAATCTCCTTATTCAGCGCCTCCTCCTTCGCCCGCGGCGTCCCCGCACTGCCGGTCAGCCGGTTGTAGAGGTCGCGCGCCTCATCCCGCTTCAGGTCGGCCTGCGCCGGATCCTCCAGTTCGGCGAGTGCGAGGCGGACGTCGTGCTCAGGCAGGAAGGTCACTGCATTGAGGCGCTTCCGGTACGTCTCGCGCGCGGCAGCGGCGGTGCTCTGAGCCGCCTCGAGCTCGGTCCGCAGCTTCGGCTCGCCTGCCTCGTCGTTGAACCGGGCTCTGAGCCGCTGGAACTCCGCTCGTGCGGCCTCCACGTCGCCGGCCTCCGGCGCCGGGAGCCCGCTCTCCGGCAGGAAGTCCACACTGTCCACCTCCTGCTCTGCCAGCCGCGCGTCCTCGCCGGACGCGCGGGACCGGGCGTCCGCTTCCGCAGCCTCACCATCAAGCGCCAGCGCACGCGACCGAAGGAGGACGGCCTCCTCCTCGGCGGCTTCCGCGGCCTCGACCAGCCGGTCACGCTCCAATCGCTCAGCTGCGGGATTGAAGTCGTAGTGCTTCAGGTGCGCCTCGACGAGGCTGAGGTGCTTCTGATCCGTGGTGAGTGCGCGCTGACGCTCCGCGATCCGGTGCTCAGCATCCTGCATCTGATCGGCAATGCCACGGCGAATGTCGCCGAGATGCGTGAGATGGGAGCGGAGCGCATCGACGGCCTCCTGCCCGGAGGCGAGCGCCTCCTCCTGAGCCGCGAACCAGCCGGCAGGATGCTCCAATCGGAAGGCGTGCAGGCGGTCAGCGAGGGACCGGATCGCGACCGCGAACCCACGAGCAGCCTCCATCGCATGCTCGTTACGTTCCTGCTGGCGCTCCCGTTCCACGCGCTCCTGCAGGCCGCTTTCCTTGCTGTAAAGCGCCGTGCTGGTGGGACCGAACACGGTCCCCGCGAGAGTTCCCTCCCCGACGGTGGCGCTCTGGGGAGCCACGAGGACGGCGCCATCGAACGAGAGCTTCCGCGCCTGCAGGACTGTGATGGCCCGCTCGTAATCCTGGTCACGGATCAGCACGCCTGTGGCGAGCGCCGGGTGTGACCGCACGAAGGCGAGGGCGCGCTCCGCGTTCATCGTCTCCGCGATGAACTCCCATCCGGACGACGCGTTGATCCGCTCTTCCCGGAGCCGAACCACGAGCCGCTCCACGTCGCGGGAGGGCGGCAGGAGATGCGTGGCTTCCAATGCACGGAGCGCACGCTCGCCCTCTGCGAGCGCCACCTTCAGATCAACAACATGATCGTCGGCCGACGATGCCGCCCGCCGGAGAATCTGCTCTGCGCTGGGCACATCCAGCCGGTCGAGGTCCGCGGTCTCGGCGCCGATGTGGCGCAGGAGGATCGGGTCCTGCTCGATCTCCTCGCGTTGCCGCTGGACGCTATCGAGCCGCCTCCTGCGCTGATCGAGATCGCTCCTCGCGGTTGCCAGGTCGACCGCTCCCTTCTGCTGATCCTCCTGCACCTGCTTGTCTTCCGCGACAAGCCGGCGCACCAGCGCCTGGGTTGCCGCGATGAAGTTCTCCGCGTCCCCTATGGCGGAGTGAAGCCGCTCCGCCGCTCCGCCTGGTGGCTCCCCCTCCTCGCGGAGCGCACCCTGCCTCAGGAGGTCCGCTCGGGCACGGCTCTCCGCCTCGATGCGCCGCGCGATGTGAGAGGCTTCGGTCCGCCGCCCTGCGGCTTCTTGGCTGCGCCCCGCAGCCTCATCCCTGGCATCCCGTGCCGCCGTGCGCGCTGCGGTCGCGTCGGCCCGGTGCTGCGCCTCCTCCCCGCGCAGGCGCCCGGCGCGGCCGCGGAGGCGAGCGTGGAGTCGCACGGCCGCGGATTCCAGATCCTTCAGGAGCGGCGCGTGCTCCCGACGTCCGGCGCTGAGCGCCGCCATGATCCGGGCGGCCTCGGCTTCCGCCCGGATCTGATCGCGGAGCGGAACCACAGCGTCCCAGAGCCGCCAGTCGTACTCGGCGTTGGAGATCCGCTCTTCGATCTCGTGGATCTCCCGCTGGAGCTCCACCATCCGCTGCTCTGCACCGTGGAGACGCAGAGTGGCCGCGCGGCGCTTCCAGAGGAGCGAATCATTCCGCATCTGCTGCTCGGCCTGTACCGCGGCCTCCGCACGGGCGCGGTAGTCTGCGATGTTGTTCTCCAGCGCGACGAGATGGTGCTTCAGGAAGCCTTTGAGCCGGTGCATCATGGCGGCGACCACGCCCGTGCGTGCAGCGATCTGCGCGCGACTGGCGGCGATGGAGAGCAGCGGGGTCAACCGGTCCCGCAGACCCGTGGTGAACTCCTGCTCCGGGATCAGCCGGAGATTCAATTCCCGGAGACGTTCACGGAAATTGTTGATGTTCTGGGCGATCCGCTCGCCGTCGGTCGGGTCGAGCACCAGCTCAAGGAAGAAGTCCACGAACGAGTCTGTGTCGCGGAACTTGAACAGGTCGTCCGCACCTCCCTCGCGATGGTTCATGCGGAGCTGGTATCCATAGAGCGCCGGGTCGATCCCGGCAGCATCGAGGATCCTGCCCCACCCATCCTGGCTGTCCGTCTCCTCTACACCCCATCCCGGGTGCTTTCGGTCAAGGTCGCGCCAGGCACTGCGGAAGCTGGCGAGGCTGCGCCGGACAACCCGGCCCGACTCGGACTCGTACGTCAGCGGCAGATCCTCGATCCTGAGCCCCGCGACGCGGGGGTTCACCCGAGCCGCGAAGAAATGCCGGTCCACAGCCGTATCGGAGCGGGAGCGCTCCATGAACACGCCCGTCAAGAAGCGCTCGGGCTCGTCCGTGGCTGCACCGAGCCCGCCGCGGGCGTCCAGCTCCCACTCGGCCACGACCACGGCGTGATCCCCCCTCGTCACGTAGTCGAGCAGCTTGCGCTCTCCCTCGTTCGCCTTCGCGCCGAGGAAGTCTCGCAGGTTCGGGCGGACGAGCACGAAGAAGAGGTTGAGGAGCGAGGACTTTCCACCGCCGTTGCGCAGCCAGAGCGTCGTGTCCGTCGCTCGGCCGTTAGGCCCCCTCAGGTCGATCGTGACGTCGTCAAACCGCGCCTGTGGGTGACCGATGGAGACGAAGCGGACTTGCGAGAGACGCGGCATCAGGCATCCTCCATGGGCGCGGCGGCCAGAGCTTCCGTGATCCGGTCGTAAATCGCCGTCGAGGCGAACTCCCGTGCGAGGACCTCGTAGCGCCAGTTGGATTGGAACGCCGCCTGGCCGTCTCGCACGGTGCGGGCGAAGCAGCCGTGTCGGCGCAGGAACTCGAAGGCGCGCTCGATGAGGGCTCGAGAGGTGTTCGGGCTGCGGCGTCCATCCTTGGTCTCCGTGACCGGCGGCATTGCCGCGTAGACGCGCCACGCCTCCTCCAGACCGGCCCCGTCACGAGAGACCTCAGGATCGGGGCGCCCCCGCGCCTCCTCCTCCAGCCTGGCGCACGCCAGCCGAAGCGTGGCATCGACATCTTCGACGGTGATCGGGGGGCGGGCTGCCTCGTCTTCGAGGTCCGTCGCTCTGGGATACAGCGTGGCGGCGATACCGACCTGGACCAGTCCGTCGAGGAGCCGCCCTTCCACCGTGGTGCCGGGCGTGATTCGCCAGTCGGAAGTCTTCATGCTGAACACCGATTCGGTGAACGGGGCGAATGCGATCCCGTGCTGTCCGTGCTCGAGAATCCAGAGCCCGAGCCCTCGTGCGATGTGCTCGACTGCGTGCCGGAACTCGAGGCGGTCGAGGAATCGGTCCATCAACTCCCGATACTCCGGATCGGTCACCGGCCGGGCATCGGGGCGGAGGCCGAACTGGATCAGCCGCCCCGCGTCGTACAACTCTTGGTCTTCAGGGCGTCTCATCCGTGGGCCTCCTTCGGTGTCAGGGTCAGGTCGTCACCGCTCAGGCCGCGGATGCCGAGCTGACGCCCGGAGCGCACCGCACGCAGGCCCACTGCGGTCTCGTTGTCGGGGCCAAACAGGCGGAAGGCGAGAAGCGCGACGCACTCGATCACTCCCGCCTCCTCCGACGCTGCGTCCGCTCGAGCGATCACCTCGGAGAGCGGTGTCGGGGCGGCGACCGCATCGAGGTACCGGCCTGCTGCGGCGCGGACCTCTTCCGGGTAGCGGGCGAGGTCGCGGCCGATCTCCACGATCTCCCGCTCCTCCACCTCGGACCCCGGCATGGTGGGCTCCCGGCGGGGACGGAGCTGCCACGTGATCATCTCGGCCAGGTTCAGCACCGCGGGGGCGACGGGTCCGATGAAAGGCGCGGCTCCTGTCTCCAGAAGATCCGCGGCTGCCCCGTACTCCATGCGCAGGAGGGGAAGCAGCACCTGCTCCTCGAGATCAGGGTACGCGCCGCTGCCGGGCGGAAGGAAACTCTGGCGCTCTTGCTCGTCGAGGAACACGCTCCGCGCGGTGATCAGCGGTCCGTGAAGCTCGACATGACGGCGCACGCACTCAGCGATGAGGTCTCGCACGCGGGCGAGGTGCTGGGTGGCCTCCGAACCGGGCTCCAGCGACTCCAGACGGTCGTGCGCGGAGGCCGCGATCGCCCGCTCCTCATCGATCTGCGTGGTGACATGATCGAGTGCGCTCTTCAGCATCTCCGAGATCGAGCCAGCCCAGTCTACCTGTCGAATGTTGCGGCGGGTGTCACGGATCGCGCGCTCGATCTTAGCCTTGAGACGGATGGAGAGCAGCCGCGACTCCTCCGCGGCGCGCACAGCCTTCTGGAAGCGTCCCCGCGCAATCTGGGTCTTGAGGATGGCGGTATTGGCGATTTGGCTGTCCTCAATGTCGAGGTCGAGCGCCCGGAGGAAGAGGTTCGCGGCGCCGGAGGAGAGCGAGAGGACAATACGGCCATCTGGATGATGGCGATACTCAACGAGCCGGAACTGAAGACGGTGAACCTTGGCCATCCCCTGCTCATCGAAGGCCGTGTACTCGATGGTGAACGGGCGTCGTCGGTCCTCCTCGTTCAGAAGCGCGCCGAGCACCTTGTCGATTACGCGAGCGTGCCGTGCCGGGTCCGGCTCGACCTCCGCCTGCCGGTCCATCTCCAACATGAGGGGTCGCAGGTACTCGAGGACGCCGCGGCGGTCCACCTCGCCGTCGAGACCCGTGTTCTCGATGATCAGATCGAATACAGCGAGGGCCAGAGCGAGGAGGTCGTACTGCTGCGCTTCTTCGTCGAGCCAGCTCTCGCCCCGCTTCAGGCGGAGCAGCGGGCCCGCGTGAAGGAGCGCGCGGAGACGCCCGGTCATACTCTCGTCCCAGCGCTGCCCGGGCGCACGGGAGCGAAGCGTGGTCTCAGGTGCTCTCTCGGCGATCTCGTCCCCCTGCTCCAGCGCAGGCCAGAGATCGAGGTCCAGAAGCATCAGGTCTCCAGCCACCCACTCTCCCGGTGGCTCGGGTGGGGAAGCCCGGCCACTCCCAGCCGCTGGCGAGCCGGTGAGGGGCGGGAGAGGGACTGTCGGACCACGGGCGCGGCCATCACCGACTCCGAGTGGCATCTGCATTGATTCACCTCATGCGGAGCGGCGAGGAGATCTGCCACTCGGGACGGGAGAGCACGGAGAGAAGCGCCGCGTGGGCCTCTCGGCATGCCGGGAGGTGAGAATACCAGCCGACGCGGCGGGTGATCCGAGTGCAGCGGACCTGAGGGAATGGTAGAACGCGGAATGCAAAATGTCCACTGTGTCCCGTGCCCGAGCCGGAGACTTCACCGTTGGGGGGAGCGATGGAGCATCAGATGCGGTGTGCTGCGACGGACGAATCTGCTAAGATGGTAGCTTCCCGCCAGACGCGAGGACCCGCTTGAAGCAATCGATTTCCCCCGGGTACAGTACGGCAGTACCGATCAGGTGTGTGGAGCCTGCCGCACCATCAGTGTCGTAGGTGCTCCTCCGGTTCGTGCGGTCGCCCGGAAGGTGGGGCTCAGCCCCACCGGGCTCCGCGCCTTTATGGATGGGGGGAGCCGTATTCCTCTACATGGCGGAAGCTCACCGAGTGGTACCTGCGCTCCATGGCTCAAGACAGGCGCCGGCTCACCCCGGAGACGGCCAGTGCCGTGCTCGCGCTGGTCGTCGCGGACCCGCCACCCGGCCGCCGACCTGCGGCCCTCCACGGAGTGCTTGAAGTGCTGGAGCAGTACATGAGGGACGCCGGGATGTGGCCGCCCGTGTGAGCGACGGCTGAGTCCTCGGCTGCGTCTGCCCTCCCATTCTCCGCCCGCTCAAGGATCATCGAAACGCGTCGAAGTCAGCCGCGATCTCGTCGACGAGCCACGGCGGGGGCTGATCCCCGCGCGCCGCGAAGAGCTCCACCAGGAGTTCCGCCACGGTGCGCCGGACCCGGGCGCGATCGGCCGCGCGGAAGTCCGCTGCGAGGATCGCCAGCGCGACCGCACCTGGTGGAACGTCGGGCTCCGGGCGGTCGGCGCACCACTGCCGGATGCGCTCACGGGTGCTGTCGCCGGGCGTGCTCATCCCGAGGAACTTACGCAGAGACCCACGGCTGATCCCGATCAGCGGAGCGAGCAGTCGCTGCGTGAGCGTGCGCAGCTCCCGGCGGAGGACGATCCGCTGGCCCTCCTCCTCCAAGACGGTCTCAAGAACGCGGCAGTTGGACTCGGCGCTCACGCTCGGGATCTCCCAAGGCGCCTGGGCCCTGCAGTCGGTCTGTCCACTTTACGCGCCCCGGGGCCCAGGAATCCGTGAATGACAGCATGCATGGTTCTGTACTCGCGCTACCGGGGCCCAGCCTCCCCAGGAAAGTGGACACATGGCTCCCGGACGGATCCGGAGAGCGGGAGGCGTATCGGAACCATCCCACCCCGGATCTACCCCCAGCGGGGCCCCGGTACTGCCGGGGCCACATTCAGGCCCCCGGGGCCCAAGATAGGTCGGAGATTCAGTCCGCACGGCCAGGGCGTCTCCTCGGGCGGGGCCCGGCCACCCCCGGAAAATGTACAGCCGGGCTCCACGCGTGATCTGCGTGCACCCTCCACCCGTTACCGCTGCTTTCGGAGTCACGATCCATCCTCCGCGGCGATCCCTGGCGCCTCCGGCGGCGGGTCGGATCCCGCACGGCCAGAGCTGGTCTGCATCGGGGGCATTACCGGGGCGGGATGATCCGGCGCGATGAGGGAGCGCAGGGCAGCCTCGACGTCGCGTTTGGCGGGCGCTTGCGCTTCCCGGATCTGCATGTGGACGAAGCGTGGCGGAGAGGTCTGGATCCCAGAGACCTCGACCAGCTCGGCGCGCATTCCGAGCGCCGTGATCCGGTAGAACCACGCACCTGCGGGGATCCTCTCTCCAGTGGGCCGCCGACGCTCGATCAAGCGCTGGTCGAGGAGCCAGGCAAGATGCTTGGGGAGCGCCTGCGGAGCTGCCCGACGCACTTCAGCGGCAGACATCCACCCCGGCACACCGAAGCGCCGGACCCCCTTCGAGAGACCCGCTTGGCGCCGGAGCACGCTCAGAGCCTGCCACGCCTCTGCGGGCGGGTACAGCGCCCGGAGGTCATCGGTCGTGTCGAAGCCCCACGGCTCAGGAATCTCGTAGTATCCCCACCCGTGCAGATTCTCGATGACCCGTGCCCCCCTCTGGGAGATCCGATAGATCCACAATGGTTTTCCGCGGCTGGGTTCGCGCACGTCCACCCGATCCAGCCATCCCCGCCCGGTCAGATACGGCAGCACCTCCGGGAGCTTCATGTCTGGAACACTTTCCAGTTCCTCGCGGAATCGCCACCCGGCCACTCCACGTCGGCGCCAGCCCGTTTGCGAGTACGCCTCATGGTGCAGGAGAATGAGGACGGCGATTCTCTTGAGATGGCGATGGATCATGCGCGTGGATCTCGGAGCCGAACCTGCACCCGCAGGGCTGGATCCCGACTGACCGGCGCCGCATGGACGAACTCAGTCCGGCGCCCCAGGTCAGTGACCCGGTAGAGATAGCTGGAGCGCTGGGTCCGCTCGGGGATGGGGGCTGTCGCGCGTTTCACGAATCCATGCTGGACCAGCCACAGGAGGTCGTCTGACACGGTCCTCCCGCGCGCGTCACGGATCTCTGGAGCGCTCATCCAGCCCAGCATGCCGAATCGTCGCGAACCTTTCCCGCTTGCACGGGTGCGGAGCACCTCGAGCACAGACCAGGCGTCGGCAAAGAGGTACAGCGACCCCTCCTCGGGATCGTGGTCCAGCGGCTCGGGCACGTCCCTGGGCGTCGCCTCCCACGTCTCCCCCAGCACGCGCACGCCGGCGGGCGAGATCCGGTACATCCACAGCGGCTTCTGGGCACCCTCCATACGCACGTCGATGCGGTCCAGCAAGCCGCGGAGCGCGAGGCTCGGCAGGTATTCCGGGATGCGCACCCGCGTGAGGGCCGTGACTTCCTCGTAGAAATGCCAGCCCTGCACGCCGCGTCGTGTCCAGCCAGCCTCCTTCACTGCCTCCGTATAGAGGCAGGCCAGGCACAGCATTCTTTTCGAGTCTCGCATCTCCCTGTACGACTGCATCAACCCTCCATTCACTCCACAGATTGCGCACTTTACGTCTCAAAATAATCTATCATTCGGTACTGCTGGTCCGTATCCCCAGCCTCCAGGCTGACGACCCTCTCCGCCGCTCAGTTAAGCCAGGCTCGCGCCGGCTTTCCTCGTGCTCGGGCCTGCTCTCGCCGCTCCATGAGCTCGCGGCTGAAGGTGCGTGCGGCGAGATCGAACGCCCCGCGCGTGCGGAGCTCCTGGGGTGTCATCTGCAGGAGTCCGCGGAGGGCACCCTTCAGGCTCGCTGCTCCGGAGTAGCCACAGGCACGCGCCACCCCCGCGATGGAGCGGCCCGGATCGTCCAGAAGCTCGGCTGCGAGAAGGACCCGCATCCATGCGAGGAGCCGCCGGGCCGGTGGCAGATCTGCGCGCGCACACCAGCGCGCTACCGTACGCTCGCTCACCCCCAGGGAGTCGGCGAGTTCTGGAGCCTGGCCGCCCCAGGCGACCACCTCAGCAGCAACGGTGAGCAGGGCGCGTGATCGGGCGGGGATCGACTCCGGGAGCGCACGGCGAAGCAGACGCTCCATAGTCCGTCCCTCCACGAGACGGAGCCTGCGTGCGAGCGCCTCCGGCGTCCGCTCCCGCACCAGGTCCACGATCTCGGCCACCCCCCATTCCGCAAGCGTGCGCACTGCATCTCCGGTCTCGGGCTGCACGGGCAGCGCGGCCACGACTGCAACAGACGGGAACGTGCGCAGGAGTGCGAGGAGCGTCTCGGAGGGCTGACCATCTCCCGAAGACCCCAGGTGCGGGTCCACAACGGGGATAGCGGTCAACGGAGCGCGGCGGAGTGCCTCACCCAGCGCCTCCCAGTCTCCCACCATGGTGAGTGCATATGGCTGACCCGGGATCCGCGCCAGCGCCGCCCGGAGATCCAGATCGCGATGAAGTAAAAACAGTGGACGCACAACCGGTTGCACAGGTTCCTCCCCAGGGGGTGGAGTTTTCGCGACACGTCTTGCCCCGCAGAAAGCGCCAATCACACCTTTGGGGGCCCTCCTGTGCGCCGGGTGACCCGGCGCATGCCTTCACGCGTTCCCCAACAAGGAGCAAGAGATGCACATGACACGCGCCGCTGGAGCGATCCTCTCGCTGTGCCTTCTGGCCGCCGCATGCCAGACGGACAGCACAACCGCACCTGTGACTGCGGTATCAGACCGACCGGTGCTCGACGGCATCGGGGTGGTGGGTGGCGGAGGACGCTCGGACAGCACCACCACCACGGACTCGGCCCTCCCCCCAGGTGATAGTACGGTAAGTGGCGACGCCGACCTCCTGCCGTAGACCCGGAGCCGCGCGGCCGAGAGGCCGCGCGGCTACTTGTCGCCCGCCGCTGGTGCCTGGAGCGACCGAAGAAGCTCCGCCTGCAGGCCCATGGCCTGTCGCGCGAGATCACGGCTCTCCGGCGCAGGCTCGGTCAGGCCCACGTCCTGGTGCGCCCGAATGGCCTCCAGATCAGCCGCCGCCGCCTCGCGCACGAAACGCTCGCCCCGTCCTGTGGCGGTGGTCACTGCCTCCAGCGCGACCGCCTCCGCACGTGTCCATTCTCCGGCCAGCACATCCGCCCGCGCGAGAATGATGAGCGCCTCCGCCTTTCGCGCTTCGCTCGGCGCGCCGGCGAGGGTGCGAAGCGTGTCGATCCGCGCTCGCTCGTATAGGTCGCGCTCGCCCGCTCCAGCTGCGGCTCGTGCGAGGGCTGCAGAGACCAGCCCCCGCTCGTGAGGATCTTCGACGCGCGGCAGAGCCGCCTCGATCACTGGCAGGGCACGGGCGTACTGGCCCTGGTTGACCCAGAAGCAGGCGACGTCCTGCGCAAGGATGGGGACTCTGGGGTGAGCGGCCCCGTACGCACGCAGCGCCGCGTGAGCGTGCTCATACGCCCTCCGAATGTCGTGGTCGGCAAGGAAAAGCAGCAGATTGTGCAGGACCGTGCCCTTGAGCACCCGAAGGCGGTGGCGGTGGGCCTTCCGCAGCGCACGGTGGGCGAGCGCGTGTGCGGCAGCAGGGTTGCCTGCCCGCCAGTACATGAGAGCGAGCGCCATGAAGGCCCAAACGTATGTCTCCCAATCCTTGTTCCTCGCAAGGCGGACCGCCCGTCTGAGCCATGACTCCGCACGCGCGCTGTGGCCGAGATCTCGGGCCAGCCGCCCCGTCTCGAGGGCCAGTTCCGCGTCTCCGGGGCGGAGCAGCGCGGCCGCCTGAGTGAACGCCAGTCGTGTTTCGGGAGCGCTGTGGGTCTCGGCCCAACGTGCGAGTGCGAGACAGATATCAGCCAGGCTCGGCGCCCGAATCGTTCCTGCCGCGCTGGCGACGGACGTGAGGCTGAGGAGGAGTTCTTGGAGGTCTCGGTCCATGCGTGCAGCTTCGACCAAGCCCTCTCGCGTGGCCGCACCATCCGGGGGAAAGAGGAGCCCCCGGGTCTCGGCCGCTGCCTCCGTCCAGAGCATCACGTCGCGGAGCGCACCCCACACCAGAAGACCCGCTTCTCCAGGGAGTTCGCGGAGAATGAGGGCACCTTCTGCTCCGTCCTCCGCCCGAGTGAGTGGAGGGGCCGCGACGGAGCCAGCGTTAGATGAGTGCCGGGTCTGTCCCGGGTCTGCAGATCGCATCAATCGCTCTGCGGAATTGCATTTCTATGGTCCATCGGGGAGCGGTTCCCCTCCGCCACAATGAGCTTCACATACTACAGGCATATTCATGCACAATCTATAGCCGAAGATGCCTGTAGTTTTCCGGACACGTCTGGTACGCGAATAGGAGTGTAGGGGCCGGGCCCCATTCAGCGGCTTCGGCCCCACCTGAAACAGCAGCATCATCGCGGCTCCGTGCGGAGGGGCCGTTCCGGAGCATCGAGGACCTGATCCGCCGAGCACGACTGACCCGGGCGGAGGCGCTCCACTTCGCACGGGCGGGAGCACTGGAGGTGTTCGAGCCTGGACGGCGCGCCGCCGCATGGGAGGCGCTCCGGGATGTGGGGGACGTACTTCCTCTCGCGCCGTCGCACCGCCTCCCTTTCCGCCCGAGCGAGCTGGAGGGGGCGGAGCTGATCTTCCTGGACTACCTGGCCACCGGGATCTGCGTGCACGGGCACCCGATGGAGCATCTCCGGGACCGGTTTCGCGCCGCGGGGTTCCTCTCCAGCTCGGAGTTGGCGGACGCCCGCACGGGAGGGAACGTGCTGGTCGCGGGCCTGGTGGTGGCCCGGCAGCGTCCCTCCACCGCGAAGGGGACGGTGTTCGTGCTGCTGGAGGACGAGGCGGGGTTCGTCAACGTGATCGTTCCGGCGACGCTCTACGAGGAGAACCGCGAGACCGTGAAGTTCTCCCCCTTCCTCCTGGTGGAGGGTCGGTTTGAGCGCGAGGAGGCGGTGCTCAACGTCATCGGGTCTCGCTTCCGGCGGCTTGATGCAGCCGTGGTCGCGTACCGCTCGAGGGACTTCCGCTGACGGCCCGCGCTCTTCCCGGAGCTCCGTGGAGCACCTCATCCCCTGGCATGGGTCCTCTTCGCCCCCAAGGAATCCCGTTTCCGTGCTGATCATCACGAGCGCCGCAGGGACTCTGCCTTGACGTATCTGCCACGCGACCAGACCCACGGGTCCGTGTGCCTGTCCCAAACCGGGATCCCGATCGCCGGCCGGGGCAGGCGCGCCTCGTACCGAACGGCAGAAGCCCCTCTGGACCACGCCCGAGGGGTTCCTTGCTGTGTGGCCGGATCCGCCTCGCGTTGGGCCCGGATGTCAGCGCATCGTCGCGAAGGCCGGCATTTCTGGGGCTCCCGGCAGGCTGTTCACCGGAGCCGGATGATCATCCACTCGACGTCGCCACCGGTCCCCGTCGCCCCGTACGCCGCGGCCAGTGAGGCCTGCAGCTCGAAGTACTCCGAGCTGCCCACGTGGATTGCACGCGACGACGCCGTCCCGGAGTAGCCGGGCACGCGGGCGAGCGGCTCCCGGTACGCGAGAGCATGCCGGGCGACATGGGGCTTCTGATACGTGCGGCTTTCCGTCAGGTCGTCCGCCGCGCCGCTCAGGGTGTGGGTGAGCACCGATTCGACCGGATCCCAGGCGGCCCCCAGGAGCCGCCGCGCGACGTCATAGACCCCCTCGTGTCGGGCGCACTCCAGGGCCGCCGTGCAGCCCCAGCGGTTGTGCGCGGCCGCGAGCAGGACGGCGTCATGTGCCTGCTCCCACGTCAGGTGCGTGGACTGATCGACGCGGGTCGTCAGGTCCCACAACCAGCTTGCGGCGTGGTGATAGCCCCGCTCGATCTGCCCGCTGGCGGCGTACAGGGGATGCAGTCCCTGCATCCGGAAGGGGTCCTGGTTCGCGCTCAGCGGGTAGCCGAATCGCTCCTGCACCACGCGGTATCCGGCAAAGTCCGCCAGCCCCTCGGTGCTCCAGAGCTCCATGTGGGGGGGCTCGATGCCCGCCGTCTGCAACCCGAACAGGTGGCTGATGTGAAAGGAGTGCGCCGTCTCGTGCGCGATCGCCCAGTAGGCGGCTTCGGGTCGCTCGAAGGCGCGCAGGCCGAGCAGGATCTCCGAATGCCGAGCATCCGCGAATCCGCCGGTGGCCTGGTTGTCCCCGTAGGGGAGGATCACCGTCGGGTACTGGCCGTTCGCCGCTCCGGGAGAGACCCCGAAGATGCGCTCCATGCGCGGCCACATGATGCTGTCCACCGCCGCGGTCGCTGCCCGCACGCTCTCGACGAGCGAGGAGGGAACCTCCGACTCCCTGCCGACCGGCACCGCGAGCACCCGGCGCGCAGGCCCGGCCGCGACCACCACCACCCCATTCGGGGTGCGCCCCTCCGCGGTGATCCGGATGGTGTCTCCGACCCTCCACCGCTGTGTCTGATCCCACCACCGTCCGTCCGTCTGCCCGACGTGGTGGATGGCCGGGGCCGTCGATCCGGCGACGCGCAGGGTGCGTGCGGACGGGGCAGGCGCCGGCGACGATCGGTCACGCACGCTGACCGTGACATCCCCCGTCTTGCTGTACGGAGGGAGCGTCGTTGCGGCACGCGCGAACTGCGCGTCGTAGAACGCGAGAGCGTAGCCGCCGGGCGCCACGCGGATGCACTCCGCCTGTGCCTTCGTCAGGCGGAGCGCCTCCCCCGGTGCGAGGGAGATCTCCCCGTCGCGGGCCCTGCGGAAGGTCAGGCTGTCCGCGAGGAGGTCCGCCCCCCCGACGCGGAGGCGGGCATGTCCCCCCACGCACTGCGACGAGGGGAGGGAGGGGAGGCCCAGGGTCGCCGACGCGGAGTCGCGGGCGAGGACAGTCGGGGTGCTCCCTCCGACAGGGAACGAGTCCATCGGCAGGCGCTCGAGGCGGTATCCCCGGACCACGAGCGGCGTGCCGGGGCCAACGGGACCCGCGGAAGCGATGGCGTGGACGTAGGGTCGTGCCGGGACCACGTGCACCCGCAGCGTGTCAGGAGACACGTCGGAACCGGCCCCGGCCAGCATGAGGACGACACCTGCGCCGAAGGCCCGGACCCGCGCGCCCTCGACGACGAGCACGGCCCGGTCATGGTGCCATCGGGACTCGGAGATCGGCGTCAGCGTGACCGGGATGGTGGCACCGTTCACCGTGCCGGTGATCTCGCGTGTGTCTCCGATCACGGTCAGGATGAGTGTGTCGGCGGAGAGCACGAGCCGGAGCCGCGGCTCGATGGCGACCTCCGCAGAACCCTGGGCGGCGCCCGCTTGTGCGCGGACGGTGACGCGGCCGACGGACCGGGTGGTCATCCGCCCCTGAGGGTCCACGGTGGCGAGCGTCTCCTCCGAGGACCTCCACGTGATCGGTGCGGACGGCATCACGTGGCCCTGCTCGTCCCGCACCTCTGCGCTAAGCTGGACGACCTCGCCCGCCCGCGCGGTGGCAGGCGCCGTGACCACGACCGAGGTGGGGATCGGGGGGTCGGTTCCACCCTCACCGCAGGCTCCGGGGATGGCCATCAGGAGGATGACGGCGCAGGCGTTCTTCAGTGATCTCATGGCTCCCCGGGTGCGTACGTTCTCGGTTCGGTTCGGATAGTCCGCAATGGTTTCGGAGGAGGCAGAATGACCGCCTACAGGCGCCCGCCTGCATTCTCCTTCGGGGATTCGCCGTGGCTGCGGTAGATCTCGCCGAGCGTCCGGTTCCCCGGGCGGCTCAGTCGGAGCTGAGTGGAAGCTGCGCTGCAGGAAGGAGAGGGCAACCGCCCCCACAACCCCGGCTGTCGGGGTTGTAATAGTCCATATGGGAATACTTCGTGGGCCAACATAGTCCATTTTGGAATGTTGTCAAGCGTCCGGTAGCGTGCGGCGTCAGCCACAGGCCACCCGCTCCACGTGCACAAAATGGATTCATGGCCCCGCCGGGTCAGGGACCGCCGTACAGTCCTGGCGCTCCTGCGCGAGATCCGCGAGGAGGCAGGACTCCGTCAGGAGGATCTGGCCGCCAGGTTGGGCCGCACGCAGGCCTTCGTCAGCAAGATTGAGCGGGGTGATCGGCGCGTGGACGTGCTGGAACTGCGGGACATCTGCACGGCGTGTGGAACGGAACTCGCCGATTTCGTGAAACGCTTCGAGGAGAGAATGGAGGCTGTGGAGCCGTGAGGGGCCGGCGTTCAGGGGAGCAGTGATCCCGGAAGTCCTCGGCACCGCACGTAGGGAACTACCCGCTCATCCGGATGCACCGAGCAGCGCGCCGCGGAGGTCGTCCGGCAGGTTCACCACGACTGAGCGCGAAGCCGCGGGCTGTACCCCGCGGAGCTGACCTCCAGTGGATCAGGATCGGCTGGACAGGCGCTCGGCCGCAGGCTGGAGGACGGGGGAGACGTACGCGACCGCCGGCCTCCTGAAGAAATCATCGTGACTTCACGAGGGCGGGTGCCTGGAGCACCCGCCCTCGGTGCATTCCTGCTGCACCTTTCCTGAAGCGCACACCCTCGCTCCCTCCAGATCCCACCCCGAAGGCATATCAGCGAGAGGCCCCGATCCACCCACACGAAGGTCAAAATCGCGCCCGGTCCGCACCGAACGTCCCATCCCCGTGCCCCGCGAACAGAACTCTTGCGCCCGTGACGGGTGCTGCTTACTATGGTCACGTATTCGGTTTTTGTTCGGGTCCAACGCCCAGCCGGGCCCGGGTTCCCCTTCGACCGGACGGTCCGCATGCCCTTCGAGATCCGTCCTCACCCCGCATTCTCCTGGTCCCACACCCGGGACAGCGCCCTCTCGTGCATGCGGCGCTACTACTGGCAGTTCTACGGGAGCCACAACGGCTGGCTCGCTCCGCCGGATGGGTCCGAAGAGGCCCGCCTCGCCTACACCCTCAAGCAGCTCACCACGCTCCACCTCGCAGCGGGAACGGCGATCCACGAGTGCGCCCGCGACTGCGTCCTCGCGGTCCGGAATCAGGATCTGCTCCCGAACTTCGGGGGGATGCAGGCACGCGTGATCGGACTGCTCCGCCACGTCTGCCGGTGCTCGAGGGACCGCGAGGGCTTCCTGCGGGATCCCAAGCACCACCCGATGCTGCACTCCATGTGGTACCGGGACGGTTTTGACGAGATCGAGGTGCGGGCGGTGCGGGCGAAGGTGGACCGGTGCCTCTACCACCTCTCGGAGTCGCACCTGTGGCGCGAACTCCCCTGGTACGCCCCGGAGGAGATCGTCGTGATCGACAAGCTCGACACCGTCACCGTCGATGGAGTGACGCTCTACGCCGCGCCCGACCTCGTGGTCACGGCCGGTGGCGAGGTCGAGATCACCGACTGGAAGACGGGCAAGGACGACGACCTGGTCCGGGCGCAGATCGCGCTCTACGCGTTCTACACCTCCCGGAAGCTCGGCATCCCCTTCGACGGGGAGCGCTGGCGGGGGCGGGTGGTCTGGCTCTACGACGGGGCGGACGAGGCGTACGCGCTCACCCCTCGCGATCTCGTCCAGGCCGAGGAGCGGATGCGCTCATCCGTCGAATACATGCGGGGGTACCTCGAGGACGCAGAGGAGAACCGCCCCAAGCCTCTCTCCGCCTTCCCGCTGATCCACCGCGCTCTGCGCAACCAGTGCCCGTTCTGCAACTATCTCGCGCTCTGCGAGCCGGAGTTCGGGCGTGCGCGACTGGACGCTTACCGGGAGTCCAGAGCCGACAGTGCTGCGGTGCTGGAGGAGGTCGGTGCCGGCCTCCACACGTAGGCCGTCGAGCATCCGCGTTCGGATCTGATGCGGACGACGGAAGGCACGGGTTGGGAATCGGGAAGGGGAGGACGGGCAGGAGGGGCCTGATGAGCGTCCTCAATCCTTCCGTCGCACGTGCTTCTGGTACTCCCGCTCGGCGCGGATGATGTCTTCGGGCGTCGGGGTGGATCTCAGCTCGTCGAAGTCAAGACCGTAGAAGGCGGCGAGGTCCTGAAGCTCGAAGAGATCGACGCACACACGCTCACCCCACTCGATCCTCGACAGGGTGGAAGCGCTGAACGGGAACGACCGGGCCGCCTCCTTCTGTGTGAGGCCGGCTCGACCACGGGCATGACGAAGCCGCATCCCGAGGACGCGACGTAGCTGCCCGTGCGTGAGTTTGTGCACGGGTGTCTCATGAGGTCTGATGTCCACAGACATCCTACGATCACGGCGTTGCTATGCAAAACCTGCATACAAGCACCGCCGCCCGTCTGTATGCAGGTTCTGCACAGAATCAGCGCCTCGGCTACGGTGACCTCGGAGCGCACGGAGAGGCGTGCGTTGGCTTTCTGAGCTGACTGGACAGGAGTGGAGCGATGGGGTTCCGCACCGAGGGGAGGACGAGGGCGTTCGGCGCCCCCAGCAGGAGCGAGCTGAAGGACCAGAACCAGCGCGCCCGCGAGAAGCGGGAGCGTGCGGTGTTCAGGTACGCACTCGCGGAGACGGTGGGCAGGCTGGAAGGATCGCTCAAGGAGAAGCGCGACTTCATCAGGAAGCTGATGGAGGTCGGGCGCCTGCCGGCAGGACCGGTCCCCTCCCGCGAGACGATCCGTGCGCTGGAGGCACGGTGGCGCGCGGGGGAGCAGGAGATCGAGGACTACCTCGATGCGTACCGCGGGGGTCGCCCGACGGAGGTGCTTGCGACGGTTCTCGAGAACGAGATCCACCGGGTGATCCAGGGCGGATACAGCATCAACGCACACGCGCTGACGCGAACGCTCAGGAAGCTGGCGGAGAGGAACGGTGTGGAGGCCCCTTCCTACCGGCAGGTGCACCGGAGGTTCGCCAGGGCCGGACGCCTGGTCCGCGCCGGGAGCCGCTATGGGAGCCGCGCAGGCGAGATCGATGGGCTTCCACACGCGCGGATCGTCAGCCGCACCCCTCACCAGACGTGGGCGCTGGACGAGCTCACGCTGCCGATCTGGGTCAGGATCTACGACAGGATCCGACACCGGTGGGTGTCCGCCCGATGCGATGTCGTTCTCATCATCGACGTCTGCACGGGAGCGGTGGTCGGCTACTGGGTCTGCGACCCGAGCATCCGTGTGGATGAGACCGGCGCACCGATGCGGTCGGGGTTCGATTCGGACGACGTGGTCGCCGCGCTCCTCTCCGCCGCGGTGCCGGAGCTTGCTCTGGACGGTACCCGTGCCTTCGCGGGCTATCTGCCCGATCGGATCCGGCTGGACAACGTCCAGGTCCACAAGGCCGTCCAGCAGTGGGCGGAGAACGCGGGTGTGGTGATCGACTGGCAACGGATCCGGGTGCGGCGTGCGGCGAGCAACGCCGCCGTGGAGCGCCGCGTGGCGATCATGAAGACCTACTGCGCGGACATCCTGGGGCATGTGGATCTTCACCTGCCGACCGATCAGGTGGACTCCCCCTCCGGCGCCGACCTTCCCCTGGAGCGCACGAGGGCGGCGGGCTACACGAGCGAGCGGCTCCCCCGGCTCCTGCCGATCCTCCCGGACGACCTGCACTCGGTCGCCGAGATCCGGATCATCTTCGATGACGTGGTGCGCCGGTACAACCACGAGTTCGTCAACCGCGTGCACGGCATGACGCCGTTCGACAAGTACCAGCGGGACTGGGTGCGGCGTCCCCGGCGGGGCCTCGATCTGGTCCGGGCGGTCGAGCCCTGCACGGTGAAGGTGACCACGGACGGCATCGTCCACACGCGGAACCGGACCACGCAGTGCTTCTACCCGATCCTCGAGGGGGTGCTGCTGATGCTGGACACCGCTGTCACCTACCATCCCGACCCCATGGGCCGGGGGATCTTCGTGGACTACGAGGGCCGGCTGGTCCACCTGCGCCCCCAGACCACACTGACGGACGAGGAGGCGGCCGTGGTGGCCCGCAACCAGACTGCCGCCGCTCGGCTGATCAGTGATGGAGCCGCCCGCATCCGGGAGGAGGACATGATCCGCTCCGTGGGCCTGGAGGGACTGGAGGCCGCCCTCCAGGAGCACGAGCGGCGGGCCGCGGAGGTCCGGGAGAGGCAGAAGACTCAGCCCCTCCCGGGGAGCGACGAGGGCCCGGCGCCCGCCGCGCCGACTGAGAGACTCGTGATCAACCCGTGGGCGGCGGCGGATCCGAACGCCTTCATCCGCCCCGCTGAAGACGACAACGACGAGGAGTGAGGACGACGATGGCAACATTCACGATGGAACTCGGCGGGCTCAGCAACGCCCAGCACGTGGTGGAGGAGCTCGCGCTCCCCCTCCTGCCGCACCTCGGAGCCGTCACGGCGTGCTGGAAGGCGCTGGACACCTGCGCGGCCTCCCGGACCGGAGTGACCGTGGTCGGGCCCAAGGGTGCGGGCAAGTCGGTGGGGATCCAGCACGCGTGCGAGCTGTTCGCGCAGATGGAGCGGGAGCTGCGCCGGCGCCACGAGGCGTACCGCGTGCGCAAGGTGCTCCGCTTCGGGGAGATCCGCTGCAGGTCGGACCGGGAGGTGGCGCTCCTGCTTGCGCGGCGGCTCGACCCCCGCTACTCGGAGCGCGCCAACGGGCAGAAGAAGACCGTGGCGCAGATCCGCGCCGACATCGTGAGCATGTGCCTGCGGCAGCAGTACGCCGTGATCGTCGTGGACGAGGCCGAGACCTTCGCGGACGAGGCCCTGCAGTTCCTGCGCGACCTGCTCCGCGACGCCCGCGACGCGGCTCCCGAGACGGGGCAGGCGGGGACGGGCCCGGTTCCCCACGGGCTCGGAATCCTCCTCGTCGGAGACGACACCTTCGATCCGCGCGGAAGGCTGGGCAGGGAGGCGGGCGAGCGGTGGCGCCAGGTCATCGAGGTCCGCAGTCCCGAGGTCGGCCACGTGATCGAGGTGCTCGGGACCTGGTTCCCCGGGTTCGCCCCGCACGTGGAGCGGGTCGGGGAGGTCGCGTGGGCGAACCACCTCGCCAGCGTGATCGGCCGGGGGCGGCCGATCTCGTTCCGGTTCGTGGAGAACGTCGCCCGGCTCTACGCGCACTACATGGTCCGGAGCGACCCATCCATTGGGGACCGGACCGCGATCCCGTTCAACCGCCACCTCTTCGAGCTCGCGGCGGAGGAGTGCTCCTGGGCCCACCAGGCTCCGCAGGCGAAGCGGCCGCCCAAGCCGCGGAGCAGCCGGGCGCGGACGGGAGGAGCGGCCACGTGACCCGCCGGGTCTCCCCCGGAACGCGGTTGCGCGAGGTCGCGGACGTGCTGGTGCAGGTCACGTCCGCATCAGGACGCGGCGCCACGGTCGCCGAGATTCGCGGCGTGTACCACCGTCAGTACGGCCGCCTCGACCCCACCGGAATCGACCGGGCGCTCCGGCGCCTCGAAGCCGCGGGGATCATCCGAAAGATCGGTGGACGGCACCGTCGCACCCAGTGGGCGCACGCGGACCACCCCGTGCGGTTCGTGGACGCGGAGGATCCCGCCCCAATGATCGTGGAGATCGTCGCCGCCCTCTGCCGGCGCCTCGGCCGCCCGGTGGAGACCCGCGAGGTCGCGGCCGAACTGGTCCGGCGGGGTGTGGAGGGCCTCAGCAACGACCAGGTGCGTACGCGGCTGGAGTCGCTGGCGCACGGCTCCGACCGCAAGTCCCGGCGGACCGTCGGCGTGTGGTCAGAGCCGATGGTGCGGCGGATCGCCGGCACCACCGGCGGCGGGCGCCGGCACGTCACGTGGGCGCCGCTGGATCAGGAGCTGGACGAGCACGGATTCCGGGACATGCGGGACGCGATTCGCTACGCTGTCGAGCGGGTCGCGGGCGAGCTGGGCCGGCCCGCATCCCGCCGCGAGATCCTGCTGTGGGCGCGTGCCCTGCTGGCCTCGGACCACGTGGAGGCGCCTGATGGACATTCCCTCAATGAGCGGGCGGCCCGTGTCGTCTGCTCACCGAGCTTCCGCACCGCGCTCGCCGGGACGGCCGCATGGGACGCGGTCCGGGAGGGGGGCGACGCCCGGATCCGGACGGTTCGCACGCCGCTCTCGAGCCGTGGGGCGTACCCGGTGCGGTTCGCGGCTGGTACGGGGCCGGAGTGCGAGGAGGCGGCCTGCCTGGTGGAGGACCTCGCGACGCTTCTGCGGCCGAGGACCGAAGTGGAAGGGATAGAGCGTCTGCGTCGCGAGGCGGAGGAGGTCGGCTCCGATCTGCTCATGGAGATCGCGGCCACGCGCGAGGAGGCGCTCCGCGCCGCTTTTGCCCGCAGTGCACCTGCACTGCGTGGGGACCTGGTCCGGCTTGTGGAGGTCTGTGGTCTGGTGGTGCATGCGAGGGAGATGGTCTCCGACTGGGCGCGCCGCGGTGGAGCCAGGCGAGGTCCGGATCTGGTCGCCGATGCGGAGGTCGTCGGCTTCCTCGCCCTCCAGTGCCCGTCTGCCGCAGGCAGGCCCAGGGAAGCGGTTCGAGGGGTGGATCAGGTGCAGGGGGTTCGCATCACGAAGATCGAGGACCTCGCCCGTGAGGCCCTCGACATCGGGGATCGGGACGTCCGTTACTGGTCTCCGCTCATCGCGGGTGCGCGTCGCCTTCGGGGGCCGGTGCGCGGGGGCAACTCGGCTGAGGATCCGATGGACACCGAGTCGTTCCTCGACCGCCCCGATGTCCTCCGGGCGATCGCCTCCGCGACGTACCTGCCCACGCTGTCCTCCCTGCTCGGGATGGCGAGCGACATCCTCGGTGGCGTAATCCGCGACCCGACGGCGGTGCGGCAGTGGCTGGAGCGGGCCCGTCCCGGCGACGTTGAGCTCCGGCAGGCCCTCACCGTCGCTCTCGGCATGCTGGGGGAGCCGGCTCCAGTTGGGCTGGCGTGGCCGGATCCCGGAGATGCGGGGGAGGCGATGGCGTACCTGGTGTCGGTCGCGCTGGCGGTGGGTGACTACGAGCGCCGCGTGCGGCTGGCGGAGGAGGCAGAGATGCGGGCGGAAGGTGCGGCGGTCGAGGTGACGGAGCGGGCGCTCGGGCGCGTCGAGAGCGGGTGCCGGCTCGGCGTGGTAGATTGATCTGGCTTCCGCTACGAGCCGTAGTGGGAGGGCTGCTCCGCCTTGGGCGGTCCTCCTGGGATTCCGCTCCCGCGCTCTGTCCCCGGTCGGAGGCGAGAGGGCCCCAAGGAACGGGCCCAGGGGGCGGACCTGAGATCTACATGAAGAAGCGGAACTCGTATGGCTTCCTGCTCAGCATGGGCATGCGCTTGATCGTCTTCGCAAGGACCTTCGCGTACGAGAGAGTGACGGGCAGGCGGTCGTACAGACTGTCATTGTTCCAGTCCATCTTGGTCAGACCCAGCGCGGCGCGGCAGCCCTCATCCCATGACCCATGCCCCGCGTAGCGGGTCAGGAGGAGAGGACTCGGGATACCCTTGCCTTCCTTGAAGAAGCTCTTGCCTCCCACGGCCGTCGGCGCGTTTCCCTGAGTCCAGAGCAGCACATCGCGTCCGCCCAGTGGGACGTAGGTGCCGCGCAGACAGGGGTACCGACCGACTGACCCCTTCTTCTGGCCGGGCGCCGGCGGCTCAAGCTGGATACCGCGCCATGCAACGTCGTCCTGTACCCGAACAAGGTCGAGTCCCTCGGCGGCACGCCAGCTGTCGAAGCATCCTTCAACCTCCTCCTCCTTGAACTCGGTCGTCTTGTGAACGACCACCCGGCGCGGCATCCGGCCGGCGTGACGGCGCTGGTACAGCATCAGGCTCTGCGACATCACCCGCCGCATCTCGGCTCGGCTCAGGTACGGGTTGTCACGCTCGATGTGGACGTCGGTGGTGTCGTAGGTGAGAAACTCCAGACCGGCCCCGTCTGAGTCGAAGACCTGACTACAGCAAGTGACGAACTGGGGTCCGTGGTCCTCGATGGGGCGTACTGCATAGCTCAGCCCGATGTACGCGGTCTCGGGATCCGCATCGGCCAGCTTCCACGGCACGCCGCCGGCCTTCGCATACAGAGCGATTCCGAGCCTCCACATGACGCTGGCGCGGCAGTAGTACGCGAGCGCCCCGCTCTCCTGCAGGATCTGCGTCGGGATCCCGGTGCCAGCGGTGATCGCCTTCACGTAGTCGTGGAGGTCGAAGTCCTCCTCCTCGCCTCCCCTGAAGCAGACGCTCCACGCGTCTGGAAGGTAGATGAGCAGGACATCGAAGGCCGACCGCAACGGCTGTAGAGCGGAGATCGCCTGCGTGAGGTGCTCGGCCAGGACGAGATGCGGCCGGGTGGACGAGGCAATCGCACTCCCGACGCCGGCAGGAAGTTCCATCTGTACGGAGGCGGGTCCCGGTACCACGCGCACGCCAAACACGCGCGAGAAGCCAGGAAAGTCCACCAGGTACGCTCGTCGTTCCCGAGGTGCGTGCTTCTGCTCAAGTTCCACCAGCAGGTCCCCCAGGATGCGCCGGGAGCCGTGGGGCAGAATCGCTGCCACTCGGATCGGATCTACAACCTGATTGATCAGCGAGCGGCTGTAGGGGCCGTACTGCAGCAGACCCTTCAGGGGGTGTTCATGCCGATCCTCCTCCCGCTCCGGGTGGAAGGCGAGTTCGGGCTCCGGAATCAGCATGTGAGCGGGCAGGGCATACTCATTTCTGCTCATCGTATGCGGCGGCTGAAGGCGGTGTGTCTGGTAAGGCTGAACACGGCATCGACACCGTCAGCGGTTCCGAAGGCGCGCACCTCGCGCTCTTCTGCGCCCCCGAGCAGCAGGTGGATCCATCCGTCGAGCACTTCATTCCACTGCCGGTTGAACCGCTCTGCGCGTCGCTCCCTGGCGAACTCCCTCGCAATCCCGGTGGCGGCATCGTCGTCGGTCCGCTCGATCCACACGGTCGGTTCGAGCACGAGCCAGAGGCTTCCGAGGCGGCCCTCGAGGCGGACGCGGGCAGCCTCCGCCCACCGGAGCTGGGTGCGGGGCACCACACCCGTGACCTTCTTCGTCGCCCTGCAAAGCTCGGCATATGCAGGGTCCGCCTCACGCGCCGCATCAGCGATGACCCTGTATCCTGCGCGGTTTCGGATCACCTGCACCGGGACCTCCCGGCCGAGTGCATGCGCTAAGGCGGCGTAGAGGAGCCCCAGTTCCTGGGACTCGAATCGGAGGCGGCGTTCTTCGATGGGGTGCAGGTCGAAGTCGCACAGGTCATGGTTCGCGAAAGCCTTCCGCACTTCGGCATCGCTCCCAAATGCAAGGACGCCGGCCCGTACGCGAGCCGCGATGATCTCGGCACCCGACTTGTCGACGGCCTCATGTACTTCCTTCGAGCCCCCGATCTTGCACTGCACCCGCCGGCAGGTGGAGGGAAACGAGCCCAGGCGCAGCGCGTTGAACCGGATCACCGGCCACCCGCCAGCGGCCGAAGGGAGGGGCGCGTCGGAGATGCGGCGGGGGCGCTGGTTGATGTACGCCGCCACATCAGCGGGAAGGTCATCGGCGAGCAGCAGTAGATCGCCGAGCAGAGCGTCGAAGGTATCGACGTCGATCAGGTGGGCGTCGATGCCGGCTTCCGCCGCGTTCGCGATCAGGCGAGTGACCCGCTCTGAGGGAGGTGTCTCCGCACGGTTGAACCAGAACAGGCCGGCCGGGTACCCGCGCCCATCGTCGATCGCCTCCTCGAGCGCGTCCATGACCGAGTGATCGCGGCCGCTGTATCCCACCACCGCGAGGCCGTAGCGGCGGCAACCCTCGACCAGCGCGCGTCTCAGCTCCGCGTCCTGTGACTGCAGCTCCTCGGGTGTATTCTTCAGGCGGCGCGACTGGAAGTCGCCGTGCAGCTTCACGAGGAGCGGCCATCGTCCCTCGTTCATGGCCTCCATCGCGAGGCGGCTGTGGTCGAGGTCCGCGATGCTCAGCTGCCCACTGCTCCTGAAGAGGGCGAGGGTGGCGTCCTCGACCATTCGGTCGAAGTTCGTCGTCCACACCACGCGCACTCTGTCCGTCCGAAGGAGACCCGCGAGCACCGCATGGCCGTACGACGGCTTTCCTGCGGAGACGAGGCGGTCAATGTAGCGCTGGCGGTCTCCAGGTGACGGATGGAGCCTCTCGAAGTAGTAGCCGTATTCTTCATCCGACCCGGGCCGGGGTGCGCCATCGAGAGAGTCGAAGTACGCCTGGATACGTGACCTGGTGCGCCGGTCGGAGAGATCCTGGCACCGCTGCAGTGAAACGCGGTTCTCCGTGCAGAAGATCTTCCGCTTGAAGTCCCAGATCATGTTCCACGCAGTCTGTATCCCGGCGGAGGCGGATGCGCCGGCACCAAGGAACCACATGATGTTGGGTGCCCGGATGGCATGGATCGGCAAGAACTCCGATACCTTCATGGAAGGGATCCTGTTTGGTGGGACCTGATCGGCAGACCCAGAAAGTTACGCCTTTCGAGTGCGTGCGCAATCCGGCGCTGCGGTGCCGCGGACCATCCCGCCATGGCCCAGGTGGCAGTCGGAGCACCGCGGCCGTGGCCCCTGCGAACAGAATCGCGGCTCACGGAAATGCACGCGTCCGCGTACTGGCGCCGTTCCTTCCCCTCGCCGCGGAGCGGGCGTGCAGCACGGCCCCCGCGCCTCGGGGCGAATCGTTGCGGACATTGCCTTCCAGATGTAGTGTTCGTGGAAGATCCTGCAGTTCCCGCCGGACATCCCCCCGCCACCCTCGAGCGCCCGCAGAACAACGATGGGATTCTACCTCCGCAAGAGCCTGCGCGCGGGCCCCTTCCGCTTCAATCTCTCCAAGTCCGGCATCGGCGTCTCGGTCGGTGTCCCCGGCTTCCGCGTCAGCATGGGCCCCCGCGGCAACTACGTCCACATGGGGGGAGGGGGCGTCTACTACCGGGCATCCCTGAACCCGGGCCGTCAGTCGTCTCCCAGGAGCCGGCCCACCCTCCCGGTTCCGGAAGACATCGGAATCGGAGAGATGCGCGAGATCGAGAGCGGTGACGTTCTCCAGATGACCGACTCGTCCTCGGAGGATCTGCTGCGGGAGATCCGGGCGAAGCACCAGATGGTCTCACTGGGGAAGGTGGTGTCCTGGAGCACGGCCGGACTCGCCGTTCTGCTCCTGCTCGGGGAGGCCCCGTCCGCGGTGGTCTGGTCGATCCTCGTGGTCGGCGGACTGGCTTCAGCAGCCGCGTTCTACCACGACCAGATCCGCAAGAGCGTGGTGCTGTTCTACGATCTGGATTCCGACGCGGAGGCGCGCTTCGAGGGGCTCCATCAGGGGTTTCAGACCCTCCGCCTGGCCCAGCGGATCTGGCACGTCTCGGCCCGGGGGGATGTGCACGATTGGAAGCGCAACGCGGGGGCGAGCTCCGTGGTCCACCGCCACCCGATCGTGTGCTCCCTCACCCCGCCGCCGTTCCTGAAGACGAACGTGGCGGTTCCCTCCATCCCTGTCGGGAGGCAGACCCTCTACTTCTTCCCCGACCGCCTGCTCGTCTACGACAGCGGCAACGTGGGGGCGATCGGGTATGCCGATCTGCGTCTGGACCGGGGCACGACACGCTTTATCGAGGACGAGAGCGTGCCGGGCGATGCGCGCATCGTGGACCGCACCTGGAAATATGTGAACAAGAAGGGTGGGCCGGACCGCCGGTTCAACGACAACCGGGAGCTTCCGATCTGCCTCTACGAGCAGGTGCACCTCGCGAGCGGGTCGGGGCTGAATGAGCTCCTCCACGTGTCGCGCCTGGAGGCGTCCCAAGCGCTGGAGGGCGCCGTTCGGGGCCTCGCCCGATCTCTCCGGCCTGCTCCGGCGCCCGTGGAGATCCCGGCGAATCCCGCTCCTGCGGTGGTCCTGCCGCCGGCGGCACCCCAGACCGCGCCACCCCCGCCTCCCCGAGCCATGCCCGAGCCGGGGAGCGTGCGCCCCGCTCCGATACGCGATGCCTCGGCTCGGTACTTTGAGTTGCTGGAGAAGATGCAGACCGCCCACGCCGCACGCGACTACGCGCGGGCAATCCGGTTCGCCCGGGAGTCGTTCCCGCTCCTGAAGGCATGGGTGGAGTCAGAGAAGAAAAGCTACGGCAGGTTCCAGATCTCCAGTGTGCCGTGCCTGCAGATCGCGGGCACGCTGATGGCCGTCACCGGCGACCGGGATGGTCTGACCCAGATGCGCGCGGTGGTGAAGAGCGTTCCGGATCTGAGATCCTGGGAGGAGGTGATCGACGGTCACGAGGAGGATGCCGCGGCCGTCGAGGCCATCGTGCGCGCGGTCGAGGCGGAGCCGGGGCTCAGGCAGCGTGATCTGAAGGCACGCATCGGTGCTGCCGATGGGCGGCGCCCCGCTACCCTGGCCGAATGGCTGGAGAAGACGGGCCGCATCCGCCGGGAGCGGGACGGAGGGACGTACCGGCTGTATCCCAAGCATCGGCAACCAGTCTGACCTGGAGGTCCGCCGGAAACGGAGAATGCATCGGGACCGCGGCTCGGCGCGAACCCATGTCCCTGCGCGGGCACCCCGGATAAGGTGGGCAGAGAGATCGAGTCGGTGACCCATCCGCACAGGAAGAGGAGAACATGAGCCCAAGGCGCACACTGCCGCCCTACTCGCAGTGCCGGAAGAACTGGTGGCTGTTCCTCGTGGCCTCCCTGGTCGCCGCGGCCGCCATCATCGTCTCCCTGCTGAAGTGGCTCTACCTGCTGGCTCCGGAGCTATCGCCTGAGGCGATCATCAAGCCTGACGTACGGGGGGTGATCAGGGCCATCGTCCAGATCCCGATCTTCCCGCGCCCCGTGCTGCGGTGGGTACCTCCGTACACGCCTGCCGCGGAGCACTGGTCGAACCTGCTGCCGACGCTCGTGCTCGTCGTGGGGTTTGTGTGGCTTGTCGTGCAATGGCACGATTCGCGGGACTGTCTCCGCCGCCATCGCGATGCGGAGAGCCGGGACCTTGACCGGCAGGCTGACGAGTACCACGGGTAGTGTCGCACATCTCAGCTCGACAGATGGAGCGCGACCAGAACACCGAGCATGAAGGCTCCCATCTGAACTCCACGGCGGATCGGTCCTGACGCGATCCGCTCAAGCAGCTTGTCCAGAGCGACGTGGGCGCCAAGCAGCACCGCGGTCTTCGTGATGGCCTGCGCGAAGGTGTCCGGAGCGGGAGATCCGAGTGCGACCCGCAGGCTTCCTGCGACGACCACAGTGGTCACGAGCCCCATCGTCAGGTAGGCGAGGGTGATCACCGGCACCGCCGCACCGGTCAGCCGTACGGCCGCGGGACGGCACGCGGTCTCTTCTGAAACATCTCTCCTGTTCGTGAACACGGCTACGGGAAGGCGAGGGAGGCACACGATGCTGGACTCGGATGGTGAGCGGTCGCACTGGGCCCTGAGGGACAGCAAGGCCGGGGCTGATCGCGACGTGGTTCCGACGTGAGTCCCCGACGCCAGAAGACCTCACCTCCCGGCAAGCGGCTCAGGCGCATTGCCTTGTCGCAGAGGGGGCATCCGGTGCTCGGCGGCTGGACACTCGTGTGCGAAGGTGGGGACGAAGGCGGCTCGTGCACCGGAGAGGCGTGGCCGTAAGAGGGGTACCGGGTTTCCGGGCTCCCCATGCGGGGAAACTGGATGTTGCCCGTGATGCACACCCGCCGTCAACGGATCTCCGCGCCCATCGCCAGCCGGCCCGCGCCCTCAGCGCGCAGCCGAGGAGGTGATCGACGGTCACGAGGCGGATGCCGCAATGGTCGCGGCCATCCTGCAGGCAGTCGAGGCCGAGCCGGGGCTCAGGCAACGTGATCTGAAGGCACGCGTCGGTGCTGCCGACGGGCGGCGGCCCGCCACCCTCGCAGAGTGGCTGGAGAAGACGGGCCGCATCTGCCGGGAGCGGGACGGAGGGACGTACCGGCTGTATCCGTCTGTGGGATAGCGGAACGACCTCACCTCCTGGACAGAGGCATCTGAGGAGAGCGAACGCGGAGTGGGAACGAGAGGAGTAACGGTAGCGCCCTCGACCCACCGGATCGCGATCCGGACGGAATGACGTACCACGCTGGGCAGTCCCAGCCGCACAGCACATCCAGCGCTCTCACACCCCGAGAAAAGCCGTGGCGTACGAGAATCCGAAGACCATCCGCGACACCCTCCAGAGGATCCACCAGCACGACTACGTCCTGCCTGCGATCCAGCGCGAGTTCGTGTGGAAGCCGATCCAGATCGCGCGGCTCTTCGACAGCCTCATGCGCGGGTACCCGATCGGCTCCTTCCTGTTCTGGCAGGTGGACCGCGCCCACGCCCGCGAGTACCGGTACTATGACTTCGTTCGTGACTTCCACGAGCGTGACGCTCCGCACTGCCCGACGCTCGACGTGCCGCCGGACCGCGGGGTGACGGCGATCCTCGACGGGCAGCAGCGCCTGACGGCCCTCAACATCGGCATCCGGGGGAGCTACGCCGCCAAGGAGCCCCGCAAGTGGTGGACGAACCCGGACGCGTTCCCGCGGAAGCGCCTGTTCCTGAACCTGCTCGGCGACGCCCCCGAGAACGAGGAGGGGATCGTCTACGACTTCCGGTTCCTGACGGAGGACAGGGCGCAGGAGCGGAACGAGACGCAGTTCTGGTTCAGGGTCGGGGACATCATCGATCTCCAGGCGGGTCCCGACCTGCTGGACTACCTGACCCGACGGGAGGTTCCCAACTCGGGCTTCGCCTTCCGGCGCCTCCACGAGCTCCACGACCTCGTCCACCGGGAGGGCGTGATCCACTACTACCTGGAGGAGGAGCAGAACCTCGAACGGGTGCTCGACATCTTCATCCGCGTCAACAGCGGCGGCACGGTCCTGTCGTACTCGGACCTCCTGATGAGCATCGCGACCACGCAGTGGCAGACGCTGCCCGCGCGCGAGGTCATCCACGACCTCGTGGACCGGCTGAACCGCACCCGCAACGGCTTCTCGTTCACCAAGGACTTCGTGCTGAAGGCCGGGCTCATGCTGGCCGACATCGCGAGCGTGGGATTCCGCGTGACGAACTTCACCCAGGCCAACATGGAGGTCCTGGAGCAGAAGTGGCCGCGGATCGACCGGGCCCTCGAGCTGGCGGTGCGCCTCGTGGCGGACTTCGGGTTCGAGGATCAGACCCTCAGCGCCGACAGCGCGATCCTCCCGATCGCCTACTATCTGTACCACCGAGACCTGACGAACAGCTACCTGACCCAGACGCAGCACCGGGCGGACCGGGAGGCGATCCGGGGCTGGCTGATCCGCTCCCTTCTCAAGCCCGGCATCTGGGGATCCGGGCTCGATACCACGCTCACCGCCCTGCGCGCGGTGATCCAGCAGCATGGGGCCGAGCGGTTCCCCCTGGAGGAGATCGAGGCGGAGATGGCGCGTCGCGGAAGGTCGCTCCGCTTCGACGCGGAGGAGATGGAGGACCTGGCAGACATCTCCTTCGGGGACCGGCGCCTGTTCTCGCTGCTGGCGCTCCTGTTCCCATTCGTCGATCTGCGCTACCAGTTCCACGTCGATCACATCTTCCCGAAGAGCGCGTTCCGCAAGCGCGCGCTCCGGGAGCTGGGCTTCTCGGAGGAGCAGTGTGACGATCTGATCGAGCGCGCGAACCGCCTCGGCAACCTTCAGCTGCTCGAGGGGAGCCGGAACGTGGCGAAGCAGGATGTGATGCCCGATCAGTGGCTCGTCCAGGAGATGCCGGATGAGGCGCGTCGCGAGGAGTACCGCCGGTGGCACGACCTGCCGCCGCTCCCCAGCGACCTGCGGGGGTTCGACCGGTTCTACGCCGAGCGTCGGAAGCTCATCCTGCAACGGCTTCGTCAGCTCCTCGGCGGGGGCGCCGGTCGGGCCGCCGAGATGTCGGACGCGCCAGCGGCACTTCCGTGAGCCCTGGGGCGGTGCGGCACACCGCGGGCGTCCTCACCCTTGTCCAGGGACTTTGTGAAGCGGTACGGGTACGCAATCCGTGGGGAGGGTGTCCTGCGACGCAGGTGCGGGACGCGGGAAGGCGGGGGGGCGGCACGGGGAATCTCGCAGCGACAAACCCTCCCACTGCGCCTCCTCGCAAGCGGGGTCGAGGAAGAGCGCATAGCGGACTGCTGCGCGCGCCTGGCGGACCCATGGGTCGGCGGGGTGGAGTTGCGTCAGCCAGCTCCCGGTATCCGTCCATTGCCGTAGGAGCCGGCCGTACCCGACCCACGCCCGGGCGGATTCTGGGCTGAGGCGGAGGGCGCGGCGGATGGCCCCAAGCGCGATATTCAGTATCGACCTTCGCTGGTTCCCTGTATATGCGACCTCCCAATCCCACACATGGGTGGCCCGATACGCCTCGACCTCGGCTACCCCGATCCAGGCCAGCGCCGCATCCGGGTCGCGATGGATCACAGCCCGGTAGTAACCCAACGCGGCATCGCACAGCGCGGGCTCTTGCGAGGCGCATCTGTCTTCACTGTCATCGTACAGGAAGTCACGGATCTGGTCTCCCCGCGCGATGCACTCGGCGACGCTCGTCCCCTCCACCTCTGCTGCGACATCGATCGGGGAGGGGCAGATCCACAGATCCAGCTTCCGATCCGCGAGGTCAAGCGTCTGCTTTATGGACGGCGGAGCACAGGCGGCCAAGAGCGCGTCGCTGAGCACGGACGCATCAGGGAACCGGTCGGAAGGCTGCACGGCGAGACAGGTAGCGATCACGCTGGAGAGGCCGTACGGCAGAGGGGCATTGCGAAGTGCAGCCTGCGCCACCTGTATCGTTTCCTCGCGGCCCGCCTGCCCACCGTCGGGGGCCATGGACCGGCCCATCATCAGATGGAATGCGATCGTGCCCAGTGAGAACACGTCGCAGGCGGGCGTGAGGTCTGCGGCCCCCGCGAGCTGCTCTGGCGCTGCGTGGGCCGGCGTGTGCGGCGTGGATCCGGCTCGCGTGAGGTGCGTCAGTGTCCTGTTCGGGTGAGCAGGGAGCGCGATCCCGAAGTCCAGGACTCGAACACGTACTCGCTCCTTGTCGTAGAGGACGAACAGATTGCCGGGTTTGAGGTCCCGGTGGATGAGCCCCTGGCGGTGCCCTGCGGCCACCCCTTGCGCGGCTTGGCGCAGAATCTCCAAGCCCCACTCCGGGTCGGGCGCCGCCTGCCGGGCGAGGATCTGGGACAGATCCTCGCCCTCGAGTAGCTCCAAGACCATGAACTCCATCTGGAGCGTCGGATCGATGCCGAAGTCGTAGATGGAGATGACGTTCTCGTGGCGGATGCTGGCCGCGATTCGCGCCTCGCGTCGGAAGCGGCGCCGGAGCACCTCCTGGCTCGGAGTGAGCATCGCGGCCGAGAGGGCGATCACCTTGACGGCAACCTCCCGCTCCAAGTGGAGGTCGGTGGCGCGGAACACCGCGCCCATGCCGCCGGCTCCGAGCAGGCCGTCCAGCCGGTAGCGGTCGCTCAGGATACGCGTGACCAGGAGGGACTCCCAACCCATCGGGACGCTCCGTCGCTCGGGGAAACCGACGCTCCTCCCCCCAATATAGGCGTTGAACGCTCGGCGCCAACAGCCCGGGCGGAGCGGCAAAGCCGTCCGGCTGGGGTCGCGAGATCACACAGGCAGGGCATGGTGGTGCCGATCGCCGCGGGTGCCCGTATGGCGGGGCGGTGCGCGTGGAGACCCGCAGTCCCACCATTGTGGGCGCGTTCACGGGGTCCTTGGCAAGCCTGGCTGTGCAGGAGACCGTGCCTCAAGGTGAAAGCGAGGTACTTCGGTATCGTCCCGACGCGGCGGAGCAACTCGATGCTCCGGACGGGACTTACCGCTGGATCTGCAGTCCCGCTATGCTGTCCAGCGACTTATGTCAAAACTGTCCAAAGACTTTTGTAAAACGACAGCCGCATCAGTTGTGGTTGTACAGAAGTCCGTGGACAGCGAAGAAGGAGACGAGGCCGGCAGGGGCATCCCTGCCGGCCTTGTTCCGTGCGCACCCTCGCCGAGCGCTACACGTCCGCGGCCGCAAGGGAGCTCGAAGACTCACGCACGCGGCCGAGGCGGCCAGCGCGGGGAGGCTTGACAATAACTGTGATAACAGCTATGGTTATCCCATGAACGAGACGCAACGCACCGCAGCCGTCACACTGCCCATCTCGCTGGAGCAACGGGTGGCCGTCGCCGTGGGCAGAGCTGTGCACCGGCTCATGCACCGGATGGAGCAGGCGATCAAGCCCTACGGGCTGACGCCCACGCAGTACAACGTGCTGCGCATCCTGAACGGGGCGGGGCCGGACGGCCTCTGCGGCACGGAGATCGGCCGGCGCCTGATCTCGCAGGTGCCGGACGTCACACGCCTGCTGGACCGGATGGAGGACGCGGGGCTGGTGGAGCGGGAGCGTGATCCGAACAACCGGCGCTTCGTCACCACACGCCTGACGGACGCGGGGCGGGAGAAGCTGCTCGAGACGACGCCCGTGCTCGACCAGATGCACCGAGAGACATTCCAGCACCTCTCGGAAGCGCAGCTCCGCTCGTTGCTGGAGATGTTCCCGGACTCGTTCGGCTCCGGGTGACCGCTTTTTCGTCGAACGATTGTTATCACGTCACACGTTACACCAAACCAACCAGGAGCACACGATCATGACCGCCAACGCCCAGAAC
>Ga0247718_1000015_pt1 | contig 43804 bp, 51 predicted proteins | sample 21E_DmetaG_FD_189045 | JGI IMG/M metagenome (GOLD analysis project Ga0247718, IMG submission 189045) | Soil microbial communities from hillslope of Landscape Evolution Observatory, University of Arizona, Oracle, AZ, United States - 2-1-E_D | ecosystem: Engineered > Artificial ecosystem >...
CGGACGTGACGGGGACGGCGAACCTGCCGGAGGGGGTGGAGATGGTGATGCCGGGGGACAACGTGCAGATGACGGTGGAGCTGATCACGCCGATCGCGATGGAGCGCGAGCTGCGCTTCGCGATTCGTGAGGGTGGCCGCACCGTCGGTGCCGGCGTCGTTACCGAAATCCTCGACTGAAGCCGAAGAGTACGGCAGGCGGTGGAAGGGCACCGATGCCCGCCCGCCGTCTGCCGTCTGCTGCATAAGGAGATAGAGCCATGCGCGACAACGTGATCCTCGCCTGCACGAACTGCAAGGAGAGGAACTACCACATCACGAAGAACAAGCGGAAGCACCCCGAGCGGCTGGAGTACAGCAAGTACTGCCCGCGGTGCAACAAGCACCAGCCGCACAAGGAAACCAAGTAAGGCGCTCCCGCGATCGGAGGGGGCGGGGGAGGGTTTGGCGTCGCCGGCCCTGCTCCACGTCGCCCTCCGGTATTCATCTTTTTTGCCAATTGTGCGCGCATGGCTGACACGACCCGTACCACCGCAGTCGACTTCGCAGGCGAGGTCCGCGACGAGATCCGGAAGGTGAGCTGGCCCGACCAGGAGCAGCTCAAGGAATCCACCGGGGTCATCATCGTCTTCGTTGCGATCGTCGCCGTGCTGATCTTCATCATCGACTTCCTCGTGCGGGTCGGGCTCAACGTGATCTCCTCCGTCTTCGGAGGGTGACCGGATGGCGGACGCGAAGTGGTATGCGATCCAGACGTACTCCGGGCATGAAAACAAGGTCCAGCGGCTGATCCAGCGCCGGATCGACGAGGAGCCCGGAGAGCTGGAGGAGAAGCAGATCCAGGAGGTGCTGGTCCCCACGCAGGAGGTCGTGGAGATCCGCAACGGGAAGAAGGTGACGGTCACCCGTCGGCTCTACCCGGGGTACGTGCTGGTGAAGATGACTTACAACCAGCGCACGGCACACCTGGTCAACAGCATCCAGGGGGTGCTGAAGTTCCTGGGCTCCGGCGCCGAGCCCCAGCCGTTGCGCGACGAGGAGCTGAACAAGATCCTCGGCCTCGAGACCGAGGCGGCGGAGGCGGCGGAGAGCGTCGCGGAACCGATCCCCTTCACCGTCGGGCAGGTCGTGGAGGTCATCGAGGGGCCGTTCAACGACTTCAGCGGAACGGTGCAGGAGGTCTACCCCGACAAGGGGAAGGTCAAGGTCGAGGTGTCGCTCTTCGGCCGTCCAACCAGCATCGAGCTGGACTATACGCAGCTTAAGGGTTACTGAGGCCGATCATGGCGAAGAAAGTCACTGGTTTCATCAAGCTCCAGGTTCCCGCAGGCGCCGCCAACCCGGCGCCCCCCGTCGGCCCCGCGCTGGGCCAGCACGGCGTGAACATCATGGAGTTCTGCAAGCAGTTCAACGCGCGTACCCAGGGTCAGCCGGGGATGATCATCCCCGTCGAGATCACGGTGTACGCCGACCGCTCCTTCACCTTCATCACCAAGACCCCGCCCGCGGCGGTCCTGCTGAAGAAGGCCGCGGGGCTGGACAAGGGCTCTCCGGCCTCCAACCGGAACAAGGTGGGCCGCGTGACGCAGGACCAGATCCGGCAGATCGCGGAGACCAAGATGCCCGACCTGAACGCGGTCGACATCGAGGGCGCCATGCGCCAGATCGCGGGCACCGCCCGCTCCATGGGGCTCGAGATCACCGACTGAGGCAGGACAGAAGCACGGTCGCACCGGGGGAGCGCTCCTGCCCTCCCGCGCAGGATCCTCACGGGGATCGTAGCGCAACCGGGCGTCCGGGTCCAGGAACCACCGTCGGCGATGGGCGACGCCCGGTGGGAGGACCTGCACTTCGAATCGCCTGAGGGGGTACATGCCGAAGCACGGAAAGAAGTTCCGCGAGGCACAGTCCCGCGTTCCCGTGGAGTCGACCCTTCCGCCCACCGAGGCGCTGAACCTGGTGAAGGACCTGTCGTTCGCCAAGTTCGACGAGACCGTTGAGGTCGCCGTCCGGTTGGGGGTGGATCCGCGTCACGCGGATCAGATCGTCCGCGGTGCCGTCGTCCTTCCCCATGGTACGGGGAAGACTGCCCGCGTGCTGGTGATCGCCCAGGGCGACAAGGCACGCGAGGCGGAAGAGGCCGGCGCCGACTACGTGGGCACGGAGTACGTGCAGAGAATCAAGGACGGGTGGCTCGACTTCGACGTCGTGGTCGCCACGCCGGACGTGATGGGGCAGGTGGGGCAGCTCGGGCGCATCCTCGGGCCTCGCGGCCTGATGCCGACGCCCAAGGCCGGCACCGTCACCTTCGACGTCTCGCGCGCCGTCCGGGAGATCAAGGCTGGTAAGATCGAGTTCCGCGTGGACCGCACGGGGAACGTCCATGCGCCCATCGGGAAGGTGTCCTTCGAGCCCACCAAGCTGGAGGAGAACCTGACGGCGTTCATGGATACCGTCATCCGCGCCAAGCCCGCCGCTGCGAAGGGCCAGTACGTCCGCAGCGTCACGGTTTCCAGCACCATGGGGCCCGGGGTGGCGGTCGACCAGAACCTCTACCGACGGGGCTGAGCGATGAGGAAGGAAGAGAAGAACGTCGTCATCGAAGAGCTCCACCAGAAGCTGGACGGCGCCAACGCGTTCTACCTGACGGACTTCAGCGGGATGAACGTGAAGCAGATCACGGAGTTCCGCAACCGCCTGCGCAAGCAGGGGGTGGAGTACGTGGTCGTCAAGAACACGCTGGCCCAGCGGGCTCTCGACGGGCTGGAGCTGCCGGACGTCGCCGCCTTCTTCAGCGGCCCGACCGGGCTGGTGATCGGGCGCGAGGATCCCGTCGCTGCGGCGAAGGTCCTGACCGACTTCGCCCGCGAGTTCGGCGACCGCCCTGCCATTAAGGTGGGGGTGGTCGAGGGGAGGTCTTTCGGGCCCGACCAGGTCCGGAGGCTCGCCGACATGCCGCCGAAGGAGGTCCTGCTCGCGCAGATCGCGGGTGGCCTGCAGGCGCCGATGGCCCGCCTGGCCGGTGGGATGAGCCAACTGCTCGCCGGGTTCGCGCGGGCAATGGATGCGCTCCGCCAGCAGCGCGAGGGCGCTGGCGCGTAACCCGCGCCGGCAACGGCGCTCCCGGCCGCTCGGCGGTCGGACACGACCTTGGTTTCACTTTCGTACGTACTTACACATAGGAGCCGAAGATGGCGACCACGCTTTCCCGTGATGAGCTGCTCGACGCGATTGGCAACATGACCGTCCTTGAGCTCGCTGAGTTCGTCAAGGCCTTCGAGGACAAGTTCGGTGTGACCGCGGCCGCCCCGGTGGCGGTTGCCGCTGCCCCGGCCGCCGGTGGCCCCGCCGCCCCCGCCGTCGAGGAGAAGACCGAGTTCGACGTCGTCCTCGCGGGCGCCGGCGAGAAGAAGATCCAGGTCATCAAGGTGGTGCGCGAGCTCACCGGCCTGGGCCTCAAGGAGGCCAAGGACCTCGTCGATGGCGCCCCCAAGACCGTCAAGGAGGGCGTGTCGAAGGAGGAGGCCGAGGCCATCAAGGCCAAGCTCGAGGAGCAGGGCGCTGCCGTCGAGCTGAAGTAGGACGAGCTCCGTCGGGGCGGGGTCCCTCCCAGGAGGGGCCCCGTCCGGGCGCGAAAGGGCCCGCCCCGGGGGGCGGTCCCGGCTCAGTCCCTTCAGCCGGACGGTCATGGTGCGCAGGCCGCTGACATAACACGGACACTGTACCTCCCCGCCGAGGCTTCGGTTGGGGATGTTTGCGCTTCCGGCTAATTTTCACGCTCGCTAAGAGGGAGACCCACTTGGCAACGCACGATAAATCGATCGTCTCCTTCGCCAAGCTGACGTCGGGGATGGAGCATCCCAACCTCCTCGACGTCCAGCTGCGCGCCTTCGAGACCCTGCTGCAGACGGACGCTGCCGCGCGCGAGCGCGAGGACGTCGGCCTGGAGCGGGTGTTCAACGAGATCTTCCCCATCACCGACGTCAACGGGAACTTCTCCCTTGAGTTCGTCCGCTACACGCTGGGCGAGCCCAAGTACGACATGGAGGAGTGCATGGAGCGCGACATGACGTACGCCGCTCCGCTCAAGGCCACGCTCCGCCTGATCGTCTGGGAGGACACGGGGGACGAGCGCCGCCCGAAGGACATCATCGAGAAGGAGGTCTACCTCGGCGACCTTCCGGTCCTGACGCCGCTGGGGACCTTCATCATCAACGGCGCCGAGCGGGTGATCGTCTCGCAGCTCCACCGCTCTCCGGGCGTGGTGTTCGAGGAGTCCATCCACCCCAACGGCTCGAAGCTCTACAGCGCCCGGATCATCCCCTTCCGCGGCTCGTGGGTGGAGTTCACGATCGACATCCACGACGTGATCGCCATCCACATCGACAAGAAGAAGAAGTTCCCGGCCACCGCCCTCCTGCGCGCCGTCGGGCTGTCGCGGGACGCGGACATCCTGGACGTCTTCTTCGGGCGGGAGACCATCGCCCTGGGTACCCTCCAGCGCGACGGAACGCGCGAGGGGCGCCGCGGAGAGGTGTTCCACGGCTTCCTGGCGGAGGACGTGGTGGACCCGGGCGTCATCGGGGCCGAGGGACCGCGCCTCTTCCGCGAGGTGGTGGTCCCCGGCACAGGGGAGATCATCGAGCGGGGGACCCGCCTCTCGCAGGAGGTCTACGACTCGCTCCGCGCCGCGGGGGTGACGTACTTCCCCCTCTCGGCGGGGAACTTCATCGGGCGCGCGGGCGACGAGCTCAACGGCGACCTGATCGGGCGCCTGCAGCGTGGCGGGGTGGAGGAAGTCACGATCTTCCGTCCGGGGACGCATGGCGGCACCACGATGCGTGCCACGCTGGCCAAGGACCCGACGCGCGGGACGCTGGACTCGCTCTTCGCCATCCACAACCTGGTCCGTCCCGGCACCGCGCCGGCCCCGGATGCGTGGACCGAGGAGGAGTTCTTCGAGGCCGGCGACGAGGTGATGCACGTCGGCGACTTCCTGCGCGCCTGGTGGGAGCGGGGGACGCAGACCGCCGACCTGCTGGCGCGCGACGCGCAGCGCTCCGCCGAGGAGCGCATGCTCCGCTTCGCGCAGGAGCGGGGGATCCGCTACGTGTGGGAGAGCCTCCGCGACGACCGCGAGAAGGCGGCGCGCCCCAGCCGCGTGCTGGTGTACGAGCTGAACCGCGTGGTCCAGGTCTACACCGCCGTCTGGCGGCTCCTCTTCCAGCCGCGCGCCTCGCTGGTGGTCTCGGGCGGCCTCTCGCCGGACGGCACGGGCTCTTCGCGGGGCGACTACAGCGAGTACACCGAGGAGTCGCTCAACAAGCGCTACGACCTCGGGCGCGTGGGCCGCTACAAGATCAACCAGCGGCTGCAGCCCGCCTTCGAGGCGCTGGGCTTCGCCTCCCCGCCCGCGGGGATGACGGCGCTCACCGCGCAGGACGTCCTGGCCATCCTCAGCCAGCTCGTGGACCTGCACGAGGGGCGGGGCGACACGGACGACATCGACCACCTGGGGAACCGGCGCGTCCGCTCGGTGGGCGAGCTGATCGCGAACCAGTTCTCGGTGGGCCTCTCGCGCATGGCGCGCCTGGTCCGCGAGCGGATGTCGATCGTCTCCGACGCGGAGAAGATCAACATCGACGACCTGGTGAACGCGCGCACCGTCTCGGCGGTGATCCAGCAGTTCTTCGGGTCCTCGCAGCTCAGCCAGTTCATGGACCAGACCAACCCCCTGGCCGAGATGACGCACAAGCGGCGTCTCTCCGCGCTGGGACCGGGCGGTCTGACGCGCGAGCGCGCCGGCTTCGAGGTGCGCGACGTGCACTACTCGCACTACGGGCGCATGTGCCCGATCGAGACGCCGGAAGGTCCGAACATCGGGCTCATCAACTCGCTGACCACCTACTCGCGGATCAACGACCTCGGCTTCATCGAGACGCCGTACCGCAAGGTGGTGCGCGGGGTGCTGCGCTACCCGTCCCGCGTGACGCTGGGCGAGGCGGTGCGCGTGGTGATCGGCGACCGTGCCAAGCCCTTCGCCAAGAAGGGGGAGGAGATCGACGCCGAGCGCGGCCGCGAGATCTTCCGGCAGATGATCGTGGGGGCGGAGCTGGCCGAGGACGTCTTCGACTGGAGCGCCGTCTTCCCGCGGATGATCGCCGCCGAGATCCCGCAGTCCGAATGGGACGAGGTGGCGGCCGGGCTCCCGATCCTCGCCCGCCGCGGCGAGCGCATCACCGAGGAGCTGGCGGGGCGCATCGCCGCCCAGCCGGTGAACCTGGTGCGCGTGGTCTCCCGGCGAGCGGGCGCGGCGGCGCGTGGTGTGGCCCCCGAGGCCATCCGCAACCCGCTCTCGCTCCCGGTGCGCGTCTTCCAGCCGCGCTCCTCCGCGGTCCTGGCCGTCCCTGGGACGGTGCTCACCGACGAGGTGGCCGAGCGGCTGCACACCCTCCAGATGGAGGGGATGGCCCCCGCGGAGTTCGGCGAGACCGAGCGCGTGGGGCTCGACCACACGCAGGGCGCCCCGGCGCTCGCGCCCGAGTCGGACGTGGGCCGCCACAACCTGGCGACCGAGGCGGAGCTCACCCCGGTGACCCCGGTGGTGACCCGCATCACCGCCTGGCTCTCGGCCAACGAGGAGGAGAACGCCCGGATCGCGCAGGCCAACGCGCCGCTCGATCCCTCGGGGACCTTCGTCAACGAGTTCGTCCTCTGCCGCGAGCGGGGCGACTTCCCGCTCCTGCGCCCGGACGAGATCGACTACATGGACGTGGCGCCCGACCAGATCGTCTCGGTCGCGGCGGCGCTGATTCCTTTCCTGGAGCACGACGACGCGAACCGCGCGCTCATGGGCTCCAACATGCAGCGGCAGGCCGTGCCGCTCCTCTTCCCGGCCGCCCCGCTGGTGGGGACCGGGCTGGAGTCGAAGGTGGCGCGCGACTCGGGCGCGGTGGTGGTCGCCCGGCGCGCGGGCGTGGTGCAGGAGGTCACGGCCGACCACATCCTGATCGACACCGGGACCACGGCGCCGGGGAGCGCGGACGAGCCGCTCCGCCGCCTGGCGCAGTTCGACCGGTACCGGATGAAGAAATACTGGCGCACCAACCAGGACACCGCCATCAACCAGCGCCCCCTGGTCCGCAAGGGTCAGCGGGTGGAGAAGGGCGAGATCCTGGCCGACGGCGCCAGCACCGAGAACGGCGAGCTGGCGCTCGGACGCAACCTGCTGGTGGCGTTCATGCCCTGGTACGGCCACAACTTCGAGGACGCCATCGTGCTCTCGGAGCGGCTGGTCAAGGACGACGTCTACACCTCCATCCACATCCAGGAGCTGGAGCTCCAGGTCCGCGACACCAAGCGGGGGATGGAGGAGATCACGCGCGAGATCCCGAACGTCGCCGAGGAGTCGCTGATCGACCTCGACGAGCGGGGGATCGTCCGCATCGGCGCGCGGGTGAAGGCCGGCGACATCCTGGTCGGAAAGATCACCCCGAAGGGCGAGACGGAGCTCTCCCCGGAGGAGAAGCTCCTCACCGCCATCTTCGGTGAGAAGGCCAAGGACGTGAAGGACTCGTCGCTCAAGGTCCCGCCCGGGGTCGAGGGGACGGTCATCGACGTCAAGATCTTCTCGCGCCGCATTGACGACCCCATCCTCGAGAAGGAGCGCGGCCAGAAGATCGGCGAGCTACGGGCCGGCGAGCGCTCGGAGATCGTGCGCATCTCGGAGGCGCGCGACGAGGAGATCCGCGAGCTGATCCGCGGCCGGACGGTGGCGCTCTTCCTGAAGCGCGGCACCGTGGAGCCGTACTTCAACGAGGGGACGGAGCTCACGGACGAGGTGGTGGCGGGGCTGGACCTGGGCGAGATCGACCTGACCACGCTCAAGGTCACCGACCGCCCCACCAACGAGCTCCTGCGCCGCCTGATCGACGAGAGCAAGCGCCGCATCGAGCGGGTCCGCCAGAAGACGGAGGACCAGATCGACAAGGTCTTCCAGCCGGACGAGCTCCCGCCGGGGGTGGTCCAGCTGGTGAAGGTGTACCTGGCCGAGAAGCGGAAGATCTCGGTCGGCGACAAGATGGCCGGGCGCCACGGGAACAAGGGCATCATCGCCCGGATCGTCCCCGAGGAGGACATGCCGTTCCTCCCGGATGGGCGCCCGGTGGACGTCTGCCTCAACCCGCTCGGCGTGCCGAGCCGCATGAACGTGGGGCAGATCCTGGAGACGCACCTGGGGTGGGCCGCACGCGTCCTCGGCTTCGAGGCCAAGACGCCGGTCTTCCAGGGCGCCTCGGAGGACGAGATCGGGACGCTGATCCGGGTGGCGGGCGTCACCTGGGCGCGCCAGGCCCTCGGCGTCACCGCCGAGCCGCCGGTCTTCGACATCGAGGACGCCCGGGCGCTCTCCGCGGCGGCGCAGGCCGCCGAGGCCACCACCGACGTGGCGCCGCGCCCCGAGATGGGGATCGGCCGCGCCATCGACCGGCTGGTGGGCGCCCCCGGCACCCGGACCGACATCACGGAGAAGCTCCGCGGCCTGGGGCGGTACCTGGTCGCCGCCGCCCGCGAGATCACCGCCCGGGGGGAGCGGAGCCTGGAGGAGGAGTTCCCGGCCGCCGCCGCCCTGGAGCGGTCCGGCGGCACGGAGGGGCTCAACGCCGCCATCGAGGAGCACATGCAGCGCGCCGGGCTCACGCCGGGCGGGAAGGTGCGGATGCGCGACGGCCGCTCCGGGGAGGAGTTCAAGTCCCCGGTGACGGTGGGAGCCATCTACATGCTCAAGCTCTCGCACCTGGTGGATGACAAGATCCACGCGCGCTCCATCGGTCCGTACTCGCTGGTCACCCAGCAGCCGCTGGCCGGGAAGGCGCAGTTCGGCGGCCAGCGCTTCGGGGAGATGGAGGTGTGGGCGCTGGAAGCGTACGGCGCCGCGCACACCCTGCAGGAGATCCTGACCGTGAAGTCGGACGACGTGAACGGCCGCTCGCGGGTCTACGAGGCCATCGTGAAGGGGGAGAACCTCCCCGAGCCGGGCCTTCCGGAGAGCTTCAACGTGCTGGTGAAGGAGCTCCAGGCGCTGGGCATCAGCGTGACTCTCGGGAGCTAGGCTTCCCGTCGCACACGTGGGTTACTGGCCGGGCGGCGCCATGCCGCCCGGCAACACCAGATAGATGAGGGGACGAAAGCATGATCGACTTTCCCCGCACCCGTGAGACCCGGTCGCAGGACTTCAACTTCATCCAGGTGAAGATCGCCTCCCCGGAGGAGATCCGAGGCTGGAGCTTCGGCGAGGTCACGAAGCCGGAGACCATCAACTACCGCTCCTTCAAGCCGGAGCGGGACGGTCTCTTCTGCGAGCGAATCTTCGGGCCGGTCAAGGACTGGGAGTGCCACTGCGGGAAGTTCAAGCGCATCCGCTTCCGGGGGCACATCTGCGACAAGTGCGGCGTGGAGGTGACGCTCTCCAAGGTGCGGCGCGAGCGCATGGGGCACATCGAGCTGGCGGTGCCCGTCGCGCACATCTGGATGTTCAAGACCCTCCCGTCGCAGATGGGCTACCTGCTGGGGATGACGCTCCGCGACCTGGAGAAGGTCATCTACTACGCCGGGTACGTGGTCACCGCCGCCGGCAGCCAGGACGTGAAGGTGGGGCAGGTCCTCGACGAGGACGACTACCTCCAGCTCCGCGACAAGGTCCGCGAGGAGGGTGACGAGGAGTTCCGGGCCGAGATCGGCGCCGACGGGGTGCGCACCCTGCTCGGCCAGCTCGAGGTGGACTCCCTCGCCGAGGAGCTGCGCGCGCAGGTGGCGAACGAGACCAGCCAGCACCGGAAGAAGCTGGTCCTCAAGCGGCTCAAGGTCATCGACGCCATCCGCAACTCGGGCGCGACCCCCTCGGAGCGCAACCGGCCCGAGTGGATGATCATGGACGTGATCCCGGTCATCCCGCCGGACCTGCGCCCGCTCGTTCCCCTGGACGGCGGCCGCTTCGCCACGTCCGACCTGAACGACCTGTACCGCCGCGTCATCAACCGGAACAACCGGTTGAAGAAGCTCATGGAGATGCGCGCCCCGGAGGTCATCCTCCGCAACGAGAAGCGCATGCTCCAGGAGGCGGTGGACGCGCTCTTCGACAACGGGCGGCGTAGCAAGGCCATCCGTGGCCGCGGCAAGCGCCCGCTCAAGTCCCTCAGCGACATGCTGAAGGGGAAGCAGGGGCGCTTCCGCCAGAACCTGCTCGGCAAGCGCGTGGACTACTCGGGCCGCTCCGTCATCGTGGTGGGCCCGGAGCTCAAGCTGCACCAGTGCGGCCTCCCGAAGGCCATGGCGGTGGAGCTCTTCAAGCCCTTCATCATCCACGAGCTGGAGAAGCGGGGCGAGGCGGAGACGGTGAAGCGCGCCAAGAAGATCGTGGAGCGTGACGACCCGCGGGTGTACGAGGTGCTCGAGGACATCATCCGCGACCACCCCGTGCTGCTGAACCGCGCGCCCACGCTGCACCGCCTGGGCATCCAGGCCTTCGAGCCGGTGCTGGTGGAGGGGAAGGCCATCCGCATCCACCCGCTCGTCTGCGCCGCGTTCAACGCGGACTTCGACGGCGACCAGATGGCGGTACACGTCCCGCTCTCGTTCGAGGCACAGCTGGAGGCGCGGGTGCTGATGCTCTCCAGCAACAACATCCTCCTGCCGTCCAACGGGCGTCCCATCGCGGCCCCGTCGCAGGACATCGTCATCGGGTGCTACTGGCTCACGAAGGAGCGCGAGGACTTCCGCGCTGCCTTCGCGGCCGACGAGGAGGAGCGCGCGCGCCCGCAGGGCGAGCAGGACCCCTCGCGCCTGGTCCGCCGCTTCGGGTCGGTGGCCGAGGTGGAGATGGCGCTCGCCCACAAGCAGCTCGGGTTCCACGACCCCATCTACTTCTGGCTGGAAGCCGGCCCCGAGCCCGACGAGGAGCAGCCGCGCAAGGCCGATTGGGTCCGCACCACCGTCGGGCGGGTGATCTTCAACTCCGTGGTTCCCCGGGAGATGGGCTTCTGGAACCGGACCATGGGGAAGAAGGAGCTGGGCGACATCATCTTCAGCGCCTACCGCACCGTGGGGCTCGGCCGGACCGTGGTGTTCCTGGACGACCTGAAGAGCTTCGGGTTCCGGTACTCCACCCTGGGCGGCGTCTCGGTGGGGATCGAGGACATGAAGATCCCGGCCGAGAAGGACGAGATCCTCCGCGAGGCCGAGGACGACGTGGGCCGCTTCACGCGCGCCTACAACAACGGCGTCATCTCCAACGGGGAGCGGTACAACAAGGTCATCGACACCTGGACGCACGCCAACAACGACGTGGCGGACGCCATGGTGGCCCGCCTGGCGGGCGACCGCGGCGGTTTCAACCCGGTGTACATGATGATGAACTCCGGGGCCCGTGGATCGCGCGACCAGATGCGGCAGCTCGCGGGGATGCGCGGCCTCATGGCCAAGCCCCAGAAGAAGCTCACCGGCGGCATCGGCGAGATCATCGAGTCGCCGATCAAGTCGAACTTCCGCGAGGGGCTCACCGTGCTGGAGTACTTCATCTCCACGCACGGCGCGCGTAAGGGTCTGGCCGACACCGCGCTGAAGACCGCCGACGCCGGCTACCTCACCCGACGCCTGGTGGACGTGGCGCAGGACGTCACCATCTCGGAGGAGGACTGCGGGACGGTGCTCGGCCTGGAGGTTTCGGCGCTCAAGGAGGGCGACGACGTGGTGGAGCCGCTCAAGGACCGCATCGTCGGCTCCGTGGCGGCGGACGACGTCTTCGACCCCATCGACGGCGAGCAGCTGGTGGAGGCCGGGGAGCTGATCGACGAGGTCATCGCGGACAACATCGAGGACGCGGGGATCCAGTCGGTCAAGATCCGCTCGGTGCTCACCTGCGAGAGCCGGCGCGGGCTCTGCCGGCAGTGCTACGGCCGGAACCTCGCCACCATGGGGATGGTGGACGTGGGCGAGGCGGTGGGGATCCTGGCCGCGCAGTCCATCGGCGAGCCGGGCACCCAGCTCACGCTGCGTACCTTCCACATCGGCGGCACGGCGGCCCGCATCGCGGCCACCACCGCACGGAAGAGCAAGGTGGCGGGCGTCGGGCAGTTCGAGCGCATCACCACCGTCACCACGCCGGAGGGGGCGCGGATCGTCACCTCGCGCGAGGGTGAGATCATCATGCGGGCCGGCGACGGCTCGGTCCGCTCGCGCCTGGCGGTGCCGTACGGCGCCACCATCAGCGTGGAGGACGCGCAGCAGATCGAAATCGGCGACCTCCTCTTCTCGTGGGACCCGTACTCGGAGCCCATCGTCGCCGACTTCGGCGGCGTGGCGCGCTTCATCGACATCGTCGACGAGGAGACGGTCCGCGAGGAGCTGGACGAGTCCACGGGCCGCCGCCAGATGGTCATCATCGAGGACCGGAGCAAGAAGCTCCACCCGATGATCGAGATCGTGGACCCGGAGACCGGGCAGAAGCTCCGCGAGTTCATCGTTCCCGTGGGCGCCCAGCTCACGGTGCGCGACGGCGAGCAGATCACCCCGGGTACCGCGCTGGCCAAGATCGCCCGCGAGGCGTACAAGACCCGCGACATCACGGGCGGTCTGCCGCGAATCGCGGAGCTCTTCGAGGCCCGGAAGCCCAAGGACCCCGCGGTCATCACCGAGATCGACGGAACGGTCCGCTTCGGCGACATCAAGCGCGGCAAGCGCGAGGTGATCGTCATCCCAGAGACGGGGAACGATCGGATCTACGAGGTCCCGGTCGGGAAGCACCTCCGGGTGCACGAGGGCGACTTCGTGCGCGCCGGTGACCGCCTCTCGGAGGGCCCGGTGAACCCGCACGACATCCTGCGGATCAAGGGGCCGCGGGCGGTGCAGGAGTACCTCCTGAACGAGGTCCAGGAGGTATACCGCCTGCAGGGCGTGAAGATCAACGACAAGCACATCGGCGTCATCGTCCGCCAGATGCTCCAGAAGGTCCGGATCACCGAGCCGGGCGAGACGGAGTTCCTGGAGGGCGAGACCGTGGACCGCACGGTGTTCCTGGACGCCAACCAGGACGCCATCGGCCGCGGGGTGCGCCCGGCGATCTCGGAGCCGCTGCTGCTCGGGATCACCAAGGCATCGCTGACCACGCAGTCCTTCATCTCCGCGGCCTCCTTCCAGGAGACCACGCGGGTGCTCACGGACGCCGCCATCCGCGGCGCGCGCGACAACCTGCAGGGGCTGAAGGAGAACATCATCATCGGCCACCTGATCCCCGCCGGGACCGGCATCTACCGGTACCAGGAGGTGGACTTCTCGCCGGAAGGCGTGGAGGAGGAGGTCGAGGCGATGGTCGAGAACCGCGCGCAGGAGGCGGCGGAGGTCGAGGGGTAGCCCCCCCGAAACTTCCCGCTCCACGCCGGAAACACGAGCGGCCCCGGGCAACTGCCCGGGGCCGCTCGTCTTGACATGTGCCCGCTTCTCCCTTACCTTTCCCTGTCTGTCGCCTAACTGCTTTGGCGGCGGCGAGGACGGAGTCGTCCCCGCCCGTGTTTTTCGTTTATAAAGGCTTTCGCAAACCGAGTATGCCGACGATCAACCAGCTGGTCCGCAAGGGGCGCCAGACGCTCGAGAACAAGAGCAAGTCGCCTGCCATGCGGAACAATCCGCAGAAGCGCGGCGTCTGCACGCGCGTCTACACGACCACGCCGAAGAAGCCGAACTCGGCCCTTCGCAAGGTCGCCCGCGTCCGGCTGACCAACGGGTTCGAGGTCACGGCGTACATCCCCGGCGAGGGTCACAACCTCCAGGAGCACTCCATCGTGCTCATCCGGGGCGGCCGTGTGAAGGACCTCCCGGGAGTCCGGTACCACATCATCCGCGGCACGCTCGACTCCTCGGGCGTCAACGACCGTCGTCAGGGCCGCTCCAAGTACGGGGCCAAGCGTCCGAAGCCGGGCGCCGCCGCCGGAAAGGGCGCTCCCGCCCAGAAGGGGAAGAAGAGGTAAGCCATGAGCCGTCGTACTCGCGCCGTCAAGCGCCCGATCATCCCGGACCCGGTCTTCGGGTCCGAGACCATTACGAAGTTCGTCAACACGCTGATGCTGGACGGGAAGAAGTCCCTCGCCGAGGGGATCTTCTACGACGCCATGAAGATCATCGAGGAGCGCACCGGCCAGCCCGGCGACGCCGTCTTCAAGCAGGCGCTCAACAACGCCAAGCCGGTCCTCGAGGTGAAGTCCCGCCGCGTCGGCGGCGCCACCTACCAGGTGCCGGTCGAGGTTCGCCCGGAGCGGCGCACCGCGCTCGCCATGCGCTGGCTGGTGGGCTATGCCCGCGCCCGGGGTGAGAAGACGATGGCCGACCGCCTCGCCGCCGAGCTCCTGGCCGCCAGCCGGAACGAGGGCGCGACGATCAAGAAGAAGGACGACACGCACCGGATGGCCGACGCCAACAAGGCGTTCGCGCACTATCGCTGGTAACAAACCGAACGAGACGTCGGAGAGCGCAGGCGCCCGGGGGAGCGAGAGATCTCCCCCGCGTGGCCTGCCTCTCTGCATCACTGGAAAGATAGATCATGGCCCGCACCACACCTCTCAACAAGATGCGCAACATCGGCATCATGGCGCACATCGATGCCGGTAAGACCACGACGACCGAGCGTATCCTTTACTATACCGGGCGCACGCACAAGATCGGTGAGGTGCACGAGGGTGCGGCGACCATGGACTGGATGGAGCAGGAGCAGGAGCGGGGGATCACCATCACCTCTGCGGCCACGACCTGCTTCTGGAACCGCTTCGGCGAGCAGTACCGGATCAACATCATCGACACCCCGGGGCACGTGGACTTCACCGTCGAGGTGGAGCGCTCGCTCCGCGTGCTCGACGGCGCCTGCGCGGTGTTCGACGCCGTCGCCGGCGTGGAGCCGCAGTCGGAGACGGTGTGGCGCCAGGCCGACAAGTACGGCGTGCCCCGCATGTGCTTCGTCAACAAGATGGACCGCGTGGGCGCCAACTTCGAGCGCTGCGTGGACATGATCCGCGACCGCCTCGGCGCCAACCCGCTCCCGATCCACCTCCCCATCGGGGACGGCGAGAACTTCGTCGGGATCGTGGACGTCATCCGGCAGCTCGAGCTGATCTACGACGACTCCACGCTCGGGAAGAACTGGACGGAGCAGCCGGTCCGCGCCGAGCTGCAGGACCGTCTGGAGGCGGCACGCCTCGCGCTGGTCGAGGGCGCCGTCGAGCACGACGAGCACCTGATGGAGCGCTACCTGGAGGGCGAGGAGATCACCGAGGAGGAGCTTCGCCACGCGATCCGCGCCGCGACCATCGCGGGCGCCATCACCCCGGTGCTCTGCGGCTCGGCCTTCAAGAACAAGGGCGTACAGCAGCTCCTGGACTCGGTCATCGACTTCCTCCCGGCCCCCACCGACATCCCGGCGATCAAGGGAACGGAGCCCGGCGTCCCGGAGAACGTCATCGAGCGTCATGCCTCGGACGAGGAGCCCTTCTCGGCGCTCGCGTTCAAGATCATGACCGACCCGTTCGTCGGGAAGCTGACCTTCTTCCGGGTCTACTCGGGGGTGATCGCCTCCGGCGCCCACGTGCTGAACAGCACCAAGGGGAAGCGCGAGCGCTTCGGCCGCATCCTGCAGATGCACGCCAACAAGCGTGAGGAGATCCCCGAGGTGCGCGCGGGCGACATCGCCGCCGCCATCGGCCTGAAGGAGACCACCACCGGGAACACCATCTGCGACGAGAAGCACCCCATCGTGCTCGAGTCGATGACCTTCCCGGAGCCGGTGATCTCGGTCGCGGTGGAGCCGAAGACCAAGGTGGACCAGGACAAGATGGGCGAGGCCCTCCGCCGCCTGGCGGACGAGGACCCGACCTTCCGCGTCCACACCGACCAGGAGACGGGGCAGACCATCATCTCGGGGATGGGCGAGCTCCACCTGGAGATCATCGTGGACCGCATGCTCCGCGAGTTCAAGGTAGAGGCCAACGTCGGCCGGCCGCAGGTGGCCTACCGCGAGACGATCCGCAAGGCGGTCACCAACGTCGAAGGGAAGTTCGTCCGCCAGACCGGCGGCTCGGGCCAGTACGGGCACGTGGTGATCAACATGGAGCCGGGCGAGCCCGGGTCCGGGTTCGTCTTCGAGGACAAGATCGTCGGCGGCGTGATCCCGCGGGAGTACATCAAGCCCGCCTCCGAGGGGATGCGCGAGGCCATGGACACCGGCGTGCTGGCCGGCTACCCCATGGTGGACGTGAAGGTGCAGCTGGTCTTCGGGAGCTACCACGAGGTGGACTCGTCCGAAATCGCCTTCAAGGTCGCGGGCTCCATGGCCTTCAAGGAGGCCGCCCGCCGCGCACAGCCGGTGCTGCTGGAGCCCATGATGCAGGTCGAGGTCGTCACGCCCGGTGACTACATGGGCGACGTGATCGGCGACCTCTCCAGCCGGCGCGGGAAGATCCAGGGGATGGACCAGCGCGGCGAAGCGCAGGTCATCAACGCGATCGTGCCGCTGTCGGAGATGTTCGGGTACTCGACCAACCTGCGCTCCATGAGCCAGGGACGCGCCGTGTACACCATGCAGTTCGCGCACTACGAGGAAGTGCCGAAGTCCAAGGCGGAGGAGATCATCGCCAAGGTTCGCGGCTAAGGCGGTTCTCGTTCTGGCAACACCGGGCGGCAGGCGCCCCTCACGGGGTGTCTGCCGCCTGCGGGTTGCCCGGACCGAATCAAGGTAGCCGATTTTCACTCAACCCTAGAAAGGGGATCCAAACCAATGGCGAAGGCCAAGTTTGAGCGGACGAAGCCGCACGTGAACGTGGGGACGATCGGGCACGTGGACCACGGGAAGACGACGCTGACGGCGGCGATCACGCGGATTCAGGCAGCGAAGGGGCTGGCGGAGTTCACGTCGTTCGACAACATCGACAAGGCACCGGAGGAGCGGGCGCGGGGGATCACGATCTCTACGGCGCACGTGGAGTACCAGACGGAGCAGCGGCACTACGCGCACGTGGACTGCCCGGGGCACGCCGACTACGTGAAGAACATGATCACGGGGGCGGCGCAGATGGACGGGGCGATCCTAGTGGTCAGTGCGGCGGACGGGCCGATGCCGCAGACGCGGGAGCACATTCTGCTGGCGCGGCAGGTGAACGTGCCGTACGTGGTGGTGTTCATGAACAAGGTCGACATGGTCGACGATCCGGAGCTTCTGGAGCTGGTGGAGCTGGAGGTACGCGAGCTTCTGAGCGAGTACGAGTTTCCGGGCGACGACACGCCGATCGTGAAGGGCAGTGCGCTTCGGGCGCTGGAGAGCGGGGATCCGTCCTCGGAGTGGGGGCAGAAGATCACGGAGCTGATGGACGCGATCGACAGCTGGATTCCGCAGCCGGTGCGGGAGATCGACAAGCCGTTCCTGATGCCTGTGGAGGACGTGTTCTCGATCACGGGGCGCGGGACGGTGGCGACGGGGCGGATCGAGCGCGGGATCATCAAGGTGGGTGATACGGTGGAGCTGGTGGGCTTCGGGGCGGAGAAGAGCACGACGGTGACCGGGGTGGAGATGTTCCGCAAGCTGCTGGACGAGGGGCAGGCGGGGGACAACGTGGGGCTGCTGCTTCGTGGGGTGGCGAAGGACGAGATCGAGCGCGGGATGGTGCTGGCGAAGCCGAAGACGATCACGCCGCACACGAAGTTCAAGGCGGAGGTGTACGTGCTGACGAAGGAGGAGGGGGGGCGTCACACGCCGTTCTTCAACGGGTACCGTCCTCAGTTCTACTTCCGGACGACGGACGTGACGGGGACGGCGAACCTGCCGGAGGGGGTGGAGATGGTGATGCCGGGGGACAACGTGCAGATGACGGTGGAGCTGATCACGCCGATCGCGATGGAGCGCGAGCTGCGCTTCGCGATTCGCGAGGGTGGCCGCACCGTCGGTGCCGGCGTCGTTACCGAAATCCTCGACTGAAGGCATAGATAAATGGCAGGCAAGATCCGGATCCGGCTGAAGGGCTTCGATCACGCGGTGATCGACCAGACCACGGCCGACATCGTCCGCACGGCGGAGAAGACCGGCGCCCGCGTCAGCGGCCCGATCCCGCTCCCGACGCGGGTTCAGCGGTGGACGGTGCTCCGCTCCCCGCACATCGACAAGAAGAGCCGCGAGCAGTTCGAGCTCAAGACGCACAAGCGTGTGATCGACATCCTCGACTCGCGCCCGCAGACCGTCGACGCCCTCACCAAGCTGGATCTCCCGGCGGGTGTGGACGTCGAGATCAAGGTGGACTGAGGAGGACGCGATGTCGGGAATCATTGGAAAGAAGCTGGGGATGACCCAGCTGTTCGACGAAACCGGCGCGGTCGTGCCGGTGACCGTCATCCAGGCGGGCCCCTGTCCGGTGGTCCAGGTGCGTACGCAGGAGCGCGACGGCTACCAGGCCGTCCAGCTCGGGTACGGCGCCCAGAAGGCCGTGCGGGCGAACAAGGCCGAGGCCGGCCACGCCACGAAGGCCGGGCTGGAGAGCGCCCCCGAGGTGCTTCGCGAGTTCAAGTTCCCCGCGGACCAGACCCCCGCGGTGGGCGAGCAGGTGACGGTGGACAACTTCGAGGTCGGCGGCCGCGTGAAGGTCACCGGGACCACCAAGGGCCGCGGCTTCCAGGGCGTCATGAAGCGTCACGGCTTCGGCGGCGGACGCGCCTCCCACGGCGCCACCCGCATCCACCGTGCTCCGGGCTCCATCGGCGCGGGAACCAACCCGTCGCGCGTCATCAAGGGGAAGCGCATGCCCGGCCACATGGGCGCCGCGCAGCAGACGGTGCGCAACCTCCGGGTCGCCAAGGTGGATGCCGAGCGGAACCTGATTTACGTCCGCGGCGCCGTCCCCGGGCCCGTGAACGGGTACGTTTTCATCACGAAGCAGTAAGGGGGAGAGATGCTCAGCGCACGATATTTCAACGCAGCCGGTGAGCCCGGCGACGCGCGGCCGCTCCCCCAGGGGCTGTTCGACGGTGTCGTCCACGAGGCCGTGCTGCACCAGGTGATCAAGGCGTACCTGGCGAACCAGCGCCAGGGGAACGCCGCCACCAAGACCCGTGGTTTCGTCTCCGGCGGGAACAGCAAGGTGTGGCGGCAGAAGGGAACCGGACGGGCCCGTCAGGGTTCTACCCGCGCCCCGCACTGGCGGGGCGGCGGCGTGGTCTTCGGGCCCTCGCCGCGCTCGTACCACCAGGACGTGCCCAAGAAGGTGAAGGCCCTGGCCCGGCGCTCCGCGTTCAACACGCGCGCTCTCGCCGAGCAGGTCTCCATCATCGAGCGGTTCGACCTGGACGCGCCCAAGACCAAGCGGGTGGCCGAGATCCTCGGCCGGATCGGTGTGGCCGGCCGGAAGGTCCTCGTCCTCACCGACGGGCAGAACGAGGCGCTCCACCTCTCGGTGCGCAACCTTCCGAACGTCCGCGTGATGCCGTTCCGCGAGGCTTCCGCGTACGACGTGATGGTCGCCAACGAGCTGGTCATCGAAGAGGCCGCCCTGAGCTCGGTCGCCGCGGGCGCCGAGGAGGTGGTGAATGCGTAACATCAACCAGATCATCGTGCGGCCGCTGCTGACCGAGAAGTCCACGGACCAACTCGAGCGGCGGAACGCCTACACCTTCGTGGTGGCCAACGACGCCAACAAGATCGAGATCGCCAACGCGATCGAGAAGCAGTTCGGCGTGAAGGTGACGGACGTCCGCACCATGCGGTACGCGGGGAAGGACCGCCGGGTGGGGAAGTTCGTCGGCCGGCGCGCCTCCTGGAAGAAGGCGGTGGTCACCCTGCAGGAGGGTGACACGATCGAGATCTTTGAGGGAGTCTGACCGATGCCGACCAAGCAATTCAAGCCGATGACGGCCGGGACTCGCTTCCGTCAGATCAGTGACTTCAGCGAGGTCACGCACCAGGGTCGGCCGGAGAAGTCCCTGACCGAGTCGATCTCCAAGAGCGGCGGGCGCAACCACCACGGCCGCGTGACGTCGCGGCGGCGCGGCGGCGGCCACAAGCGGCTCTTCCGGGTCATCGACTTCAAGCGCAACAAGCACGGCGTCAAGGGCCGCGTGGAGCGCATCGAGTACGACCCGAACCGGACGGCGAACATCGCGCTGATCCAGTACGAGGACGGCGACAAGGGATACATCCTCCACCCGCGCGGCCTCAACGTCGGTGACGTGATCGAGTCCGGGCCTGGCTCCGATATCAAGGTCGGGAACTCCCTTCCGCTCGCGGAGATCCCGCTGGGGACCACGGTGCACAACGTGGAGCTCCGTCCGGGGAAGGGTGCGCAGATGGCGCGCTCCGCGGGATCGGGTGTGCAGATCGTGGCCAAGGAGGGGGACTACGTCACCCTCCGCATGCCCTCCACCGAGGTGCGCATGGTCCGCCGCGAGTGCTCGGCGACCGTCGGCCAGGTGGGGAACGTGGACCACGAGAAGCAGTCCATCGGGAAGGCCGGCGCCAACCGCTGGCGCGGCAAGCGCCCGAAGGTCCGCGGCGTGGCCATGAACCCCATCGACCACCCGCACGGCGGTGGTGAGGGGAAGACCTCCGGCGGACGCGCCCCCGTCTCCCCCTGGGGGAAGTCGGAGGGCGTGAAGACCCGGAAGTCGAAGAAGCAGTCCAGCAAGCTGATCGTCCGCGGCCGGAAGCGCGGCCGGGCGACGAAGTGATCCTTACCGGGGAGCGGCCTCACGGCCGCTCCCCGGAGATCGCGTCCACCACTGGACACCATGTGGACCTTTCCCCGGGCACTCCGCCCGGGGAGAAGCTAAGAGCGAGAGCCTATGCCCAGAAGCCTGAAGAAGGGGCCCTTCGTAGAGGAGAGCCTCATGAAGAAGATCCGGGAGATGAACGATCGTGGAGAGCGCCGCGTCGTGAAGACGTGGTCGCGCAGCTCCACCATCACCCCGGAGTTCGTCGGCCACACGCTGGCCGTCCACAACGGGAACAAGTTCATCCCCGTCTACCTGACGGAGAACATGGTCGGGCACAAGCTCGGCGAGTTCGCCCCGACCCGCATGTTCCGCGGGCACGGCGGCAAGCTGGCCGACAAGCGCGCCAAGCGCTAGCCGCGGGCCGGAGGAGATATGACAATGCAAGCTCGCGCTAGCTCCCGGAACGTCGGGATGTCGCCCCGTAAGATGCGGATGGTCATGGACCTGATCCGCGGCAAGGGTGTAAACGAGGCGTACTCGATCCTGAAGTTCTCGAAGAAGGCCGCCACCAAGCCCATCGAGAAGGCGCTCCGCTCCGCCGTGGCCAACGCACAGGTCAAGGCCGACGCGGACGGCGCCTTCCTGGACGTGGACGACCTTTTCGTTCGTGAGGCGTACGTCAACGAGGGTCCGCGCCTGAAGCGGTTCTCTCCGCGCGCGATGGGTCGGGCGACGCCGATCCTGAAGCGTACGAGCCACCTGACCATCATCGTCGACCGGAAGGAGTAGGCCCGTGGGACAGAAGACCCATCCGAGAGGGTTCCGACTCGGGATCGTCGCCCCCTGGAAGTCCCGCTGGTACGCGGAGCGTAACTTCCCGCAGCTCCTCGTCGAGGACGAGACGATCCGGAAGTACCTTCAGCAGCGCCTCGGCCACGCCTCGATCGCCCAGACGGAGATCGAGCGGAAGCCCGGCAAGGTGATCGTCACCATCCACACCGCGCGTCCCGGCGTGGTGATCGGGAAGGGTGGCTCCGAGGTGGACAAGCTCCGCGACGAGCTCGGCCGCCTCACCAAGAACAACGAGGTGGCGATCAACGTCGAGGAGATCAAGCGCCCCGAGGTGGATGCGCAGCTCGTCGCCGACAGCATCGCGCACCAGCTCGTGCAGCGCGTCTCCTTCCGCCGCGCCATGAAGCGCGCGGTGCAGAACGCCATGCGCGCGGGCGCCGAGGGGATCAAGATCCAGGTGGGCGGGCGCCTCAACGGCGCCGAGATTGCCCGGTCCGAGGGGTACAAGGAGGGGCGCATCCCGCTCCAGACCCTGCGCGCGGACATCGACTACGCGCAGTCCACGGCCCGCACGACGTACGGAACGATCGGCGTGAAGGTCTGGGTGTTCAAGGGCGAGGTGGTGGAGAACCGCCGCGGCCGCACCTACTCCAGCGACGCCTGAGGAGGATATAGCCAATGCTTGCCCCCAAGCGAGTAAAGTACCGTAAGCAGATGAAGGGCCGCATGCGTGGCAAGGCCACGCGCGGCAACTACGTCGCCTTCGGACAGTGGGGCCTTCAGGCCCTGGAGCCCGGCTGGATCACCAACCGGACCATCGAGTCGGCCCGTATCGCCATGACCCGCCACATCAAGCGTGGCGGCAAGGTCTGGATCCGGATCTTCCCCGACAAGTCCCTGACCAAGAAGCCCCTCGAGGTGCGGATGGGGAAGGGGAAGGGGAACCCGGAGTTCTGGGTGGCGGTGGTGAAGCCCGGCCGGATCATGTTCGAGCTGGAGCACACCGACGCCAAGATGGCCAGGCGCGCCCTGGAGCTCGCGGCCGCCAAGCTGCCGGTGAAGTGCAAGATCGTGGAGCGCGTGCGGACCGAGGTCCCCGCCGCGGCCGAGGGAGGTGAGGCGTGAGCGGCGCCCGCAAGCGGGGGACAGACTCGACGTCCCTCCGCGAGATGACCACCGAGGATCTCCAGGCGCGCCTGGACCAGCTCCAGGAGGAGCAGTTCCGCCTGCGCTTCCGCGCGGCGACCGCGCCGGTGGAGAACCCGATGCTGGTGCGCGACATCCGTCGCGACATCGCGCGCATCAACACGATCCTGCGTGAGCGGCAACTTTCCGGTAGAGGCGCCTGATGAGCGAGAACGAGACGATCCAGGAAGAGCGCGGCCGCCGCAAGACGCGGGTCGGGACCGTGGTCTCGGACAAGATGGACAAGACCGTCGTGGTCAGCGTGGAGCGCCGCTTCCCGCACCCGCTGTACGGGAAGCAGATGACCCGCAGCAAGAAGTACCACGCGCACGACGAGAACAACGAGTTCCACGTCGGAGACGTGGTCCGCATCGTGGAGACCCGGCCGCTCAGCAAGCAGAAGCGCTGGCGGGTCGCCGAGCTCATCGAGCGCGCGAAGTAAGGGGAACCCATGATCCAGCAAGAATCGATCGTCAGAATCGCGGACAACAGCGGCGCCAAGCGCGCGCTCGTGATCCGCGTGCTCGGCGGGAGCAAGCGGCGCTATGCCGGGATCGGCGACATCATCATCGTCGCCGTGAAGGACGCCCTTCCCGACGGGACCGTGAAGAAGGGCGACGTCGCCAAGGCCGTGGTGGTCCGCACCACCAAGGAGCAGCGCCGCAAGGACGGCTCGTACATCAAGTTCGACGAGAACGCGGCCGTCATCATCAACAACGAGGGCGAGCCCCGCGCCACCCGCATCTTCGGGCCGGTCGGGCGTGAGCTCCGCGAGAAGCGCTTCATGAAGATCGTCTCGCTCGCCCCGGAGGTGATCTGATGGGCAAGATGAAGATCCGCAAAGGTGACCGCGTGATGGTCATCAGCGGGAACGAGAAGGGGAAGGAGGGCACGGTCCTCAGGGTCGAGCCCGAGAAGAACCGGGTCGTGGTGCAGGGGCTGAACGTCCGCAAGCGCCACCGCAAGCCCTCCCAGACCGACCCCGAGGGCGGGATCGTCGCCTTCGAGGCGCCGATCGATGCGTCGAACGTCATGCTGATCGACCCGACCAGCGGCGAGCCGACGCGGGTACGGACGCAGAAGAACGCCGACGGCACCAAGGACCGTGTCTCGGTGAAGTCCGGGAAGGTCATCCCGAAGGCGTAAGCAGGTGAGGTCGCGGCGCGCCCCCGGCGGCGCGCCGCTCACACGTACGGCGAGACCGCCCCGCCGGGCAACGGTGCCGCGGCGGGATACGGAACGCAGGGAGAAATCAGATGGCTGAGAACGGGAACAGGCCGCGTCCGCGGCTCCAGAGCTACTACGAGGAGCAGGTCCGGCCCCGCCTGCAGAACGAGTTCGGGTTCAAGACCCCCATGCAGGTGCCGCGCCTGGAGAAGGTTGTCATCAACGTCGGTCTCGGCGAGGCGAGCAAGAACCCGAAGCTCCTCGACGCGGTGGTGACGGAGCTCGGGCAGGTCACCGGCCAGAAGGCGGTGGTCACCCGGGCCAAGAAGGCGATCTCGAACTTCAGCCTCCGTGAGAACCAGCCGGTCGGCGCGTCCGTTACGCTGCGCCGGGAGCGGATGTTCGAGTTCCTCGACCGGTTCATTCACGTCGCGATGCCCCGTATCCGCGACTTCCGTGGCGTGTCCACCCGCTCTTTCGACGGGCGCGGCAACTATACGCTCGGGATCAAGGAGCAGCTGATCTTCCCGGAGATCGACTACGACAAGGTCGAGAAGATCCACGGGATGGACATCACCATCGTGACCTCGACGAACAACGACGCCGAGGCTCTCGCGCTCCTGCGCGAGCTGGGGATGCCGTTCCGGGGCGAGACCCCGGTGCAGACGTTCCAGGCGGCGTAATCCGGACGAACTTTCACGAGACGAGACACGATGGCACGCAAGGCCCTGATCGAGAAGACCAACCGGAAGCCGAAGTTCGGCGTCCGCGGGTACAACCGCTGCAATCGCTGCGGCCGTCCCCGCGCGTTCATCCGGAAGTTCGGCCTCTGCCGGATCTGCTTCCGGGAGATGGCGCTGCGCGGCGAGATCCCCGGGGTCCGCAAGGCGAGCTGGTAGTTCACAGGGCGCGGCGTCGGGGAGGCCCACGGCCTCCCCACGGCTGCTCCCCCCTTTTCCTTCACTTCCTACGAGTCCGGCCACGCGGCCGGATACTATAGGAGAAACGCTTCATGGTGACCGATCCCATCGCGGACATGCTCACCCGCATCCGCAACGCCGGCATGGCCCGGCAGCGGCGGGTCGACATGCCGGTGTCCAAGCTGAAGACCGAGGTCGCTCGTCTTCTCAAGGACAACGCCTACATCCACGACTACAAGCTTCTGGACGACGGCAAGCACCAGGTGCTCCGCCTGTACCTGAAGTACTACCAGGACAAGCCGGTCATCCGTGCGCTCCGGCGCGTCTCGAAGCCCGGCCTCCGCAAGTACGTGGGCGTGGAGGAGATTCCCCGCGTCCGGAACGGGCTGGGGATGGCGGTGCTTTCCACCTCGCGCGGCGTCATGACCGACCGCGAGGCGCGCGCCGCGAAGGTGGGTGGCGAGCTCCTCGCCATCGTCTGGTAAGGAGAGCGAGGAAAAATGTCCCGTATTGGAAGAAGGCCGATCACGGTCCCCGCGGGGGTGGACGTGACCATCGACGGCTCCCACGTCCGCGTCAAGGGGCCCAGGGGCGAGATCAGCCGCACGCTGCACGCTGACGTGATCGTGCGGCGCGACGGCGACCAGATCCTCGTGGAGCGTCCGTCCGATTCCCCGGACCACCGCGCGCTGCACGGGCTGAGCCGCACCCTCGTCGCCAACATGATCGACGGGGTGACCACCGGGTTCACCAAGATCCTGGAGATCGTGGGCGTCGGGTACCGCGCCGAGACCAAGCCGTTCGGGCTGACGCTCGCGCTCGGATACTCGCACCCGATCGACTACCGTGCTCCGGAGGGAATCTCTCTCCGCGCCGTGAGCCCCACGGTGGTAGAGGTAGCGGGGATCAACAAGGAGGTCGTCGGACAGGTCGCGGCCGAGATCCGGTCGCTCCGGCCGCCCGAGCCGTACAAGGGCAAGGGTGTGAAGTACCAGGGCGAGGTGATCCGGCGCAAGGCCGGTAAGGCGGGCGGGAAGTAATCCCGCCCCCACGTCCGGATCATCGCATAGTCACTTTCAAAGAACCGATCGATGGCAACGAGACGAGTCAAGACGCGGGAGGACCGCCGGCAGCGCCGGCACCGCCGCGTCCGCGGCAAGATCAGCGGGACCGCGGAGCGTCCGCGCCTGGTGGTCTACCGGTCCCTCAACCACGTCGAGGGGCAGGTGGTCGACGACGTGCGCGGCGTCACCCTGCTGGGCCTCTCCACCCTCGCCCCCGAGATCCGGGCGCAGAAGGGCGGCGAGGGCGGCACCAAGACCGATCTGAGCCGGGCCGCCGGGAAGGCGCTGGCCGAGCGTGCTCGCGAGCAGGGGATCACCAAGGTGGTCTTCGACCGCGGCGGCTACCTTTACCACGGCCGCGTCAAGGCCTTTGCCGAGGGCGCCCGCGAGGGCGGCCTCGAGTTCTGAGGGGGTTCTCATGGCTGAGCAGAATCGAGGCGGAGGCGGCGGGCGCGGCCGGGGCGGCCAGGGCGGCGGCTTCGGCGCCGGCCGCGGGCGCGGCGGTCAGGGCGGCCAGGGTGGCGACGATCGCGGCCGGGGCGGCCAGGGCGGAGATCGTGGCCGCGGCGGCCGCGACGGCGGCCCGCGCGGCGGCGGCGACCGGCGCGAGTCCGACCTGAAGGAGAACGTCATCCACATCAACCGCGTCGCCAAGGTCGTGAAGGGCGGGCGCCGCTTCTCCTTCACCGCGCTGGTGGCTGTGGGCGACCAGCAGGGGAAGGTCGGCATCGGCACCGGGAAGGCGAACGAGGTCTCCGAGGCGGTCCGCAAGGCGCTCGAGTCCGCGCGCCGCGCCATGGTGACGGTCCCCATCCTCAAGGGGACGCTCCCGCACGAGATCGTCGGCCACGCGGGTGCGGGGCGGGTCCTCCTCCGGCCGGCGGCTCCGGGTACCGGCGTCATCGCCGGCGGGCCGGTCCGCGCCGTCCTGGAGTGCGCGGGGGTGCACGACATCCTGAGCAAGAGCCTCGGGTCGAACAACCCCTTCAACATGGTCCACGCGACCATCGACGCGCTCACCAGCCTCACCACCCGGGAGCAGGTCGCGATGGAGCGCGGGATCCCCGTGGAGGCCGTGGGAGGTGCCCGTGGCTAGGATCAAGATCACGCAGACCAAGAGCGGGGTCGGCGCGCCGGAGAAGCACCGGCGCACGCTGGCCGCACTCGGCCTGAAGCATCAGCGCTCCGTGGTGCAGGAGGACAACCCCGCCATCCGCGGGATGATCTTCCAGGTTCGCCACCTCGTCCAGGTGACCGAGATGGAAGGGCAGGACAACAATGGCTGATCTACACAACCTCGGCCGTCCCGAGGGGTCGCACCGCGACCGCAAGCGGCTCGGGCGCGGTCCCGGCTCCGGGACCGGCAAGACCGCCGGCAAGGGGCACAAGGGCTCCATGGCCCGTGCCGGCCACGGCGGCCCCGGCGGCGGCAAGCCCGCCTTCGAGGGCGGCCAGATGCCACTCCACCGGCGCCTGCCCAAGCGCGGCTTCACGCCGCTCAACCGCGTCGAGTACCAGGTGGTCAACCTGTATCAGCTCGAGGCGAGCGGCGCCGACGAGATCACGCCCGAGATCCTCAAGGACCGTGGGCTGATCGGGCACGCCCGCCGCCCGGTGAAGATCCTGGGGACGGGAGACCTGACCCGGAAGATCACCGTCTCCGCCCACGCGTTCAGCAAGGCGGCGCGCGAGAAGATCGAGGGCCTCGGGGGCGAAATCCGGGAGATCGCCTGACCATGGCGAACCCCGTCGTGACCCTGTTCCGGATCCCGGAGGTGAAGAGCAAGATCGTCTTCACCCTGGTGTGTCTGGTGATCTACCGGCTGGGTGCCCACATCGCGGCGCCCGGGATCGACGTGGAGGCCCTCAGGGCCTACGCGGGCCAGCTTCAGGGCACGGTCTTCGGGATCTACGACATGTTCGTCGGGGGCGGCCTGTCCAAAGCGACGGTGTTCGCCCTCGGCATCATGCCCTACATCTCGGCCAGCATCATGTTCCAGCTGCTGGCCGCGGTGTTCCCCAAGATCGAGAAGATGCAGAAGGAGGGGGAGGACGGGCGGAAGAAGCTCACGCAGTACACGCGGTACGCGGCCGTCAGCCTCGCCATCGTGCAGGCCATCGGCTACTCGAAGTTCCTGGAGGGGATCCCGGGCGCCGTGGCGCGTCCGGGGCTCGGGTTCACCGTGCTGATGGTGCTGACCCTCACCACGGGTGCGGTCTTCATCATGTGGCTCGGTGAGCAGATCACCGAGCGCGGGATCGGGAACGGGATGAGCCTGCTCATCTTCTTCTCGATCATCGAGGCTCTCCCGACCGCGCTCATCGAGACCGCGCGTCTCGTCCGGCTGGGTGAGGTCTCCGTGATGGCGCTGGTGCTGATGCTCGGCATCATGGTCCTGGTCATCGCGGCCACGGTGGCGGTGACGATGGCGGCGCGGAAGATCCCGGTGCAGATCCCGCGCAAGGTGATGGGGAAGGGGCGGATCCGCGAAGGGCAGAAGTCGTTCGTGCCGCTCCGGATCAACTCCGCCGGCGTGATGCCGATCATCTTCGCCCAGTCCATCGTGATCGTGCCGAGCACGCTCAGCACCTTCAGCGACAGCCGGTTCCTCGCTGAGGTGTCGCGCGTGTTCCAGTACGGGACCGTGTGGTACTACGCGACGTTCGCGCTGCTGGTCATCTTCTTCACGTACTTCTACACGGCCATCGTCTTCAATCCGGTCGACCTGGCGGAGAACCTGAAGAAGCAGGGCGCCTTCGTTCCCGGCGTGAAGCCGGGTGCGCGGACCGCCGAGTACATCGACCGCGTCCTCACGCGGATCACGCTTCCGGGCTCGATCTTCCTCGCGGCCATCGCCATCGTCCCCGGGATCATCCTGGACCGCGTGGGCGTCGCGATCCTCGGGGGGATCCTCGGCGGAACGGGAGTGCTCATCATGGTGGGTGTCGCCCTCGACACCGTCCAGCAGCTCCAGCAGCACCTGCTCCTCCGCCGCTACGACGGCTTCATGAAGCGGGGCCGGGTGAAGCTGCGCGGGCGCCAGCCCTACATGTGACGGAGATGAACCTCATCCTTCTCGGTGCCCCGGGTGCAGGCAAAGGGACCCAGGGTGCCCTCCTCGCGGAGCGGCTCGGGATCCCCAAGATCGCCACCGGCGACATGCTCCGCGAGGCGCTGCGGGCGGGTACGCCGCTGGGTACCGAGGCCAAGCGGTACATGGACGCGGGCGAGCTGGTCCCCGACCAGGTGATCCTGGGGATGGTGCGGGAGCGGCTGGCCGAGCCCGACGCGGCCGGCGGGGCGATCTTCGATGGTTTCCCGCGCAACGTGGAGCAGGCGAAGAGCCTCGACGACATGCTGGGCGGGATGGGCCGGGGGATCGACGCCGTGGTCTACCTCGACGTCGACGACGAGACCATCGTCCGGCGCATGAGCGGCCGCCGCACCGACCCGGAGACGGGGGTGGTGTACCACGTGGAGCACAACCCTCCCCCGGCGGAGGTCGCGGGCCGGGTCGTGCAGCGCGACGATGATCGCGAGGAGACGGTGCGCCACCGGCTGGAGGTGTACCGCCGGAGCACCGCGCCGCTGGTGGAGCACTACCGCACCGTGGGGGTTCCCGTACACACCGTCGATGGGGACCGCGCCATCGAGGAGGTCCAGAGGGAGGTCCTCGCGCTCCTCGACGGCCGCCCCACCTGATTGGCAGGGGTTGCCAAAGCACCGGAAAAGCCGTAAATTTCAAGGCTCCGGTTTAATCACGAGTTTGGAGGCGACGATGAAGGTCCGCGCGAGTGTCAAGCCGATCTGCGAGCACTGCAAGGTGATCCGGCGGCAGGGTGTCGTTCGCATCATCTGCAAGAAGAACCCGCGCCACAAGCAGCGCCAGGGTTAACCACGATCTGGCATTCAGGAGGCAGCATGGCTCGCATTGCCGGCGTCGATCTTCCGCGTGAGAAGCGGATCGAGATCGGCCTGACGTACATCTTCGGGATCGGCCGGGCGACCGCCCGCAAGATCCTGGACGAGGCGGGAGTCAACCCGGACGAGCGCGTTCACCGGCTCTCGGACGAGGAAGTCAACCGGCTCCGCCGCATCATCGACACCCGGATCCGGGTGGAGGGCGCGCTTCGCTCCGAGATCGCCCGCAACATCAAGCGGCTGATGGACATCGGCTCGTATCGCGGCCTCCGCCACCGGCGCGGGCTCCCGGTTCGCGGCCAGCGCACGCACACGAACGCCCGCACCAAGAAGGGGCCGCGTCGCGCCATCGCCGGGAAGAAGAAGCCGGGCAAGAAGTAAGAGCGCCGGGCCCGCAGGGGCCCGTGTCGGCTCGGGCCGACGATCACCCCGCCCGTCCGGGCGGGGAGCAGCACCGGACGCTCGCGGTAGGCCGCGAACACGCAACGAGGAATCAGCATGGCGAAGCCGAAGGCGGCGGGCGCTCGTCCCAAGACGAAGCGCCACGTGGACAGCGAGGGGGTCGCCCACATCAAGGCGACCTTCAACAACACCATCATCAGCATCACCGACATGGCGGGGAACTCCGTCGTGTGGGGGAGCTCCGGCAAGGCGGGGTTCAAGGGCTCCAAGAAGTCCACCCCGTTCGCGGCGACCGTCGCGGCGGAGCAGGCCGGCAAGGAGGCCGTGAGCCTCGGCGTCCGGCGTGTGCACGTCCGCGTGCAGGGCCCGGGCTCCGGGCGCGAGTCGGCCATCCAGGCGCTCGCCGCCGCTGGACTGGCGATCCGTTCCATCCGGGACGTGACCCCCATCCCGCACAACGGCTGCCGCCCGCCGAAGAAGCGCCGCGTCTGATCCGGCTCCGGTGACTGGGAAATCGTGCGGCTCCACGGCTGCACGATTTCCGTTTGCCCGTTCGTAGGAAGCAGTTCGAGAGAGGCGTAAACCTCCGCGACCGTCGGGGGGACGAAGCCGCATCGAGTACAGAGATCAAGGAGAAACGGTCATGGCCCGTTATACCGGACCCGTTTGCAAGCTGTGCCGCCGTGAGGGGCAGAAGCTGTTCCTCAAGGGGACGAAGTGCTTCACCGAGAAGTGCCCGGTCGAGCGCCGCCCGTATGCGCCCGGCCAGCACGGCCAGTCGACGTCGCGCCGCAAAAAGGCCTCCGAGTACGCGCACCAGCTCCGCGAGAAGCAGAAGGTGAAGCGGATCTACGGTGTGGCCGAGAAGCCGTTCCGCACGCTCTTCGAGAAGGCCGCCCACCAGCCGGGGATCACGGGTGAGAACCTGCTGGTCGCGCTGGAGAGCCGGCTGGACAACATCGTCTACCGCATGGGCTTCGGGTCGACCCGCAAGGAGGCCCGGCAGCTCATCCGTCACGGCCACGTGCAGGTGAACGGCCGCCGGGTGGACGTCCCGAGCTTCCAGGTGGAGCCGGGCGAAGAGGTGCGGATCGCTCCCAAGAGCAAGGACATCCTTCCGGTGATGGCGTCGCTCGCCGCGAAGACCCGTCCCACGACGGTCTCCTGGCTGGCGGTGGACGAGGGGACTCGCACCGGCCGGATGGTCGGACGCCCGACGCGCGCGGACATCCCGCTCGCGGTGCAGGAGCAGCTCATCGTCGAGCTCTACAGCAAGTAAGCTGCATGCCGGTCCGGCGGCGGGGGCGGAGGCCTCCGCCGCCCGGCCGGTTTTGCGCACCCTGTACTTATCCCGGAGGGATATGGTGGAACTCGATCTTACCGGCCTGCAGATGCCGGGCCTGCCGGAGCAGCCTCGCCAGGGGCAGATCGTCCTTCGTCCGCTGGAGCGCGGCTTCGGGCACACCCTCGGCAACACGCTGCGCCGGATCCTCCTCTCCAGCCTCCGCGGCGCGGCGGTCTGGGCCTTCCGCGCGGACGGCGTGCTCCACGAGCACCAGACCGTCCCGGGCGTGGTGGAGGACGTGCACCAGATCATCCGCAACCTCAAGTCGCTCGTCCTGCGCATGGACGCGGGAGTGGACGAGGCGGTGCTGGAGCTGCGTGCCGACCGAGCCGGGCCGGTGACGGCGCGGAACATCCGCGGGCATGCGTCGGTCCAGGTCATCAACCCGGAGCACCACCTCTTCGAGCTCCAGGACGACCGCGAGTTCCGCATGGAACTCTACGTCAACAAGGGTCGTGGCTTCGTCCTGGCCGAGCAGCACCAGGTGCCGCGCGGGATGCCGGCGGACCTGGTCCGGGTGGATGCCATCTACAACCCGGTGACGCGCGCCAACTTCGTCGTCGAGGAGACCCGCGTCGGGCAGCGCACCGACTTCGACCGCCTGGTGATGGACGTGGAGACCAACGGTGCGGTGGACGTCCGCTCGGCGGTGCAGTACGCGGCCCAGCTCGCCATCGAGCACCTGAGCTTCCTGGCGGGCGCGCGCCCGGAGTGGGGCGAAGCCCGCAGCTGGGGGACGGAGGGTACGGTCGGCGTGGCGAGTGGCATCACCACGGGGCGCAACCGCGTTCCCCAGCGGGTACAGGACCTGCTCAGCCGTCCCATCGAGGACCTGACCGAGCTGAGCGTCCGGAGCCGCAACTCGCTCCAGAAGGAGAACATCCAGACGGTGCGGGACCTGGTCCAGCGGACCGAGGCGCAGATGCTCGGGATCGACAACTTCGGGAAGAAGTCGCTCCAGGAGATCAACGAGTTCCTGATGGGCCAGGGGCTCCGCTTCGGGATGGAGTTCGAGGAGGGGGACGACGGCACGCTCTGGTGGGCTGATCAGCCGGCAGGGGCCGAAGGTGGTCCGGCTGGTGACGGCGAGACTGACAACGGTACGGAATCCGAGTAAGGAGTAGGATAGATGCGTCATCGCAACAAGGGACGGAAGCTCGGCCGCACGGCAGAGCATCGCGAGGCGCTGCTTCGCAACCTCGCCACCAGCCTTTTCCGGCACGGTCGGATCTCGACCACCACCGAGAAGGCGAAGGAGCTCCGTGGCTACGCGGAGCGCCTTATCACGCTGGCGAAGCGGGGCGACCTGCACGCCCGGCGCCTCGCGGCCCGGCAGATCGCCGACCGCGAGATCCTGTCGCAGCTCTTCGAGAGCATCGGTCCGCGCTTCGCGGAGCGGCCGGGTGGCTACACCCGCGTGCTCAAGCTGGGGCACCGGCAGGGCGACGGCGCGGAGCTCGCGCTGATCGAGCTGGTCGACCGCGGGTAAGACGGCGCGGGCCGGGAGCGGATCTCCCGGCCCGCGCTGTTTTCACCGGAAAGGAAGAGGGGCCGCACGGCATTGCCATGCGGCCCCTCTTCTTTGTTCGTTCGAGGCCGATCACCCGGCCTTACGAATCTTCCCGGCGGAGATGCAGCTCGTGCAGACGCGGACCCGCTTGCGCGTGCCGTTCTCCGTCACGATGTGGACGGGCTGCAGGTTCGGAAGCCAGCGCCGCTTGGTCTTGTTGTTCGCGTGGCTGACGTTGTTCCCGCTCCGGGGACCCTTGCCGCAAACGGCACAGATGCCGGCCATGGAATCTCCTCTAGTGGATCGGTTTCGAAACAAGACCTCAAATTTAGGCAACGACGTGGCTTGCGTCAACCCGCCGGGCACCCGGACCAGCGTTGACAGCCCTCTCGCGCAAAGCTAGGTTTTTCGTTTGGTCCGGGCTTCCCGGATTCCATCGCAATCGTTCCGACCCCACGGAGTATGAAGACCGCGCTGATCACGGGAATCACCGGCCAGGACGGCAGCTACCTGGCGGAATTCCTGCTCGAGAAGGGATATCGGGTATTCGGCCTCGTTCGACGGAGCTCCACGCTCAACTTCGAGCGGATCCACCACATCCAGGACCAGATCGAGCTTCTCTCGGGCGACCTGACCGACCAGAACTCGATCTACTACGCGCTTCAGCAGGCGGAGCCGCAGGAGGTCTACAACCTCGCCGCGCAGTCGTTCGTCCAGACTTCGTGGACCCAGCCGGTCCTTACCGGAGACGTGACGGCGCTGGGGGTCACGCGCGTGCTGGAAGCCATCCGGGTCTTCGATCCCAAGATCCGCTTCTACCAGGCCTCGTCCAGCGAGATGTTCGGGAAGGTGCAGGCGGTCCCCCAGAAGGAGGACACACCCTTCTACCCGCGCTCGCCGTACGGCGTCGCCAAGGTGTACGGCCACTGGGCCACCGTCAACTTCCGGGAGAGCTACGGGACGTTCGCGGTGAGCGGGATCCTCTTCAACCACGAGTCCCCCCGGCGAGGATTGGAGTTCGTGACGCGCAAGGTCACGGACGCGGTCGCGCGGATCAAGTTCGGGATGCAGAAGGAGCTGCGGCTCGGCAATCTCGACGCGCAGCGCGACTGGGGCTTCGCCGGCGACTACGTCCGGGCCATGTGGCTGATGCTCCAGCAAGACACGCCCGACGACTACGTGGTGGCGATGGGCGAGACGCACAGTGTGCGCGAGCTGGTGGAGACCGCCTTCTCGTACGTGGACCTGGACTGGCAGGCGTACGTGGTGCAGGACCCGCGGTTCATGCGCCCGGCGGAGGTGGACCTTCTGGTGGGCGACCCCGCCAAGGCGCGGGAGGAGCTGGGATGGGTGCCGGAGGTCAGCTTCCGGGAGCTGGTCCACATGATGGTGGACGCGGACCTGGCGCGCCTTCAGGAACCGCAGCGGGCGGTCGCCTTCTCCGCTGGCTGAGTCGGTGCGCGTCCTGGTCACCGGGGCGGCGGGATTCGTCGGGCAGCATCTCGTCTGCGAGCTGCTGCGCGACGGCCATCTCGTCTTCGGGGGTACGCAGACCGGAGAGCCTCCCCGTTCGGGGACGCTCTCCGTGGAAGAGCGCGGCCGGGTGCACTGGGTCCCCATGGACCTGGCCTCGTCCGATTCGGTTTCCGCGGCCGTGGAGACGGCGAGTCCCGATGCCGTGTATCACCTGGCCGGCCAGAGCTCGGTGGCCGATTCGTTTTCGCGCCCCCTGGATACCTGGGACGTGAACGCAACCGGGACGCTGCGCCTGGTGTGCTCCCTCTCGGGGCACTCAGGGGACCGCGCCCGGGTGCTCCTTGTCAGCTCGGCGGAGGTGTACGGAAGGGTTCCCGAGGACGAGCAGCCGATCTCCGAGGACCGGCCCCTGAGCCCGGCGAGCCCGTACGCGGCCTCCAAGGCGGCCGCGGAGATGGTGGCACAGCAGGCGTGCGCCACGCGGGGTCCCCGGGTGGTGATCGCCCGGAGCTTCACCCACACCGGGCCCGGGCAGGACGCGCGGTTCGCGCTCCCCAGCTTCGCGCACCAGCTCGCCGGGGTCCGCGCGGGGCGCTACGGTTCCACGCTGCACGTGGGGAATCTCTCGGTGCGGCGCGACGTCCTGGACGTGCGCGACGTGGTCCGGGCCTACCGGTGCCTGATCGAGCGAGGAGAGCCGGGGGCGGTGTACAACGTGTGCTCCGGCGAGGCGCACGAGCTGCGCGCCATGGTGGAGCAGATGATCGAGCTTTCCCGGACGGGGGCGCGGATCGAGGTGGACGCCGAGCGTTTCCGCCCCATCGACCTCCCGCTCCTGGTGGGGGACGGGAGCCGGCTGCGCGCGCTCGGATGGAGCCCGGAAGTCCCTCTGCGCCGGACGCTCGCCGACCTGCTCGAAGCCACGGAGCGCGAATGCCGGTGACCTCTCCCGCCGGGCCGGGAACGGTCTACCTGGTGGGCGGGGGACCGGGCGATCCGGGGCTGCTCACCCTGCGCGCGGCGGAGCTGATCCGCCGCGCAGACGTTCTGGTGTACGATGCGCTGGTGAACCCCGCCATCCTGGAGATGTGCTCCCCGGGGGCGGAGATGATCCACGTAGGCAAGCGGGGGGGGGAGCCCTCCGCGCGCCAGGGCGAGATCAACGCCCTCCTCGTGTCCCTCGCGCGGCGATACGCCAGCGTGGTGCGTTTGAAGGGGGGCGACCCCTTCGTGTTCGGGCGGGGCGGAGAGGAAGCGCTGGCCCTCGCCGAGGCGGGGGTTCCGTTCGAGGTGGTGCCCGGGATCACGGCGGGGATCGCCGCCTCGGCGTACGCCGGGATTCCCGTGACGCACCGCGGAGTGGCCCCCAGCGTCGCGCTCGCGACCGGCCATGAGGACCCCGAGAAGGAGGGGGCCGACCTCGATTGGGAGCACCTGGCCCGCGGGGTAGGGACGGTGGTGCTGTACATGGGCATGGGAAGGATGCGCGCCAACTTCGCGCGCCTGATCGAGGCGGGGCGAGCGGAAGACACTCCGGCTGCCGCGATCCAGTGGGGAACGTATCCCCGCCAGCGCGTGGTGTCGGGGACGCTCCGCACCCTCCCGGAGCTCGCTGCTGAGGCGGGGATCGGGGCGCCCTCCATCGTGGTGGTCGGGGAGGTGGTGGCGCTCCGCGACCGCCTGGCCTGGCGCGAGACGAAGCCGCTCTTCGGGAAGCGTGTCGTGGTGACCCGGGCGCGCGCCCAGGCGAGCGACTTCGCCACGGCACTGGAGGCGCTGGGCGCCGAGGTGGTGCAGTTCCCCACCATCCGCATCGTCGACCCGGCGGACCCAGAGCCGCTCCGTGCCGCTGCGCGCGAGGCCGACCGTTTCGACTGGATCGTCTTTACCAGCGTGAACGGGGTGGGACGCTTCTGGTCGGCGCTCCGCGAGGGCGGCCGCGACACTCGAGCCCTCGCCGGCGTCTCCCTCTGCGCCATCGGCCCCGCGACCGGCGCCGCCATCGAGATGGAAGGTGCGCACCCCGACCTGGTGCCGGAGCGCTACGTCGCCGAAGCGGTGGTGGAGGCGTTGGTCCGCGAGACGGAGCTGCGCGGGAGCCGGGTCCTCCTCCCGCGCGCGGAGGAGGCCCGCTCCGTCCTCCCCGAGTCGCTCCGCGAGCGGGGCGCCGAGGTGGTGGAGGTGGTGGCCTACCGCACGGTGCCCGACGGCGCGGAGGCGGACGAGGTGCGTCGGCGTCTGGTCGCAGGTGAGATCGACCTGGTGACCTTCACCGCCAGCTCCACCGTCCGCAACTTCGTGGAGCTGGTGGGCACCGAGATCGGGAGCGCGGAGGTCGCATCCATCGGCCCCATCACCTCCGCCACGGCGCGCGAGCTGGGACTGCCGGTGCACGTGGAGGCCGCGGAGCACACCATCCCCGGCCTCCTGGACGCCATCCGCGCGCACTACGCCGGGGAAGAGGAGTGAGGAGCCGTTTCGCCGGCGCAGGGCTTGTCCTGATGGCGGTGCTCGGCGCGTTGTATCCCGCGAGGACGAGTGCGCAGGAGGAGATGACTCCCTCCACCGCGGCTCTCCCGGTGTCGCCGCCCTTGTCGGCCGACCACTGGGCGGTGCGGGCTGCGGCGCGCGCGGAGGCGCTCGGGCTGGTGGAGCGCTACCTCCCGGCGCAGCGCTCGGCTCCCCGTGCGGCGGTGGGTGCTGCGCTCCTGGAGGCCGCCACCCGGGCCCCGGAGGAAGCCCCGGAGGTGGCGGCGCTGGCGAGCGCCTGGCTGGCCCGCTTCGCGGAGGAGTTCCCGGAGAGCGCCTTCGAGAGGGCGGGGGGAGTCCAGCTCCTGGGGAGCACCGCGTGGGCGGGATACGAGGGGCGCTCCGGGGTGGCCGCGCCGGGGAGCCAGATGTTCCAGTTCCGGCAGGGGATCACCGTGCTCCCCGACCGGAGCACCCCCGAAGGAGGCGCGGAGCTGGCCGTGGCGCTGACCCGCCACCTTTCTGCCGTCGTGGAGCCGCACGCCACCCGGTACGAGGCGGAGCTGGCGCGCTGGGAGGTGGCGGCGGGGACCGGCCCGTGGGCGCTCTCCGTGGGGCGGGAGCCGGTGGGGTACGGGCCGGCGGCGAGCGGAGGCGTGGTGTTCACCGGGGGGGTGGCCCTACCGCGCGTGGAGCTGCAGACCACCCGGCCGGTGGTGTTCCCCGGGGTGCTCCGGCACCTGGGCCCCGTGTCGTTCCACACCTTCGCGACGCGCCTGTACGAGCCGCGGCACCGGGGGGACCCCTACCTTTGGGGGGCACGCGGCGCCCTGCGCCTGCACCCGCGCTTCACCGTCGGGGTCAGCCGGGGCTCCATCTTCGGCGGGGACAGCGTCCCCACGCCGGTGAGCCTGAAGAGTCTCGCCAGCATGCTGGTGGGGATCCTCTCGGACGACTTCGAGAACCAGATCGTCTCGATGGACTTCCGCTACCGGGTCCCGAGCGAGGCGGTGCTCCCGCTGACTCTCTACCTGGAGTGGGGGGCGGACGACGGGGCAGGGGCCTGGTGGGACGTTCCCGGGAGGGTGATGGGGGCGCAGGTCCCCGCCCTCCCGGGTCTGCCGCAGGTGGTGGCGGGAGCGGAGTACACCACCTTCGGCGCGCTCTGCTGCGGGAACCCGGGGTGGTACCTCCACGCGAACCAGCCCGGCGGGTGGGCGGCGCGCGACGTCGCGCTGGGGCACCCGCTTGGGGGCGAGGGGTCGGAGCTGCTCGTCTATGCCTCCGCCGACCTGCTGAGGGCGCGGGTCCGGGTGGACGCCCGGGGGTTCCGGCGCGACCGGGGCGTGGAGGGATACCACACCTACAACCGCGCGGGGAACGTCTTTGCCCCCGAGCGGGCGGGAGAGAGCTTCGGCGCCGCGGCGGACGTTGCATGGCGGGCCACCCCGCGCTCCGAGGTCCGCGTCACCGCCTCCCGGGAAGCCGGGGAAGGGTGGAGCGCCGGGGAGCTGCGGGCCTTCGTATCCATGTTGTTCTGAGATGTCGCGATATCCGGTTCTGAGACCCAGGCGGCTCCGCAGGACGGAGCCGCTGCGTGCCCTGGTCCGCGAGACGAAGGTGTCTCCCGCGGACCTCGTCCTCCCCCTCTTCGTAGTCCCCGGCAGCGGAGTGCGCCGGCCCGTGTCGTCCATGCCGGGGGTGGACCAGACCTCGGTGGACGAGCTGGTCCGCGATGCGGAAGAGGCGCTTCGGCTGGGGATTCCGGCGGTGCTCCTCTTCGGCGTCCCAGACCACAAAGACGAGGTCGGCTCGTCCGGGTACGCAGAGGACGGCGTGGTGCAGCAGGCGGTGCGCGCCCTCAAGAAGGAGCTCCCCGAGCTCCTGGTGATCACCGACGTGTGCCTGTGCGAGTACACCTCGCACGGCCACTGCGGTGTCCTGGCGGGGGAGGAGGTGGACAACGACGCCTCCCTCCCGCTCCTGGCCCGCATGGCGGTCTCTCACGCCGCGGCGGGCGCGGACGTGGTGGCGCCCTCCGACATGATGGACGGTCGGGTGGCGGCCATCCGGAATGCTCTCGATGGAGCGGGATTTGCGGCGACCCCCATCCTCGCTTATTCGGCAAAGTTCGCCTCGGCGTTCTACGGTCCTTTCCGGGAGGCCGCGGAGAGCACCCCGCAGTTCGGCGACCGCCGGGCGTACCAGATGGACGCGGGGAATGCGCGGGAAGCCCTGCGGGAGGTGTGGATGGACATCGAGGAAGGTGCCGACATGGTGATGGTGAAGCCGGCGCTCGCCTACCTCGACGTGATCCAGCGGGTCCGCGACGAGACGGAGTACCCTGTCTTCGCCTACCACGTGTCGGGGGAGTACGCGATGGTGATGGCGGCGGCCGAACGGGGGTGGTTGGACAGTGACCGGGCTATGCGCGAGGTGCTGCTCTCCATCAAGAGGGCGGGCGCGGACCGGATCATCACCTACTACGCGCGGCAGCTCGCCCGCGGCACCGCGCCGTGAAGGTGCTGGTGACCGGCGCGCAGGGGATGCTGGCACGCGCCCTGGTCCCCGAGCTGTGCCGCCGCGGGCACGAGGTGGTCGCGCTCTCCCGCGCCGAGCTCGACGTAACCGACGAGGCGGTGGTGGAAGCCCGGGTCCTGGCCGAGCGTCCCGATGCGGTGGTGCAGTGCGCGGCGTACACGAACGTCGACCGGGCCGAGGAGGAGGAGGACCGCGCGACGCGGGTCAACGCCGACGCGGCCGGCTACCTGGCGCGGGCGTGTGACCGGGTGGGTGCTCTGGTCGTCTATCCCAGCACAGACTATGTGTTTGCAGGAACTGCCACCGAGCCGTACCGCCCCGATGCCATCCCCGAGCCGGTGAACGCCTACGGCCGCTCCAAGCTGGCGGGGGAGCGGGCCGCGGCGGCCTCACGGCGTGCGCTGGTGGTGAGGACGAGCTGGCTGTACGGGGCCGGGGGCGCGAACTTCGTCGACACCATCCGTCGGCTGGCCTCCGAGAGGGAGGAGCTGCGGGTGGTGGACGACCAGGTGGGACGCCCCACCTGGGTGGCCTCTCTGGCCCGGACGACGTGCGAGTTGATGGAAACGGGGACGACGGGTATTTTTCACGCGACCGATGGCGGCCCGCCGGTGAGCTGGTGGGGACTCGCCCGGGAAATCGTGGCGCACGAGTCGCGTCCGGTCGAGGTGGTGCCCGTTCCCTCCTCGGAGTTTCCTCGGCCCGCGGCGCGCCCCGCGTACTCGGTTCTGGACTGTTCCGGTACCGAGGCGGCGTGCGGCCGGTCGCTCCCCGATTGGAGAGAGACACTGGCCTCGTACCTGGAGCGGCAGGGGAGCCTGATCGGCTGACTCCGGCGCGCTCACCGGACGGGGTGCTCCGTCTTTTCCGCGTGGTGGCTGGATCCGGGACGTCCTCCAAATCAAAATCGACGCTGAGCAGCCATAGGTGATGTCGATCGAAACGAGAGGTCGGGACAGGCGGTCCAGGGGAGGGGAGCTCCCGGCTGAAGGACGCATCCCGCTGTACGATGCCCGGCTCCGGCGCGAGCTCGCGCATCGCCGCCTGGTAGGCTCCATCCTGCGGCGGTTCTTCCGGGTCCTGAGCCTCCACCTGCTGGACGCGGCCGTCCTGGCCGGGGCGGTGCTGGCGGTGAGCCTGTGGGAGCCGTTCCAGTCGGTCCGCGAGCTCACCCCCTCCATCGTCGCCGTCTTCCTCCTCAGCCTGAACGCCCTCTCGGCGTACCGCTCGGGAGACGCCCGACGCGACCGTAGGCGCCTCTTCTCCGCGGTGGGGCTCGGGCTCCTCATCCTGGGGTGTCTCACCTTCTTCCCGCCGCACATCCCGCTCGGCACCGGGGTCCTTCTGGCGGTCGGTGTGCTGGGCTTCGTGGCGCTGGCCGTGGAGCGGAAGCTCATCGACTACGCCGTGCGCCAGGCCTACGTCCACGGGATCGGTCTGCGGCGCGCGGTGGTCATCGGGAACCTGGACGAGGCGGGGCAGGCGCTGGAGCGTCTGCGCGACGAGCGGAACATCGACCAGTACGTGGTGGGGCACCTGCTGAACAGCGCGGACGAGCCCGACCCCACGGCGCTGGGGACCGTCGCCGAGCTCCCTTCCGTCCTGGAAGAGATGGACGTGGAGGAGGTGATCCTGGCGACCACCATCGCGCCCGAGCAGTTCCGCTCCGTCGCGGACCAGTGCTTCGAGCGCGGCACCCGGCTCTACGTCTTCCCCTCGGTGGTGGGAACGGTGGACTGCCGGGTGGAGCCGCTGCAGGTGGGGGCCTGTTCTCTCCTCCACCTCCACCCGCCGCAGCTCAAGCTCCCGGGGCTCTTCCTCAAGCGCCTCTTCGACCTGGTGGGCGCGACCGTGGCGCTGGTCCTCTTCGCTCCGGTGATGGCGCTGATCGCGCTGGCGATCAAGATGAACTCCCCGGGACCGATCTTCTTCCGGCAGCAGCGCGTGGGGCTGGGAGGGCGGATCTTCACGATCTACAAGTTCCGGAGCATGTACACGGACTCGGAGGAGCGGAAGGCGGAGCTCCTCCACATGAACAGCTACGGAGACCCGCGCCTCTTCAAGATGGCCCGTGACCCCCGGGTGACCCCGGTGGGGCGCTTCCTGCGGCGCAGCAGCCTGGACGAGCTCCCGCAGCTCTTCAACGTGCTCTTCGGCGACATGTCGCTGGTGGGGCCGCGCCCGCCGCTCCCCAGCGAGGTGCAGACGTACGAGCCGCACCACTACGTGCGGCTCTCGGTGGTTCCGGGAATCACCGGCCCCTGGCAGGTGGGTGGCCGGAACCTGATCACCGACTTCGAGACGGTGGTGGGGCTGGAGCGGGCCTACATCCGCTCGTGGTCGCTCCTGCTGGACGCCAAGATCCTGCTCCGGACGGTGAAGGTGGTGATCCGCGGCGAGGGCGCCTACTGATGAAGGTCGCCATCACGACGGATTGGCTGAACTCGTTCGGCGGGGCGGAGCGCGTGCTTGAGCAGCTCCACGGGATGTTCCCCGACGCGCCGATCTACACCACCGTCCACGACCCCGAAAACCTTCCCACGCACATGCGGGACTGGGACGTGCGGACGTCCTTCCTGCAGCGCGTCCCGTTCGCCCGGAAGAGGCACCAGGCCTTCCTCCCGCTCATGCCGCTCGCCTTCGAGCAGTTCGACATGAGCGAGTACGACCTGGTGATCACCACCAACAGCGCGTGCGCCAAGGGGGTCATCACCCGCCCCGGGGCGCTGAACGTCTGCTACTGCTACACGCCCTGCCGGTACATCTGGGACCTGTACCACGAGTACACGCGGGGCCGCAGGGGGAAGCTCTTCATCGCGCTCGCGGCGCACTGGCTGCGGATGTGGGACCGCCTCTCCGCGGACCGGGTGGACCACTTCATCGCCATCTCGCACGAGGTGGCCTCCCGCATCCGGCGGCACTACCGCCGGGAGCCGGAGGTGGTGTACCCGCCGGTGGACGTGGAGCGGATCGTCCCCAACGGGCGGGCGCCGGAGGACTTCTACCTGGTGGTCTCGCGCCTGGTCCCGTACAAGCGGGTGGACCTGGCGGTGGAGGCGGCGACCCGGCTGGGGCGGCAGCTCCTGGTAGTGGGCGACGGGAGCGAGCGGCGCAGGCTGGAGGCGATGGCCGGGCCGACCGTGCGCTTCCTCGGAAAGCGCAGCGACGACGAGATCGCGGACCTCTACGCGCGGTGCCGGGCCTTCCTCTTCCCCGGGTGGGAGGACTTCGGGATCACCCCGGTGGAGGCCCAGGCGGCGGGGCGCCCCGTGATCGCGTACGGGAAAGGGGGCGCCACGGAGACGGTGGTGGACGGCTCCACGGGGATCCTCTTCGAGGAGCAGACGGTGGAGGCGCTCGTGGAGGCCATGCGCAAGCTGGAGCGGTTGGAGTTCGACCCCGCGGTCTGCCGGCGGAACGCGGAGCGCTTCGACGCGCGGGAGTTCCCGGCACGGCTCCGGCGCTCCATCAAGCGCTGCCTGGAGCAGAGGTCCGGCGCCCCGGCCCCGGTGGAGCTGGAACGCGTGGCCCTGAGCTGAGGCGCGCCCCTTTCGTGGCGGGGACGGGTGGAGCGAGTGCCGCGGAGCGCTCGCTGGTGGTGGATGCGCGGGGGCTGATGCAGTCGGGGATCGGGCGCTACCTGCGCGAGATCCTGGCCCGGTTGCTCGACGACCCCCGCTTCTCGCGGATCACGCTGCTGGGCAGCCCGACGGAGCTTTCCGCCTTCCTCGCCGGGCGGGAGAGCGCGTCGCGGGTGCGCGTGGTCTCTTTTCCCTACGGCTTCTACAGCCTCTCCGCGCAGGGACACTGGCTGGTCCTCGCGGCGCGGGGCGCCCTCCGGGCGGACGCCGCCTTCTTCCCCCACTTCGACGTTCCCCTCTTCGCCGTTCCGCGGCGGAGCGTCGTCACGGTCCACGACCTCATCCACTTCAAGCTCCCGGAGCTCTTTCCGCGCTGGCGGCTTGCCGCGGCGGGGTTCGTGATGCGCCGCGCCGTAGCCGCGGCGCAGCGGGTGGTGGTGGTCTCCGAGGCGACCGGGCGCGACCTGGTGGGGCGCTTCCCGGACGTGCGCGGCAAGGTGACGGTGATCCCCAATGGGGGGAGTGCGGCCCTCTCGGCCGCCCCCGCGCCCCCTGCCGCGCGAAGTGCGGAGATCCGCGGGCTCAGGCCGTATCTCCTCTGCGTCGGGAACCGGAAGCCGCACAAGAACTGGGTGGCGGCGGTCGAGGTGCTGGCCCGGCTGCGGGGCGACTTCCCGGGGCTGAAGCTGGTGCTGGTGGGGCGGGAG
>Ga0247718_1000016_pt1 | contig 42947 bp, 47 predicted proteins | sample 21E_DmetaG_FD_189045 | JGI IMG/M metagenome (GOLD analysis project Ga0247718, IMG submission 189045) | Soil microbial communities from hillslope of Landscape Evolution Observatory, University of Arizona, Oracle, AZ, United States - 2-1-E_D | ecosystem: Engineered > Artificial ecosystem >...
GTGTACTCTTCAAAATATTCTCGAGTATTTTCAGGTTCTCTTTGTTCATGGGCCGGCGTTCGCAAATGACCCCGGCCTTTAATGCCTTACGGACTTCATTGCGGGCGGTTGAGTTGTAGGCGGCAAACACTTCCTCGAACGGACGGGTCAAATCGACGGTAAGGGTGCTTTTGTACTGGATATGCCGGTTGGCCTTGTGATAGCCAAGCCGGGCCAGCTTCTGCGAGTCAATAGTTGCCTCTTCGACGGCAGGTTCGATCCTTACCATGAACGCCCCAGTTTGCTCAGCTTCCTTGCGGACCGCAGCCACCACTGCACCATCGTCGGCAGTAAACACATCAGGCCACATCGGTGCATAAGCGAGCTTGCCGAGCCCTCTAATCTCCCGTACATATAAGAAAAGCGTCGTCTTTCCCTGTTTGGGCACCTCTATTTGCAGTTGATGAACATCAAAGCCGCTGTATTTCTTTACCTCGGCCCATGCAGCCGTTTGCATGTAATGGTTATGAGCGGTGTCAGTCGGTTGAGCTTTGTCCGATGTAGTTTCGATTTTTGCGCGCGGCACTTCCATTGCTGTTCCCTTTTCTTACCAGCAATGTACCACATATCTGCGGCCAAGTGGGAAGAATGCGCTGTCGCTGCTTTAGGGCGTTCACTACCTCAACACCGGGATCGCCTGATGCGCGGTGCTTCTACTGGGCCGCCGCCCTCATATATAGTTTGGCTAGAAGTGTAAGCTGGTCACCCCAGGTATGCTTAGCGCCTTCTACTCTAATGGAAGTCACCAGATTATCATCACCATACAACCCATCCACAGAAGCCAGTGCTGGTTCTATGTGTTCCGGCTTTGTGATTTTACTGTCCGCGCCATAGCCTACTATCAGCTTGTCCACAGTTCCTTCATTCAGAATTTCTTGTAAGCGACTTTCGAACGTATCCCTACCTAAGGCACTATATAGAGTTTTGCGATTGAATGACTTCAAAGCGAATGATGCTCCGAAGCGTGCAAAATCTGCGAGTCCAATCACCTCTTGGGCTTTAAGTCCGGTAGCTTCTATGGCTTGTTTTAAATCTTTGGTGCCAGCCTTTGAAAAATCTTGGAGTAAGCCAAGTCTGCCTCTGGCCTCAACTCCGGCAGGATCGCCGACGGCTACAGCAGCAGTATCCAAATTAGCGCCGTAAGCCGATCGAGCTCCGGCTAAGGCAACGTCCGCTCCCTGAGAAAAGCCGAGTAAGGTAACTCTACCAATATCCCGGGAGCTTACAGCTTGCAGCAACTCCTTGGCAACAGGACCAAGCTCGCCGTTTCGCACTTCATTGCGCTCATCACGGCTCAAGTTAAGCTTGCTTCCACCCAGTCCCGGACTGGCCAGCATGACCACCGGCTTCAATTTACCAGCTTCGTCACGAACATCGTACCGCTTGGCTACCCTGCGGATGAATTCAGCTCGCACCAACTGATTAGGTGTAGCCGCGTTCGCAAATGGATTTAGGACGACAAGGGCGTCTGATTCTGAATATTCTTCAGGATTGTCGCCTTTCAGTACTGCGTATACCACACCGTTATCAGCGGTCTCGACGTTTTTCTGCAGATCTGAAACCAATGTCTTTGTCTCCGTCTGGTTCATTTCATCGATGGCAGCCTGAATAGGACCTTCCACTTCATCTTGAGGAGTCCAGATTTCTGAGGGTGAAAATTGTGGGTGAGCGTTTTTGTTTATCATAATGATTTACCTAGTACTATACTATCATACATAAGCATTTAGGTCAAGTTTATTATCTTAAATGCTCATGTAGATACCTGAAAAGTAATCATGGTACTATGGACAGATTAATGAGAGCAAGAAGTTGAGTCTGTCGATAGGAATTGTCGGGTTGCCGAACGTGGGTAAATCTACTTTATTCAATGCCCTGACGGATAACAATATATTGGCCGCGAATTATCCGTTCGCGACCATTGAGCCGAATACGGGAATCGTGCCGATACCTGATGAGCGCCTGAATAAACTGGCCGAGCTGTATTCCTCGCAAAAAATTGTACCGGCAACAGTCACGTTCGTTGACATCGCCGGGTTAGTAGCCGGCGCCAGCAAGGGCGAAGGCCTTGGCAACCAGTTCCTGGCAAACATCCGCTCGTGCAACGCCATTTGCCATGTAGTGCGGGCCTTCAATGACAAGAACGTTCTGCATGTTGATGAGCAGTATGACCCAAGAAAAGACATAGACGTCATTAATACGGAACTGGTGCTCGCGGACCTGCAAACGGTTGAAAAGCGGTTGCCGAAGTCAGAGAAAGAAGCCCGTGCCAACCCGAAGTTGAAGCCGGTTGCCGATGCTCTTGCCAGAGTAAGGGAGCTGCTTGATAGCGGTACTCCCCTGTCGGCTGTAGATGATATCGACCTGTCGCTTATTAGTGATTTGCATTTGCTCACCGCCAAGCCGGTCATCTACCTGTTCAACGTTGATGACGAAACGCTTACCGACAATGGCCGCAAGACAGAGCTTGCCAATCTCGTTGCACCGGCCCGCGCACTATTCGTATCCGCCAAACTGGAGAGTGAGCTGCGGGGGCTCGATGAAGCCGATCGGGCTGAATTGTTGGAAAGTTACGGCCAGACCGAGTCCGGTCTTGTCCAACTGATCCATGCCGCCTACGAGACACTTGGTTTGCAAAGTTACCTTACCGCGGGCGAGAAAGAAGTGCGTGCCTGGACTATCCGTCAAGGTTTTACCGCCCCGCAGGCTGCCGGGGTCATTCACGGCGACTTTGAGCGCGGCTTTATCGCGGCCCAGATCGTGAATTATGAAGACCTTGTTGCGGCCGGTTCAGAAACGGCCGCCAAACAGGCAGGTAAGATTCGTACTGAAGGCAAAGACTACGTTATGAAACCAGACGACGTCGTAGAGTTCCGATTTAACGTTTCAAAATAGCTATTTATTGAGTAACGCTTCGATACGGCGCGTAGTATCCGCTATTTCGGCCCAACTACTGTTGTCTGTCAGGATGACCAGCACGTACGTGCCTTTCGGGCTGTAAATAATTGATGCGTCATGCAACAAGCCATACAAGAACCCTACCTTGTCCGCCACCATGGCGTCAGTACCTGACGGTATGCCCCGCCGATATACCTGGCGCTTCATCACACTAATAAGTTTTTCCTTGCTGCCGGGGGAGACGAGCTCGCCACGCTCTAATTTTGCGAGGAATAGCGCTTCGTCGGAGGCGGTAGAAAAAATGTCGTAACTGGGTGGCAGATAGAAATGCGTATTACTAAGACCAGTTGTACGCAGCATACCCTCGATATTCTTCCAGCCAACGTGCTTGCCAAGCGCAACCGCACAATCGTTATCGGAATTGATAATCATCACGTCGAAACACTGCTCGACATTCTTACTGCCGTACATCTGCTGGTTCCAGGTCATTTGTCCCGTCTCTATCCTTTTTAGAACGGCGTAAGCGACATAGAGTTTATATGTACTTGCGGCAATATAGCGTTTCGAACCAGCAGCGCTCGAAATCCGCCGTTGACCGGAAAGCTCTTGCAACGCGATGCCGTAATTACCCTTTTCGTTGACGAGATCCTGAAGTAACTGGTCAAGACCCACCTGGTTATTTTCGTAGTTGCGGTTATACCTGACTTTAGCTGGCAGCGTCACGAGCCGGGCCTCTATGATTGTCGCCTCTCCGTCACCGAGGAGCACGTCATTAATAGTTTTGGCAGCACCGTTCTTATCAAGCCCACGGCCAGGCTGGCCTTCCTCACGGGAAATTTCCACACCGTTATCAACGGTAATCGTGGTCGTACCGGGGCCTATGTAGACTGTTTTCTCTTGTTCCAGCAGGAACTGTGTAATTTTCTCGGCATCAAGACTCAGTTGCAGTGCGCCGGTTGCAGCGTCTTCACTGAATTTGATCCAGCCCGCGACGGTCTCTTTCGGCAGCTCTTTATTCTGGCCGTTAATTTTGAACGTATAGGCCGACTCGGATATCCGCTTGGCCTGCTCATACAGCGGCCGGATTTCTTCGTCGCTGCGCTTCGGGCTCAAGGTCTCGTACGGCACGGCAACCTTGTTGTCTTTGCTGAGCGTAAGCAGACTGAGCGCGGCCTTTACCTGCTCTTCCTGGCAGGCGCGTCCTGGCTTAGCTGCTATTAACTTCACTGCCGTGCCTTCTATGGCCAGTTGAGCGTCCTGCGGCGACAACGAGCAGCTGACGAGTATCTTCTGCACGAACTGATCATGTTTATTCCCTTCAGGTAGCACCCCAACCTGCACGTTGCTAAAGAGCGGCTTTACGACTATCGATAGCGGTATTAGCCTTTGCCAGACCGGATAGTCTGAAGCGTGCTGCAGAGCTTTGTCCGCATCGGCGCGCAGTCCGGCATCGGTGAGGCTGGCAGTGGTGGTGACGCTTTCAGCCCGCACCTCGACAGTTTGCGCCGCGTACTGGCTATCAAGGTGCCGCCGCACACCGTCACGGGTTAAGACAACGGCTCGCTTTTCACCAAGTTTTGAGAACGGCAGAGTCAGACTGGATGGATAAAGGAGTTGGACGAGCATCAACAAACCGAACGCTCCGGCCAGGATGACCTTGGTGCGCTTACTCTTTGTGCCAAACCATTTTCGCGGCCACACAATCAGTCGCGCAATTCTGTTCCCATTCCTACGCATTGCTACCTATTGTAGCAAATAAACATGACTATTATCGGCGGCTGAACAGATAGGCATTGATGGATTTGGAAAGCTCAGCCAATTCAGCGTCTGTGCCGCCCTTGCTCATAATGACTACCGTGTACGTGAGATCGCCGCACTTGACGATGGCTGCGTCATGTTTGTGGCCGTTCAAATCACCTGTCTTATTGTAAGTTTCGCAGCCGACGACACCGGCCGGAATGGCCTTGCGATAATACTGCTTGTACATGCTGGTAAGGACCAGGTTTTCAGCCTCACTTTCGAGGAATTGTCCGTCATTCAGCAGTTGCAGCAGCAAAGCCGTATCACGTGCGGTCACTACCGGCGTGTCACTGTTAAACTCTGTGCCGCTCATGCCCAGTGCCTGTAAGCGGCCATCAAGCTGACGCCAATCTATCATTTTGCTGATCGCCACCGCACATGGGTTATCGGAATAGCGGATCATCGCCTCAACGCATGATTTAACGGTGCGGCCGGATACATACGTCTTGCCCCACTGGCTGAACTTAACCTTTTCATTAAGGCCCTTCAGTAAGAATAATTTATAAAGGCTGGCCCCTTCCATCTGCTCATCAGCATTCAGGTAGGCGGAAGTCGGTTTTTCACCCAGGCGCTGCACGGCAACGCTCCAGTCCTTATCGGGGTGAGCAGCTTCCCATTGACTCAGCAATGATTCCAGGCCACCGTCGACAATCTCCGGGCCAGCAGTGCCTTTGTTTTCTATGACGGCAGGTTGTGCCAGCTCAACCGGCTTCTTTTCTGACTGAGACAACTGAGCCTGTTGCGGCTGCGCATAGACACCAAAATATTGCAGTGTTCTAGGCATGGCAACGCCAATACCGAACAGCACGCCGAGCAGCAGTACCGCCGGGATGAACCCAATTTTACGGTACTCAGCAACGCCGGCGTCATATTCATAACGAATAGGACTATTCACCTTCGTTCACCCTTTTTCTTTTTTAAAGTCTTTTTTTATTTGTGAGGTATACCGCTCATGCTAGCGCGTCCGAACAGCAATTGCAAGGCTTTAGTTATTATTTTTAGCGTTTCCAGTTCAAGGAAATATTACGCATGATCTTCACGATGCCTTCTATGTCCGGCACGGTATTATCTTCGTAGTAGTGGTTGACGGGGAAGAAATTGGCCGGCACGTTCAAACAGGAGATCTCATCCGCCAGCAAGTGCATGCCGTCAACCGCCGCTACACAGGCCAGCGGCGTGGCAACAACCAGTCGTTTGATTGCCACGGTTTTTAAGAACTCACTGGCCATATGCAATGAAAAGCCGCTGGATAATCCGTCCGAAACCAGTATAACTGTCCTATGCCTGAGCATCTTTTTATCGATCGCTCCGTCATGGGCCAGCAGTACGTTAAGCTCATGACGGGCGTGCATCCGCTCCTGGTCGATATAATTATGGAACTCTGCATTCATCTCTTCCAGCTCACCCGCGCTCAAGAGATCATTGTAAGCAAAAGTTCCTGCCGAACTCATTCCCGCCACCGCATCGGGTTCTCCGGGCAGATATATGTTCCGAATCAGGTACAGGAACATATTGGTATGCAGCTCCATGGCAATCTGGGCGCCAACAATTGCCCCACCCTCGCTGAGCGCCACCACCACCGCATCCTGGTTACGGTACTTATCTAGGCTTTTTACGAGCAGACGGCCGGCTTCTGCCCGATTTTTGAAATACATAAGCAGATTCTAGCAGGAATATGCCACTTTATACAGAGGTAAAACAGCTTATGGTTAGAGCTTAGCCTTCAGCAGATAGAACCGCTCCTGGTTGCCCTTTGCCCCGCTAACGCCCGAATCGGCTTTGTCGAGAATAACAAAACCGGCTTTGGCCCACGTTTCGAAATCCTGCAATATATCACGGCGCATCCGGTCATTTTTGATTACCCCTTTATGTTTGGCTAAGTGCCCGGCTTCGAACTGTGGTTTTACCATGGCCACGATTCTGGTGTGCGGAGAACTCAGCTTGTCTACAGCCGGCAGTACCTCGCGGAGAGATATGAACGAAACGTCAATTACCACCAGGTCAGCCGGCCTGGACAGAACTTCGATATCCCTGATATCGGTCTGTTCGTGCAGTTCAATTTTCGGATTACCCAGTAGACTCGGGTGCAGTTGCCTCGTGCCAACGTCCACCGCGATAACGTATGCCGCGCCATGCTGCAATGCGTAGTCCGTAAACCCGCCGGTACTGCTGCCGACGTCCAACATGGTGATACCCTTGAACTCCAGTTTCAAGCTCTCAGCTACAGAGGCCAGCTTAAGACCGGCACGAGAAACGTACTGTTCTTTTGCATTAAGACTTATCTTATCCGTATCAGAAACCAGAAAACCCGGTTTCGTTACCGTTTCTTTATTGACGGTAACAGAACCGAGTTTTATAAAACTCTCAGCCTGCGAGCGGGTAGTTACGAGCCCTCGCTGTACGATCGCCTGGTCAAGTCGGAGCTTCATACTTACACCAATAATTCAGCGCCGACGGCGATAGCACCGATTGCCAGGCCCACGATTGTCACATCCCGGATGAACTCTTTGCCGCCGTATTGTTCTGCTTTGCTAGCCATACTATTATTTTACACGCTCACGGTATGCGCCGGTAGTCGTGTCAACGCTGATGATATCGCCAACTTTCACGAACGCGGGTACTTTGACGCTGATTCCCGTCTCAACCGTGGCGTCTTTCAGGACCGAGCTGGTCGTATCACCCTTCACTACGTCTTCGGCGTATGTCACAGCAAGCGGCACATTCTTAGGAAGTTCGATATTGATGACCCGCCCGTCGAATAACTGCGCCTGCACCCTATCACCCTCTTTCAGGTACCCTGCTTGATCACCAATGAAATCAGCTGGAATCTCGAACTGTTCGTATGATTCGTCGTCCATAAAAAAGAATGTTGTGCCGTCATTGTATAAGTATTGGACATTGCGGTTGGTGACATCGGCACTCTCAATTTGTTCACTGCCCTTGAAGGTCTTGTCCAACACCCGGCCATCGAGCAAACTTTTGATCTTCACGTTCACGATACTGCCGCCGCGGCCCATTACTTTCTGGGCATACTCGACCACACGGTACGGTATGCCGTCCATCTGGAAAACTTGTCCTTTCTTGAGGTCGGTAACTCCTAATGCCATATGGATACTCCTTATTGACTAATTCTGGTGTGCAGACGGACGCGGATGTGTTCGGTTAACGCCGTTAGTTCCGCCACATCCGCCGCGCTGAGCAAATCATAGGAACTCACGTCCAGGATTGACTGCTCTACGATTTGTAACTGCTTGATGCTGAACTCGGTCGCCAGTATTATCTCCCGGGCGTCATCCTCGTTCTCGGCATCAGCTTGCGCTACCCGGGCGGCGGAGATTGAGTCACGGAGTTTCAATACCGCCTCCCGTGCATCCCGCTTCAGCGTGTTCAGCGAACGGGCAGCCTGGAGGTTGTGGATGTACCGCTCCAGACGCTTGAGGCTGGCTGTGATAGACTCTTCTGCCACCCGTTGGATTGCCTAATTAGATGCTACGAATGGTAGCAATGCCAAATGCCGGGCACGCTTGATAGCGGCACTCAAACGGCGCTGCTCGTGTTCGCGCAAACCGGTTTTCTTGCGGGATTCGATCTGCCCGAATTGGTTGACGTAGCGCTGCAGGGTTTTGAAATCCTTGTGATCAAAGTACGCTACATCAGTACGGTTCTTAAATATCTTTGCCATGTTACTCTCCTTTCAGTCGAGTGTAGCTAATGGTCGATAGGTACTAAAACCCTCGACACCTCAACTATTGAATATCATCTATTAAGTATCAAATTTAGAAAGGTATATCATCTAAATTTATGGGTTCATCACCAATGTCTTCGATGACGATATCGTCTTTTTTCTTCTTAGTTGGTGCTGCCTTTGGTGTCTGGTCGTACTCGTCCCCGCCAGAGTGGCGCTGGCCGCCACCTTCACCACCGCCCAGGAAGGTTACGTCCTGAGCATTGACTTCTACCTTGCTTCGCTTCTGTCCGTCTTGTTCCCAGCTGCGGGACTGCAAACGGCCGTTCACGAGGCACGGGCGGCCCTTGGTTAGGTACTGCGCTACACGCTCGCCGAGCGGGCCCCAGGCAACGACATCAATATAATCAGTCGCTTCCGTCCAATTGCCGTCAGCACCCTTGTAGCTGCGATTCAGCGCCAGGCTAAAACTGGTTACTGACTGGCCGTTCGGCGTTTGCCGAAGTTCTGGATCCCTGGTTAAGTTACCCATTAAGATTACCTGGTTGAAACTACGTGCCATGTGGTATGCGGGGCTAATGAGACAAAACCAAGGTTTTTTCTCATCGCGCGGTGCGCGGATTAAATCCGCCGCTCCGGCTGCTCTTTTTCCTAGCCCCTACTCCTTTCTTGGTTATAAGACCTATGTCTTACGTTATTAATGTACGTTTATTGTAGTACTACTTTTCGTCTTTGTCAGCGTCTTCGCTGTCTTGATCACCGCCCCGGGCTGCTGCCTTAGCGGCCTTCTCTTCTTTTGCAGCTTCTGCCTTGGCAATCGCCTTCAGGTCAGGTTTGGTAATGAGATAACGGATAACCTCATCGGTAATGTTCAGGGTAGCCTCGATCTTGCGAACGCCTGCTTCGGGAATCTCAGCTGTGTAAAAAACATACACGGCGTGTTCCTGCTTGTTGATAGCGTATGCGAGCTTGCGCTTGCCCCAGTTATCGGTGGCGGTGATTTTTCCGCCGTTATCGGTGACAATCTTTGTCACCTTCTCTTCTGCCTTGGTCAGATCGACTTCAAGGTCAGGATGATACAGTACGGCAATTTCGTACTGAGCCATATAGCTTCTCCTTTGGTTATAGCCTGCACGCCTCATTAGCTGCAAACTGAGTTAATAACTTGCCCATTTTATACTATTTACCCCTGTTTTGCAACCTCATGCAACTTCGGCCGCCAGACGCGCCTGCAACTGGGAATAAATCTTATCCCGGTGGCGACGGAAACCGAGCGTTGACAGCACAAACCGGGAGACGCTGCGGGCATGTTCCGGCGCGATAAGTTCAGCCTTGTAGGCTCTGTTATAAATCGGCCTGAGCCCTTCGGTTGCCTGGTATGCCCCAATGCCCAAGAGCGTATTGCCCAACTGCCAGCGCCGCTCATAATCCTTGGTGTGCAGGAATTCATCGATCGTCGATTCGTTTACGCCCGAAAAATCCTGCTTGATTGTCTGCTCAAGTAAGAACTTATGCACACTTTTGCGCAGTCCCACCCGCATTTGTTTCCGATCCCATAGATGCGCCCGCTGCTCTTCGTTGAGCGTAACAACTTTTGGTTTACCGGCATCGTCAAACGCCAACCCGCGCTGCGGTATGTAGCCCGCAGTTGTCAGCACCACAAGACGCAGCTGATCCGGCGTCTCCGTGGGTAACGGTGGCCCAACATAGCGTTGGTGATAATCGTAATGATGCACCCCGTAAGAAACGAGCTGTACCCGGCAGTTGCGTACCGCCTGACCACCGACGCCTAGAAGCCGGTGATCGCGCTTGGGATGGAACGGATGGTGCAAATCGGGCGCAAAACGACTGTCGGAGTCCTTCCTGTCGATAATTGGCAGCGGTATACCAGTAAATTCATCGACTGGTGTGGCCAATTCTGCCGCCATCCGCTTAGTCCCCTCATAGCGTTAGCTTTAATTACTGTTAACTATAAGAATCCCCTGGCGTTTTGCCAAGGGATTTATTGTTTATTGTACGAGAAATTTGTCACGGGGTTGCTCGGGCGGTTCGAAATCGCTGTCGTCAGGCGTGTTATCGCCGAACACATCATCCATTGAGCGGACGAGTACTTCTCTAGGCCTGGAACCGTCGGCGGCGCCGATGATACCCTGTTCTTCCATGGTCTCCATGAGCCGGGCGGCCTTGCCGTAACCGATGCGCAAGCGGCGCTGTAACAGGCTGGTGCTGGCTTTTCCTGCCTCAATGACTACCCGCACGGCGTCCTGATAGATCGGCTCGTCGCTACCGCTGTCAATTTCCATCACATTACCGCCCTTGCCATTGATCTGCACGGGCTGGCTGACAACTTCATCATCATACTGCGGCAAACGCTGGGCACGGATGAAATCAGTGACTTTATTTGTTTCGTCATCAGAAATGAAGGCGCCCTGGATACGTTTCGGTTTCGGCATGTCACTGGTCAGAAGCAGCATGTCACCCTGGCCCAGCAACTTCTCGGCACCGACTTGGTCGATGATGGTCCGGGAATCAACCTGACTCTGGGTGGTGAAAGCGATACGGCCCGGCACGTTGGCCTTAATGAGGCCGGTAATGACGTCAACTGATGGACGCTGGGTCGCCAAGACCAAGTGAATACCGACCGCCCTGGCCTTTTGGGCAATCCGGACAATCAGGGCTTCCACGTCACGTGCGGCCATCATCATAAGGTCCGCCAACTCATCGATAACAATGACGATATAAGGCATACCCTCTTCTTCCTGAAGCGCGTTGTATTCAGCAATGTTGCGTTTTTTTACGGATGACAACGTGCGGTATCGCCGCTCCATCTCGGCAACGGCCCACTTGAGCGCGCTAATGCACTTTTCGGGCTCAGTAATTACCGGAGTTAAAAGATGTGGAATGTCGTTGTAGGGCGTCAGCTCGACGGTCTTCGGGTCAACCAGGATAAGCTTGAGGTCAGACGGGCTGTTGCGGTACAGCAGGCTGGTTAGGATATCGTTGATCATGACGGACTTACCGGAACCGGTCTGCCCCGCTACCAGAAGGTGCGGCATCTTGGCCAGGTCACCCACTACGGCCGCCCCGGAGATGTCCTTGCCAATAACGAATGACAGCGGGCTTTTGGACCCCGTCCATTCACGGGACTGCAATAATGAAGCCATACGAACGGTCGCGCTCTTAATGTTCGGTACTTCCACGCCGACCGCCTGTTTGCCAGGAATAGGTGCTTCAATACGGATTGACTGGGCAGCTAGGCTATACGCCAGGTCATCGGCATGGTTGGTAATTTTGCTCAGTTTTACGCCACTGGCGGGCTTTAAAGTGTACTGGGTGATGCGCGGTCCGACGTTGGCGCCTTCCATGGTGACATCTATATTGAAGTTAGCCAGCGCATGGCGGATCGCATCGGCATTCGCCTGGACATCGCCGGGATCCGCCTTATCCTGCTTTTGGCTTAGCAGGTTAACGGCCGGAAACTGCCAGTTCGGGTCGCTCGCAATGGTGAGAGCCTGGTGGTCCTCCGTGCTCGTCAATTTCTGTGCGCTGTTTTTGAGACTCGACAACTTCGGCTTTGGCTGCGGCTCATGATGCTCAACGGGAACACCTTCATTCAACTTGAACTCCGGGTCAATTGCACGGTTCTTGAGTTGGCGCAAATCGGTCACTTCGTCTTCGTCAGGTTCATCTCGCTTCAGGCCGTCAAACAGACCAAGGATTGCGCGCGGACTAATACCAAAGCTGAGCATGAAGGTCAGCCCGCCCAATAACAAAAACAAGATACTTGCCGGCAGCTGATCAAGCGGCCCTAAAACCGCACCGCCCAGTAAGCCCCCAATGCCTCCGCCCTTGCCCGTCTCTTCTAGCGTGTTGGGGTCAACTGTTAAGAATGTCACGTGCAGCCACGAAGCGCTCAAAATAATGAACGCGAACATGCTCAGCGCTTTACCAAACGGTACTTTATAATCTTCGCTGCGGAATTTATGGACGCCCCAGAATATCAGTGCGATCGGCATAAGATAGGCGGCCAAACCGAGCATGGCATACAACATCTCGAACAGCCCGACCGGCAGCTTGCCGCCCGTGCCGAAGCCGCCCAGAAGAACGAATACGCCGAGTATAATCAGGAATAACGCGCCCGTAACCGGCCAGAAGGCCGAACGCTCAGCGTAAACGGGTTCTTCTTTTTTCTTTCGGGTAGTCTTTTTCTTTTTTGCCATAATGCTGTGCTTATTATATACGGATTATTCCGGATTGCTATCTCTCTGTTGCTGTAGTTTTTGCTGCTTTTCTATTTGCTTCTCCAATGCCGTGTGGCCGATAGCCTGCAGGGCGGCTTTATCTTGCTCGGTCATGGACTCCGGGTCGTTAGCTGTCCTTTCAATAAGTTCAGCGCGCTGGTCCGCGTAACGCCGGGCCTCGGCTTCGGCATCCACTTCCGGTATGCCGCCAGCTTGGCGAAGGATATCGCCGATTGCTTGGGGTTCATCTGATTGTGGAGGCTGTTCTGTCATGGTTTTTATCTTTTCTTGTATCTTCTATATAATAGCAAAATTTACAACTTTTGTCAATGCCGCTTATGCCTCAGCCGGGCGTTCGCCAGACTGCTGGAAACCGAGGAAACCAACCTCAATTTCTTGTGCCACCATCCTTTGGGCTGCTCCTTGATAGTTGGCGAGGATCGGCGGCAACTTATCGGCGTCCTTAAGAAGGCGTTCGGTAAGGCCCTTGGTGCCGTCACCGGGAATGACTCCTTTGATTTTATAAGGAATATGATACTCCATACACTTAAGTGTACCCTGCCAAGGCATGCCGGGAAACCGGGTGATTTTACTGTGCTTGAGGTGGCTGGGGGTTCTGGGGTGGGGTGACAGGCTGCTCTGGAGTTGGTTGTGCGGGCGGCGTAAATGGGGCTTGGCCAGGTTGTGGCGGCTGGTACTGGGGCTGGGCTGGAACTTGATACTGTCCTTGTACAGGCTGTGCGTTTGGCTGTTGTGGAAAAGCGCCTGCGGGGGCGGCGTTGTCACCGGTGTACTGGACTTTATTGACGAGGAATACCGCCACAATTGGCAGAAAGATATATGCGATCCAGAAGCCGACTCCCGCGTTGTACTGTTTTGCCAAGAAGTAAATAAGAGCGATCGTTAACGGAATAGCTAGGAGGCCACCTACTCCTGGAATCAGCGATACGGCGATAAGTCCAATTGCTACAGGAACTTTCTTAGCAATCTTTCCCATCATATACGTGTTATACAAAGGAACAATAGCTGCCCACCCCGGTTCACCAGCTTTTTTGAATAATCTCCAAAGCGTGATAAGTGCTGGTACGACGAAGAGGATAAGACCTAACGTTATGAGTGTTAAAAGAACACCTGTATCTAATCCCGATAGTTCGTTTAATGAGTTAGTTTCTTGCATGAGTGGCCCCTTTACTGCGCAGTATAGCTATTATGGAAATAGTTAAGCATAAGTGGGGTCCAAACAGCAATAATCAGTCCGTTCTAGCATCCTGTCCAAGGAGTCGAGCACGCATAATTTCAAAGCGCTTCTGCTGCTCGTCTGCGATCTGCTCCGGCGTCTTCTCCGGCTGCTGGGGTTTGTTGCCGCCCGCGCGTTGTGCACCCCCCTGCTGCTTTCCACCGTTGCCGTTGCCGCCACCGATAACGTTGACAACCGGAATGACAATCGGGCTGCGCTGGGTGTGCTCATATAAGAAGTGCGTCACGTGGTCCTTGAGCTCGGCCTTGAACCGGTCAAGGTCAACGCGCTTGAAGCGCTGTTGCACTGCCCGCTTGAGTTCGGTACGGAAGTTGTTCATTAGCTCTTCCGAATCACGCATGTAGATGAAACCTCTGGAAATGATATCCGGGCTGGTCATCAGGTTGCCGGTACGACGATCAATGGTAAGGACGACGGCTACTAAGCCTTCTTCGGCTAACAGCACCCGGTCTTTGACAACCACGTTGCTGACGATAGCACCGGTCTGGTCGACGAGGATCGTGCCGTGGGGCACCTCGCCGATAACCTCCATGGTATCGGGCGTAAAGGCCAGCACCTGGCCGTTGTCCAGGTTGATGGTGTTCTTGCGCGGAATGCCTTCCTCTACGGCGATTTCAATGTGCTGGCGTTTGGCCGTATAGTCACCGTAAATCGGCACGAAAAACTTGGGCTGGGTCATGCGGATCATGTCACGGTATTCTTCGATACTGGCGTGTCCGGAGACGTGCAATGGGCCACAGCCGTCGACCTCCCGGGTTTCATGGCGGAAGACATGTACACCCTTGCGGTAGAGGTCGTCTACCATCGAGCGGATCTTGGCGTCATTGCCGGAGTACGGAATCGGACTTGAACTGAGCACCACGGTATCCTGCTCTTTCAGCTTGATGTGGCGGTGCTCGCCGTTACTCATCCGTTGCAGGGCCGAGCTCGGTTCGCCTTGTGAGCCGGTACAGACCACGACGACGTCCTGGTCTTTCATGCTCGGCACGTTGGCAATCGGCACAAACGTGCCTTTTGGTACGCGTACGAAGCCGTTGCGCACGGCCATTTCCAGCGTGGAAATCATGCTTCGGCCGTCCATAGCCACTTTCTTGTTGTGGTGGACGGCGGCGTTGATGATCATCTGTACGCGGTTCATGTTGGTACTGAACAAGCCGACGAAGATACGTCCCGGGGCGTTGTCCATGATGTCCTTGAAACTCTGTTCAATGGTCGATTCACTTGGCGTGCGGCCGGGTCGCTCGGTGGTGGTGCTTTCGCTAAGCAATGCCAGTACCCCTTCTTTGCCGATTTCGGTCAGCCGTTCCGTGTCAGTCCGTTCATGGTCAAGCGGGTTCGGGTCAAGACGGAAGTCACCGGTGTTAACCAAACGGCCAACGGGTGTGTCGAGCACGATAATGGTACTGCCCGGGATGGAGTGCGTGACGCGAATAAGCTCCACGAAGAACGGGCCGACCTTAAGCCGCTCGTGGGTGTCCTCGTTCATGACCACCGTATTGAGCTCAAAGCCTTCCGGCATTGGCAGGCCGAAGTTCTGGAAAATCTCTTCTACGCGGCCGATGGTAAAGCGCGAACCGTAAATCGGCGCCGGAAGTTGTGGCACAATGTGCGGCAGGCCACCGATGTGGTCAAGGTGACCATGGGTGATGATATAGGCGCGCAGTTTGTGCTTGATCTGCTCAAGGTAGGTGGTATCGGCAATGCCGTAGTTGATACCGGGTAAATCAACTCCAAGATCGTTCCCGCAGTCCATGATTACGGCGTCGTTCATGTACTCCACGAGCAGCATGTTCTTCGAGCCACCACCGTCAAGCCCGCCGAGGCCGATTAGCTTCAGGCGCGGTGAATCATCGATAAAGTTGGCCCGCCGGTGTTCCTGCTGACCTTCAGTTTGTGCGGCATTGAGGTATTGGCTGGCAACCCGATGCGCATCTTCTTGGACGCGCTTCTGGGCGCGGATGGCAGCGCCACGGCTGACCGGGCGTAAAGAGCTACCGTTGCCGGCAGCGTCTTTATTGCCTTGCTGGCGCGGACGCCGGTTCTGATTGGTATTAGGTTTATTATTTGGTTTCATTTAGATCCTTTCTAAACTTTCGTGATCAAAATTAGTTCTTTTCTTCTATGAGTTCCAGTGCGGCCGGGATTGCGGCAAAGTCATCCAGCAAGGTTTGACGTAAGCCCCCGTTATACAGGGCTGCCGCCGGATGAAACAGTGGCATATACACCAGCCCGCCGTAGCGCTTGAGCTGGCCGTGCACCTGGCTGATCTTGAGCCCCGGCAGAAGGCTATCCATGCTGTGACGCCCGAGGGTCACGACAAGTTTTGGCTCAATAACTTCCAGCTGCCGCTTCAAGTACGGCAAGAATGCCGCTTTCTCGCTGGGTAGCGGATCGCGGTTGTTCGGCGGCCGGTACTTCACGATGTTAGTTATGTAAATGTCCGCGCGTTCCATGCCGATTGTCGCCAGCATCTCGTTTAAGAACTTGCCGGCCGCGCCGACGAATGGACGTCCTTGGATGTCTTCATTCTTTCCTGGTGCCTCACCGATGAACACAATGTCCGCATCCGGGTTACCTTCCCCGAATACGACTTGTGTGGCGGTCTTGGCCAGGTCCGGGCAGACATTGTTGTTCACAATCTCTGCCGCGATCTGATCAAGCTGGAACTGTTTAGGCTCTTTTGCGGCCACGAATCGCTCTTATTACCATATTGAAACTCAGCACAAGTATCACTAATGTCAGGCCGTAATGCCAGTAACTCCCCGTATCAATGGCGAGCGAGGCAAACCCGTAGGCCAGCCCGAACCCCAACAGAGCCGTCAAAAGATAACCGATGCGTGAACCGAAAAGTTTCATTCTATTTCTTCTCCCTCGCGGCGGCCTTCATGCTGAGGTTGAGCCGCCCGCGGTCATCTATAGCCACGAGCTTCACCGTTACACGGTCGCCTTCTTTCAAGACATCACTTGGCTTATTGATGCGCTCTTCAGAGATCTCACTGACGTGCACCAGGCCATCCTTGCCCGGCAGAATCTGCACGAAGGCACCGAAATCAAGGATACTGACCACCGGTACGTTCTCATAGATGTTACCGACTTCAGGATCCTCAGTAATATTCTTGATCCACTGGATGGCTGCGTCAATCTTAGCCTTATCGGGGCTGGCGATCATGACAGTCCCATCATCTTTAATATCAATCTCTGTGCCGGTCTCGGCGGTAATCTTCTGAATCATCTCACCACCCTTACCGATAACTTCACGTATCTTATCCGGGTTGATGGTAATGCTCTCGACGCGCGGCGCGTACGGGCTGAGCTCCGCACGTGGTTCGGCAATCGTGCTCAGCATATGTTCTAAAATGTGTGCGCGGCCCTGTTTGCCCTGCTCGAGCGCTTGGCGCAGAATTTCTACCGGCAAACCATGTACTTTCATGTCCATTTGCAACGCCGTGATACCTTTACTGGTTCCGGTGACCTTGAAGTCCATGTCACCGGCAAAATCTTCCGCATCAGCGATATCAGACAGGACGTACGGAGTGTCTCCATCCATCATCAGGCCCATGGCGATTCCACTGACCGGCGCCTTCAACGGCACGCCGGCATCCATCAGCGCCAATACGCTGGAACAAGTCGCCGCCATCGAGGTTGAACCGTTCTGGCTCATAATTTCAGTTACGGAACGGATGGTGTACGGAAAGTCCGCTTCACTTGGCAGGACTGCCGTCAGGGCACGCTCAGCCAAGTAGCCATGGCCGATTTCACGCCTTCCCGGGCTGCCGAGACGGCGGACTTCACCGACGGTATAACCGGGTGCATTGTAGTGATGGAGGTAACGCCGTTCGCCTTCACGCTCCATGGTATCAACCAGCTGGGCATAGCTTAGCGGCGCCAAAGTAACGACGTTCAAGGCCTGGGTCATGCCACGGGTAAAAAGACTTGAACCGTGAGCCCTTGGCAACAGGCCAATCTCGGAACTCAAAGGACGGATTTCGGTTAGCTTTCGTCCGTCTGGTCGCGTGCCGTCGCTGACGATTCCTTTACGGACATCCTTATGTAACGCACTGGTGAAGGCTTCATCGTATTCATTCTTTTGCTCGGCGTAATCGTCACCAAGTTCTTCGGCGATATGTTCATGGAAGGACTCACGCAGTTCGTGGACCAGTTGGTTGCGCTCAGGGTACGGCGCATGCAGGTTCTTACCTAACTTGCCGTCGACCCATTTGTCCACTGCCGCCTGGACCTCTTCGTTCGGCAGCAGCAGTTCATACTCTTGCTTAGTCACACCGATTTTTTCGACAAGCTGTTTCTGCAGTTGAATAGCCGGTTGCATGGCAGCCTGTGCGAACGCTATGGCATCAATCACCTGCTCTTCGGTTGCCTCGCTAGCGCCAGCCTCTACCATCATGACTCCGTTTTCCGTTCCGGCGACAACCAGGTCAAGAATGCCGTTATCCAACTGTTCAGGAGTTAAAAAGGCTTTGAATTCGTTGTTAAGCATGCCGACACGCAGTCCTGCGACAGGACCGTCAAACGGAGCACCGGTAAGCATAAAAGCGGCACTCATCGCTATCATCGCTATCATGTCAGGACGGAATGCCGGGTCCATCGAAAGAACCGTAGCAACACCTTGGACTTCATGGCGATAGCCTTTTGGCCACAGCGGACGGATAGGACGGTCGATCAGGCGGCCGATCAAGACGGCATCATCACTTGGGCGACCTTCGCGCTTTATAAACCTTGAGCCGCTTATCTTGCCGCTGGCGTACATCTTCTCTTCGTAGTCAATGCTCAGCGGGAAATAGTCCATGCCCTTGACGGTATTCTGGCTGACCATGGCGGTACCGAGCACTACCGTGTCACCGTAGCGGGCGATAACCGAGGCGCTGGTGCGGAAACCGACGCGGCCGACCTCAAGACTCAGCGTCTGGCCGCAAAAATCTGTTTCTACTTTTATAATGTCTTTCCCGTGAGGATTAATTGTCTGACCCATAGGTAATTCGGACCTTTCGTATACGAGTGTTCACCGGACAAAGTGCAAATATGCTCTGTCCTTGTGCGTTAACCTGACAGGGAATATCTGTAGCTCTGCCGGCGAACAAGTTTCTAGTTTATGTAATGTGCACAAGCTGTCTGCCCCGATATTCGGGACAGCGTAGTCTATGCAGATTAGCGGCGGATGCCAAGTTTCTTGATGAGGTCGAGGTAGGCCTGACCGTTTTTGCTGGCAATGTACTTAAGATGGCGCTTGCGCTGACCGACGAGTTGCAGGAGGCCGCGGCGGGCCATATGGTCGTGCTTGTTCACCTTGAGGTGTTCGGTCAGTTCCTTGATGCGCTCAGTCTGAATGCCAACCTGTACGGCCGCAGAACCAGTATCCTTCTTATCCTTCTGCAAGTCAGCAATAATTTTACTTTTCTTCTCCGTTGAAATCATGTATTTCCTTAGCTTTAAATTAACGAGATTGATGGCGTATTGGGTAAATACTACCACACTCTCCCCTGTTACGCAAGAATCATGAAGACAATTATGGGGTAGTATTGCTATTGCTAATATTTTATTGTATAATATACAGATATGTCTTTAGAAATCCCCCGTTTTCGGGCGCTACTTGATGCGGACCGCATTATGGTCATAAATGAGCCCGGCGAAGTCTCGCCTGAAGTTTCATTCGATATGTTTTCTGAGGTTTCCGTGCGTCGTTACAATATCGCCAACCCTAAAGAAGAGAACATGTATTTGCGACAGACAGTAGACGGCCCGGAATACCGACGCGTTGAGACGCGACTGCCCACAGTCGAGGCGCAGCTGCGGATGGATGGACTGATCACACATTTCGGCCGGGTTGCGCTCCATTTGATTGAAACCTCGGATAATCTTTACCTATCTCTGGTACACCACTCAGAAAGCCGTATCAGACGGCATGCTACCGGTTTGTAAGCAAGCCAAATTTGTCCGCGAATCGTTTTGTCCTTTCATTGAGAACCGGGCGGGGCTCTTGAAGCTCGCGCGTTGACAAGTTGCGCCGTACTTCCCGTTCGCTCAGCGGCCCGTCGGCGTCCTTACGTATCTGGCCAAGTATTGAATTTGGTGCATAATGCTGCTTGAACCAAGTGCGGAATACTCCGAACTCTCGCGGTGACAAACCGTCATTCTGTGCGGCGACTTGTCGGTCATAATCTTCGTCACTGCGTTTGGTAGAAGGCCAATATGGCATTTTTCCATTCTGAACCTCCTGTACCATCCGCTGTATTTCACCTCTCAGCTTTTTAACATCACCTTGTTCAGGGTTTGGTACGGCCAGCCACTTGCTCTTTGAATATGGATTGATGCCCTTGTCCTCTAATTTGGCGCGAGTGCCATCGTCGATTTCCGTCGGATCAAGCACTGCTCGATATCGGTCACTTCCACGCTCGTACCACCGAACATTATCAAAATCTTTTTTATTGCGTTCGTCCATCCAGGCATAGCCATTAACGGCAAGGTCTGGGAATGCCTTACGGAAACGATCAACTGCCTGGGATATGGTGTCACCAGATACAGCTATCTCATCCACGATTAACACCTTTTTGTCTGAGGCTCCACTCATGGCGGCAAGGCTCGGGTATGTCTGGGCCAGACTTTCAGTATCATCGGCACTTGCTGAAGGACCCATCCGGCGCGCATCCATATTGGCAAACAGGATTTCCGGGCGGGGCACCGGATTACCCTGCTCATCCTTACGGGCAGCGAACGACCAAAGCCCTCGGACCATCCAATCTACCGGGCGGGCGGAGCTGTCCAAATATACGACCGCATCATACGGCTGGCCGTCGCCTAACTCATCACTGCCGTCTAACGTGGTGATTAAATCATCAGTCAAATGTATATATTCCATACGTTCATAGGGATTGGTAAAAATTCCGTAGGGCTCAACCTCATTCTGCACTTTTGACTCAGAACGAGAGACGGCCGAAGCTAAGCCCTGTAGGGCTACTTCTTCACTACGGGCAGTAATCTGCCCAGCGGCGTCTTGTTCTTGGTGAGGTAAGAGTGATTCGGCTGACATGTTTGTTTTTTGATACTCTTATACATTTTAGCACTTTGTTGATGTTTTGTCAATGTGCTTGTAGTTACCGACCGATGGGTATCGTCTCGCCGCCGATGTTAGCCACGAAGTAGGAGTCGTGGGAGATGTAGAGAATGGCGCCGTGGTACTGCTTCAACGCGTCTTCGAGCTCTTCGATACTCGGAAGATCAAGGTGGTTAGTGGGCTCATCGAGAATCAATACCTGGGGGTCATCAGCTAGCATCTGCATCAACTGGAAGCGGGCTTTCTGGCCCCCAGAGAGCCGCTCCAGCGGCATGTCGCCGTCAGTCATCGGGTTGAAGAGGTAGTCACCGAGCAGCTGCTTGATCTTCTGATCAGTCACGCGAATATTTTTGCGCTTAAAACTCTCCTCGATGGCATGCGCTAACGTCATCATCATGTACTCCGCCCCGATCTCCTGTTCATACAGGCCAATGGTGAGTTCCTGGGCAGTCGCGATCATCCCGGCGTGACGGATAGCCTCCGGTTCAGTTTTTTGAGCCTGCGCCATGACGGCTTTCACAAGCGTGGTCTTGCCGGCGCCGTTGCGGCCATGCAGGCGCAGCCTATCGCCCTCGCGCAGCTGGAAGCTGATATCGGCGAAGAGCGGCTCCTCACCATATCCCAGACTGAGCTTACTGGCTTCAATCAGCAGGTTGCTTGATTTGGTGGGCGCGGTGTGGGCGCGGATACGTATATTGCGCGCCTTGTGCTCCTCGTAGGCCTCGCTCATCTTGGTCTTCAGGTTACTGGCGGACTCCCGGTCAATCCAGAACGATGGCTTTTCAGCAGTTGATAGCTGTGCCAGTTCTTTTTCCGCACGACCCTGGAGGGATTTGAAACGATGGATAGTGCCCGGATCGCGTGAGCGCTCCTTCAGCCGTTTAAAACGTACGATGTCTTCTTTTAGGTTGGCGATACGGCGCTGCGTCACCGTGTATTCATTGACCTCACTCGTAATCTTGCTGGCGTTGGTTTTCAGATAGGCGTCATAGTTGCCCTTAAAGCTAAACGCCCGGCCGTCGCGGATTTCGACGATACGATCGACATCGTGCAGGACATCACGATCGTGCGTGATGACCACCACGGCTTCTTTCGTACTTCCGAACCACTCTAAAAACACCTCTTTGGCTACGTAATCCATGTGGTTGGTCGGCTCGTCAATCAGCGCCAGATCAGCGCGGGCATGCTGCACCTTGGCAAGCTCCACGAACCGTTTCTGACCGCCCGATAAACGGCCAATCGTGCCACGAATATGGTCCGGGCTCAGTCCGTAAGCGCCGAGTGTGCGTTCAATCTCCTCCTCGACCATGAAGTAGCCGAGCGCCGAGAAGCGCTCTAACGCGTCACTGTATTCTGTCAGTTTTTTGACGTTTGCACCCATAGTGTCGGGATAGGTATTGATGATGTGGTGCAAGCGCGCGTAATCCGGCAAATCATCGAGGATATATTCAAGCACGGGCACATCTTCATGGCCGTGATGTTCCTGACGGGAATCAATTACTACCAGGCCTTTGCGGAACTCGATTTGTCCCGAATAATCACGGTCGGTACCGGTCATCATGCGGAATAACGTGGTCTTGCCGGTGCCGTTTCGCCCAATCAACCCCACTTTCTCATGGGCGTTCAGTTTGAGCTCAAGACCGTTGTAGAGCACCTTGTCTCCGTATGATTTATCATCAATTTGTATGTTTGCAATCACTCGGGGGCCTCTCGCAAGACCTGGGCAATCTGTTCGGCGCTAATGTCTTCCATACTGAGTGCATCATCAAGCTTCCAGGCGCCCACTTTGGTGCGGCGCAAACCGCTCATATATGCCCCAGTGCCCAGGTGCTTGCCAATGTCTTCTACGAGGGACCTGATATACGTGCCGCTGCCGACATGCGCAGTGAAATGTACGTTCGGATACTCGTAACCAGTAAGCTCAAGGCTTTCTATACGGGTTGGACGCGCTGCAAGCTCAACAGCCTGGCCGCTACGGGCTAATTTATAGGCTCGCTGGCCATTGACTTTCATGGCCGAAAACGCGGGTGGTGTCTGCATAATGTCGCCGGTAAACTTACTCAACGCAAAAGCTATGTCCTCAGGCATCGGCCGAACGTCTGATACGCTCGTTTTCTCACCCTCTTCGTCACCAGTAGAGCTGTTGATACCTAATCTCATGACTGTCTCATACGTCTTATCGAGCTTACTGAACTCAGTCGCTCGCTTGCAGTACTCACCAAGCACGAGCACAAGCAAGCCAGTGGCAAGCGGATCAAGCGTGCCGGTATGCCCGACCGGAAAGCGCTTTTTGTTTCCAGTGCGAAAACCCGACTGTTCTATCAGACGACGAACCTTATTGACGACGTCAAAACTCGTCCAGTTCAGGGGTTTATCAATAAGTAACAGTCCGTTCATACCGAACCAGCATAGCACGCATCACCTCTGTTTGTCTTGAGAAGAAAAGCTGTGCTGCTTAAGCGGGTGGCAGGTTGAAAGGATTTCCCGGATTGGATTGTGGCTGCTGTGGGGTTGCAGGTTGGGATGGCTGCGGTAAAGCTTCTTCTTGCATTTCCGGAACGGGCGGCAACATCGGTGGTGGCACCGGCGGTGGAGCCGCCGGCCCTGCTGCCGCAGAGTGATCCTCGACGAGGTCTGGCGGCAGATTAAAATTGTAATCCTGGTCACTAGCGGGAGCGGCCTGGTTTGCATCACCGTGAAGGTTCAAGTCTATAGGCTGAGCATTAAGGGCCTCAATTGGTGCTAAAGGCGGTTCATCAATTGCTTTGATAGCATCCTCGACAGCGTTGCGGGCATAATCTACATCCGGGGTGAGTGCATCGTCGATGACGACCGCAGCAGCCTGTTGTTCGACGTGTGGGCTCTCGACGGCCTGTTCAAGGTCAGCCAGTGTCTGATCAGGCTCTTCTTCAGGTGTCTCGGGCGCTACTGGTGGCAGTTCGGTTGCCTCAGACTGTACGGGTTTCGGGGCCTGTTGTGGCTCCGGTTGGGGCGCAACAGGCTCAGGACGGTCATCCGCCCGACTGAGCAGAGGCTGGCGCATCTCCTCGGCATTCGATAAAGGATCGGTGCTTGGTTCATCCATGATGTCCTGTGTGCTGCCCGTGAGCGTTCCGCCAAGTGTAGGCGGCTGCAGGATCAGGCGGGAAGGTTCTTTTTTAACAGTCTGCTCTTCCGGTGCCGTTGGCGTGTCCCGAACCTCACCGTGCTCATCAATGTGAATCTCCGGGTGTGGCGTTTCTTGCGATTCCGGTTTGTCGGTGCTGAGGATGTCATTGGGATCGATGTTTTCGGTGATGTCAGCCTCGTGTTCAATCTGCAACGAACCGTCACTTGGCTTTGCGGGCAGTTCTTCGACGCTATCAGGGTTTGATACGAGGTCGTTCATGGCTAATGGATCGAACTGTGGTTGATCATCCAGTGGTTTTTCCTGCAGCTTTGTAGCGACAAGCTGCTGGTTAGCCCCGGCAGCCATCAGCTTGGCGCTGGCCGTCATGGTATAGGCCGAGGTCTTTTCATTGCTAAAACGTTCAGTCTCGGCCACTATTCCCGTCAGCAATGCCGTCGCCATTTGGCTGTCGAGAATATCTTTCTTTAACTCATCAATTAGCGCGGTAACCATTTCGCACAAGCTGCTGCTCTGCGTATTTACCCAGTTGATACTGCCAAGATTACCCGCCACATCCGTGGTCATGGAGGACACGGTAGCGTCATGCAGGATTCTGCCGTGGGCAATGATAGCCTGGTCAAGATCCTGCTGCTCGTGCACTCCGAGGGCAATTACCAGGTCAACGTTAAAATCACCCTGGCTGAATTCAAGGTCGTCCTGCCCTATCGAGGTGCGGTAGGGTGTGATGAAGATTTTGACGTGCTTATCTTCTACCTTATAGCGCAGCTTGTCGGCTTTAGTCTTGTCGAGAGAGATTATGAAATCACGGAGTGAATCGGTGTTTTTTTCAAGCGTGGCGGAAGGATCAAGAAACTCCAGAACATCCGGCACGTTGCCGCTGAACACGGCCGTCGCATGCTTGCCCAGCTTGTTGAGTACTAATGATAACCCGATAGCAGCAGAAAGCTGGTCAACCGAAGGGTCGGCGCGGACAGTAACCAGGACATTATTAGCCTGGCTGAGCTTTTCTAGTAATTGCTTTTTAGGGTTATCCATTTGTATTTATTTTAGCTTTATAGGGCGAGCGTACCATATAAGAATAAGGGTTGTCCACTAGTTATCCCCAGTTCTGCCCTGCTTACATACATTTATATCCCTTCCTCCTCGAGGCCGCCCCTTTACAAACGTTGTCAACGTCGCTATATTCAAACACGATAGTCAATTAACATAAGCGGAATGATTCTCTTCATTCCAGTCAAAGGAACATAAATGCCGATTATCAAATCAGCCAAGAAGCGCGTACGCGTTGCCCAGAAAGCAACGGTACGTAATGTCAAAACCAAGCGCGGCCTCAAGCACGCTATTAAGTCCTTCCATGCAGCCGTCACCGGCAAGAGCAAGAAGACTGCCGAAGCTCACAGCAAGGCACAAAGCGCTCTCGACAAGGCCGGTAAAAAAGGCGTAATGCACAAGAATAAGGTCGCCCGTAAGAAGAGCCAGCTCGCGCGTACCGCCAAAGCTGCCGCCGGGGTTTCAAAGCCAGCCGGTACTAAAAAGGCTACCGTAAAGAAGGCTGCTCCTAAGAAGCCGGTTGTTAAGAAAGCTGCACCAGTTAAAAAGGCAGCTCCTGCCAAGAAGGCAGCCGCCAAGCCAGCGGTTAAAAAGACGGTCGCTAAGAAGCCAGCAGCCAAGAAACCAGCCGCGAAAAAGAAATAAACTCTATTTTCTAGTTAAGCCGCTCCCTTCAGGGGGCGGTTTTTATATGGCGAATCGGAGGATCTGATTCGCGAGGGCCTCGTCGGCGTCGATACTCTGACTCTTCAGGCGGGTGTCTAGATCTGTTAGTGCGCGTATCCATTCCTGGAGCTGGCCGAATGATATTCTTCGGATCGCCGCCTGGCTTTTTTTCACGACATAGGGATTGAGCTTGGCTTCCTTGGCAATTGTTTCCGGGCTTCGCTCCCCTGCCGTCTTGACGATTGCAAAGATATGGAGCTGCCACGCAATCATTGCCAGGATTGCCAGCGGCTCAACTCGCTGCCTGCGCTGGTCCTCGTAGAGCTCCAGGGCTCGCTTGGCGTTACCGGCAAAGGCCGCATCCAGCAACATGAAGATATTGCTTTGCGGCATCGGTTCGACCAGCAAGTCTATATGCTGCCGTGTAATACGAGGATCATAACTGGTTAGCTTTGCCAGCTCGCTCGCCAGCAACTGCTGGTTTGTACCAAGCAGTTCAATCAAGTGCATTGCTTCGCCTGGACGCAGTTCTGCCCCCTCTTGTTTAGCACTTGCTACCAGCCAACGTACCAAGCCCGGCCCATCAAGTTCGGTGCATTCAATGAGTTCAGTGTGTTTTTTAAGGGCTTTGTAGTAGTTGCCCCGCTTATCGAGTTTGGGCTCATGTATGATGACGTCCGTTGTTTCCGGAATTGCCGGCACGAGATCGGCGAACGAATCGGCAAATTTCTTTTGCGCGCCGGGAGTCCGCAAAACAACCAGTTTCTTACTAGCCAGAAACGGCAGACTGGTCAGGGCTTCATGGATGCGCTGATAGTCCGCTTCTTCACCGTCGATGCGCTCCAGGCCCATATCGCCGTGTTCGGTTAGGAAACAGGAAATGCGTTGCTGCATCTCCTGGCGTATTTGGTAGGCATTGGCTCCCGTCAGTGTCACAATCATCCCTTTATCATAACAGTTCTCTTTTTGGTTGCCGGGTTGTATAGTACGAGTAATCATAAGGGGGATTTTATGAATTCATTCATTCGTTTACTTTACTCGCTGCTTGTAGCGGTAGCCGTCGTTCTGTTCATCGGTGTGGGTATTCATTCGTTCTACCAACCGCCGAAAGCTCCGGAATACCCGGAGTATAGTCACGCGATTACTGAAGAAGACTCGCAGCTGCAGGAAAAACAGTTTAGTTACGACCAGCAGTACAAGCGCTACTCTGAAGATCAGAAGCAGTATCACCGCAATGTTACTTTGATGCTGCTACCTGCCGCTGCCCTTGCTACCGTTGGCGGCATACGGCTTCTAAGACGTAACGAAATAATTGGTGAGGGCCTAGCCTTGGGCGGTATCGCCACTAGCATCTATGCCGTAATTACAGCCAGCATGGGTGAAGCACCGGTTGCCCGCTTCGTGGCGGTCTCTATCCTGCTTGCTGGCACACTATTGCTCGTACAGCGTCGCTTCAACGATCAGACGGGTGTGAAAACTACGAAGCCTAAGAAGCGCGGCTGAGTAGTCGCTGGCACTTCGGGCATATATGTGTGCCACGTCCGGCAACCCTGGTCTTAAGGATAGTAGTACCACAGCGGGTGCACGGCTTACCTTCACGGCGGAAAACATTCGCGAATGCCAGATAGCTCCCACGCCTACCTTCCGCATCGACATAGTTCTTGTCTGATGATCCGCCCTTATCGATTGAGAGCTGCAGCACTTCACGAATCGCCTCGTGCAGTCGGTTCAACTTTTGCGCTGAAAGGTTGCCAACGAGTGAGAGCGGGTGGATACGTGCCATCCAGAGGCTTTCGTCGGCATAGATATTGCCCACGCCCGCCAGCGTCGTCTGATCGAGGATGGCGGCCTTGATGTTGGTACGAGCGCGCTTTTTGATACGCTGACGGAACACTTCGGGCGTGAAGTCAGCGCTTAACGGTTCGGGTCCGACCTTGCGGAAGAAGTCGATCATTGGCACTTCGGCAGTTGGAATCAACCTGACCCAACCAAATTTTCTAAAGTCATTGAAAAAAAATTTGCTGTCGTCGTCGAAGTCAAAAATGACACGGGTGGACTTGTCGGGTAGATCACCCAACAGGCTGTCGTTCGGATGCCCTGCCCCGAACCGGTCGTTCGGCCCACGGAAAACCATCTGGCCAGTCATTTTGAGATGCGTGACCAGTGTATATTTGCTATCAAGCTCGATCAACAATACTTTCGCTCGCCGCTTAACCTCGAGTACTTTCGCCCCGATCAAAAACTGCTCCACGTCGGCTTCTGCGTTTGGGAAGCTCTTGGCGTTATCGTGCCAGACGGAAATTATGGTCTTGCCCGGCAATAATTGGGACAAGCCGATACGAACGGTTTCAACTTCCGGTAACTCTGGCATACCACCTATTGTAGCAAGTGGTCGGACTACGAGGCCGTTACTACACCAGCAACGGGCTCTTCCGCAAAGCCGGCGACCGTAGCATGCTCAATCATGAAACGGGCATGCGCAATGAAATGAGAAGCATTAGGCTGAGCTGCTGATTCAGGCAGATCGTGCAACCGGTTCAGGGCGTCATCGATCAGCTCCGCTTCGTCACCAGCAAAATGCATTGAGGGACGATAACCACGTGCCACACGGCCGATTTCCCTTTCCAGGTCACCAGCTACGCGGTCAATTACGATCTGTTTCCGTTCGGTTTGCGGTGGTAAGGTATCAAGCGCATAGAGAGTTGTCCGCAACTCACCGCCGTTATCAAAATTGACAGTATCGTTGAGGTGGCCTTGGGGTGAAAATTCGTAATTATATTTCATGGTGTCTGTTTTTACGACTTAACTTCCACTATATGCCTGCTTACAAATGCGTCAAGTAGTTGCCTGCACCCCATGTAAAAAGGCCCGTTTATACCCCATGTGATATATGCGTAAGCATTTTACGGCTGCACAGAAAACTCCGTAAGCAGTACAATAGAGGCATGTCAGATACCATCCGTTCACTCTTATCGCAACGTGAGCTATTCGAACCGCCCGAAATACAGCGCGTGAAAGCCTTCATTCAGGCTGAATATCAGGTGCCAGCCAGTGTCGGTATCAGCGGTAATCAACTTATTATCAGCGTCAAGGGAGCTGCCCTGGCCGGCACCTTGCGCATGCGGATTATCGAGTTGGAGCGAGCCGCCCAAACCGAAAAGCGCCTGGTTATTCGGATTTCTTAAGGAGAATACCTAGTTCTTCTTTAAGTTGGGGCAAATTCTGGTATACGATACCTTCGAGTCCTTCGCCTTTAGCAGCCTCAATATAGGATTCAATATCGTCAATCATGACCGCTTCGTGTGGCCCGACGCGCAGCCGTTCGCAGGCAAGCATGAAGATACGGGGGTCCGGTTTGGTCATCCCTACCTCGAAGCTGAATATCATTTCTTCAAACAGGTCCTGCTCATCGGCCGTCAGGAAGCTCTCGCGGATCCAGTTGCTTGCAATATTGCTGATCATGCCTATAGCGTAGTGCGGCTTAAGCTCACGGATATACTCTAACAAAGCCGTATTTTTGGTAATCTCACTGCTCAACAGGGTTTCCACTTCTTGCGGCTGCCGCCCGGTAACATCACGGACACTATCCATGAACTCCTGGCGCGTAATCATTCCGGCGCCATAAGCGCGGTTGAGGTCGCGTGCCGCCTGAATGTCTACGTCTTCCGGCAAACTGTCACAAAAGGCGCGCCAGGTATCAGTGGTCAGCACGCCAAAGCAGTCAAACAAAATCGCTTTTATCACTGTCTTATTGTAGCAAGCCTATAATTCTATGCTCCGTAAGATAACCGTCCCCCATCGACGCGGCGAGCGAATGGTAACAGAGCGGTCACCAGGCATGCCGTAGCGTTCAAGATCGTCCGTGCGGTATGAAATTACGTCTTCTGAAAATTCGCTTAACGCCGCGCGCAAACGGACTACAAAATCCTCAGTAGTTTTGTCCGACGAAGGTTCTTCCCCTGGGTAATCAATGAATACTTCGGCGCTCATACAGCAGTAATACGCGCCTGGCGGCTAAAACGCAAATGCTTTTAATAAAACTAGGTTTGAGTAGCGCTAAAGGCGAATTGGGCGGACGAAGACGTTGTATTCTGGAATCTGATTCTGGAAGAGCTGCCGGATCTGAACCGGATTAGCCCCTGCCGTACCCCGTTGGTCCCGGCCACAGGAACTGCTCCACAGACGAAGCTCCTCACGACCTTCTTCTGCCAATGATTGGACATAGACCGTTCCTTGCGGGCAGACCCCACGTTCGTCTTCTATTTGTGATTCGCGTTCACGGGTAAAGCCGGCAATATCAAGCGCCCGTAAAAAATACTCGTATGCAGCTTGGGTGTTCGGATAGCTCTGGCTACGGACCACTTGCTGATCATAACCGCTTAACTCTTCAACGGTACGGAGGCTTGGTGTCACGGTCACTCGCACGGAACGGCGGGACTCTTCCCCTACCAACCGGCCTTGCTGGATAAAGACGACTTCTGAGTTGCGCGTAGCGTAATCCGCCGCCGTGATCGTCTCGTCACCTGACTGCCCGTTCGGCGTGCTGGGGCCGCGCGTCACCAGCATCACGATTGCAAAAATCGTGAGAATGACGATGACGACAACTCCGATAAAGTATCTCATATAATCTCATTATAACATAAAAGCTATTATTTTACAATACTTATGGTTACACGACGGTGGCGTGGCCTTCAGCCACTTCGCGTGCTACCACCTCACCCAGCCTGCCATTATTGAGCTTCAGTTCCTGGCCATGGTCGTTTATGACGATATTGACCCAGACGTGCGATGGGTTCTCCTCCATTTTGTACGCAATTACCTTCTCTTCCAACGTCCGGCGGATAGACGCAAAGTCAGGAAAATAAAATTCCATGTGCTCCAGCCCAATTACGTCGCTGCCAACACGCTCCGGCCGCGGCTCCATGATCTCCAGCCAGTCAACCTCCCCAAAGCCGCTCACTTTCAACGGCTCTTTCAGTTCGGCCGCAGCCAGCCGGCGGTTGTTAAGCTCAATATAGGACAGGTGTTTACTGATAGACTTGACGTTCCACAGTATCGCTTCGAATTCCGTGCTATCGGCGCATTTGTACGCCAGGTGGTCGGGCGCCGCGAACCATTCAGGCGGCAGTTCATATTTAGCAAAGAAGTCACTCAGCGCAGCCGCATAGGCAGCAGCTTGTGCCTGGAAATCAGGCATCAACCGGTACTTTCTTGAGCGCTATTTCAAACCAGGCCGTATCGCCGATCATGTTCTGTGCACCATAAACCTCGACATAGCCCTGGCCGGCTAATTCACGGATAAGTTGTGGACTGTAGAGGTACTGCACGCGTGTACCGAACTCATCTTTGCGCACCGTCTCTTTGTAATCTTCCGCATACTGCAACGAAATATAGAATATGCCGCCATCACGCAGCGCCCGGTTCACCTTCGTGAGCACCGTTGTAGTCTCTTCCTGGTTCATGTGCCGAAGAACCGCAAAGGCGTACACGACATCATATTTTCCTTCATACTCATACGTAACCGCATTAGCCAGTTCAAAATTTCCGTGCGGCAGTTTTTTGCGAGCCTTATCAACAAATGCCTGGGCCGTATCAATGCCCTTGTAATAGCCAGCATGCTTAATAATTTCCTCGGCATCACGCGCACTACCGAATCCAATTTCAAGAATCTGAGGATTCTCCGGTTCGCCGGCAAGGCTAAGGGCGAGCTCAATATCACCGACTCGTGCACCGGTGTTACGGAAATACTCCGCCAGTTCATCGGCGGATTGGTTGTAGGTCTCTATGGTCTGTTTTCTTAAGTCTTCCACCGTGATTACTCCAAGAATCCATTATGCGCTTCTTGGCCAACACTGCAAGTATGTTATGTAGTTTTTTTGCGGAGAGCCGTTTCAAACCATTTGGTATGCCCATGAATCTCTTGAAAGGATACAGCTACTTCCCAGCCCTCCCCTGCTAACTTCTGGATAATTTCAGCGTTGTAGAAATAGAACAGCCGTGTCCCAAACTGGTCATTTTTAATTTCGGTCCGATAATTTTCAGACCACTTAAGCGAAATATAGAAAATACCCCCTGGTCGCAAACCGGCATGGGCTCGCTGCAAGAGCGCACTAATTTCATTCTTATCAAGGTGCAGAAGTGAAGCAAATGCAAAAATAACATCCAGCTTGTCCGGGAATACATAGGCAGTAGCATCAGCAGTCACAAACTCAGCCGTTGGAACGTGTACCTTGGCAAGCTTTATGAGTTCGCTTGATACGTCAAACCCCTGATACCATGAACAGCGCTTACTGATCTCTTTGGCATCGCGACCATCGCCGCAGCCGACTTCAACGACCCGTGCATTCTTAGGATTACCCGCCAGCTCAAAAGCCAAGTCAATGTACTTAGCACGCGGACCAATACCCCTGAAATACTCAGCGAGTTGTTTGGCAGACGTATTGTACGTGTCGATAGTCTGCTGACGTGGGTCAGTCACTGCTTTGTACGCCCTCAAGGTAGATTCGTTTTTTGAAACGACCGTTGCGGTCGGCTTTGTTGCGGCGGGCCTCTTCCAGCTCACCGGATTTAATCCCTAGCGCTTCGCGCAGCGCGATTACTACTTCGCGGATATCGGCCAATTCTTCAATTGAACGGTCGGCCTCGAACTCAGCCACTTCTTCTTTGAGTTTCTTAATAAGTTCCTCGACGTATTCCTGGTCATCCAGTATTCGGGTTACGGGCTCTTGCCCGTTCTTCCGGATAATTTCCGGAATCCTATCCCTCACCAGCTTGTTATATTCTTTACTCATAGACGTACCTCCTCCACACTGATTTTTCTCGGCAAGATAGCTGCGAACTCTTGAATCGTCATGCCTTTCAGTTCATACCGCAGGCTCTGCTCAGCGGCCGGAGTGACATACGCTACACGTTCAATACCAACCCAGGCCGCGCATGAAATGCACATGATGCAGGGTTCATGGCTGGCAAACAGCACACACCCGTTGAGATCTTTCGTAGCAAGTTTCTTACAAGCTTGTTTAATGGCTGACATTTCACCGTGTTCGGTCGGGTCATTGGTCTCATGCACGTGATTGTATTCTGCCGCCAAGACTTCCCCGTCTTTAACAACGACCGCCCCGAAGTTGTACGGCGCGGCTTTCTTATTACCCGCCTCAACGGCCAACTGCAAAAAATCCCTATCGGTCATACTTTGTCCGCATATCTAAATCAGTAAAAGTTGCGGATTCATTCCGTAATTTTTGCTTCCGTTGATTGGGAAAGGCAGCCCGAGACATGGATTGAATCCATTCTCGGCGCGATGGAAAACCCAAGCCGGAGGTACCATTTGCCTGCAAATGGGCCGCGCATGGGTTTGTCATTAAAGCTCCCCCCAGTTTTTACCAATGGAGGTGTCGACGGTTAGCTTCACCGGCAGTTTGTAGACGCCTTCCATGGTGTCTTTGAGTAATTGTGCTGTTCGTTCGCCTTCCGCCTCCGGGCATTCGACTAAAATTGAGTCATGAATTTGCAGCAGCTGCTTGCACGGAGTGCCTTTGAGCTTTTCGTCTACCTGGATGGCGGCCATCTTCATAAGATCTGCTTCCGTGCCCTGGATGGGCATGTTGATGGCGGCACGCTCCGCCCCTGCGCGGACAATGAAGTTGCTGGAATGGATATCCGGCGTTGGGCGACGACGGCCAAACAGCGTTTCTACGTAACCGTCGGTTCTGGCCTTTTCTTTGAGTGAGTTCATGTAATCAAGTAATGGCTTGCGTAGTTCGAAATACCGGTCGATGAATTTCTTGGCGGCCGCGAACGTCATGCCGGTAGCCGCGCTCAGGCCGTGAGGGCTCATGCCGTAGAGTACGCCAAAGTTAATAACTTTGGCCTCACGACGCATCTGCTTGCTGATTTCTTCCGGGTCGCGGTTATAGACTTGGGCGGCCGTCATGGTATGGACATCCGTGTCGCGGTTGAACATCGCTACCAGCTCTTCATCACCAGCCAAGTAGGCGGCAAGACGCAGCTCGAACTGCGAATAGTCGGCACTGACCAGCACGTTGCCCGGGGCCGCAACGAATGCCGTACGGATGCGGCGGCCGAGGTCGGTGCGGACCGGGATATTCTGCAGGTTCGGATCGGTCGAGCTAAGCCGGCCAGTCTGGGCGATAGTGAGGTTGAAGGTGGTATGTACGCGCGAGTTTTCGTCGGCCAGCTTGGGGAGCGAATCAATATACGTGCTCTTGAGCTTCGTGACCTCGCGCCAATGCGAAATAAGGTCAACTATCGGGTGCACGCCGCGCAGGCGCTCCAGCTGCTTGGCGTCGGTACTGTAGCCGGTCTTGCCTTTTTTGATTCCAGCTGTTGGTAATTGCAGTTTATTAAACAGGACGTCGGCCAGTTGTTGCGGCGAACCGATATTGAACTCCGTATCAGCGTAGCCATAGATTTGCTGCTCGAGATCGCTGATCATGTCATCGACTTCGCTGCCCATGTCGGCCAGGTACTGCGTATCAAGCTGAATACCCTCGTATTCCATGCGGGCAAGCACCGGGATGACCGGCCATTCGATGGTACGGCCAAGTTCGGCCAACCTGGGGATCTCCTGCATTTCCTTAACCTGCCGCAGGTAAAGCGCGCGGCTTACGGTAATGAATTCGTGCATACGCTCCGCCAGCTCTTCAGTCGGCAAGTCTTCCAGTGTCGGACCATCATAGCCCAGATCCACCTCGGCCAGCTCCGTCAACGTCTGTTCCCTGCGCAGTGAGTTAAGAATGAATGCGCCGATGAGCACGTCGTGCCCGACGCCCTCGAAATCCATGCCTAGCTCGATACACACCTTGGCAGTCGATTTCACGTCATAACCTATTTTCGAAATTGCCTCGTCTTCAATCAACGGCGCCAGCTTTTCCCGGATTGCCGTATATGAAAGCTTGTCCAACCTGAACGTGTAAGTAGTGCCGGCTTGCCAGCTCAGTGCCAACAACTTGGGGCTGCGGCCATGACGCCCGGCAGCACGCGAATGCACGTACAGTTCCGTTATATTGTTCAGATCGAGGCTCTCCAGCTTGGCTTCGGTATCAATGAGCACATTTTTGCCGGCCTCCATGCTGAATTCACCGTTTGCCGGGCCCTCGGGCAGTGGCTGGTCAATGACACGCATGGCTTCCGGCAGTTGGCGCACAAGGGTACGGAACTCTAGCCGCTGCAGTATTTCTTTTACCTTCAGGGGATTACATTTGCGGCCGTCAACCTCTTCAAGGTCCAGTTTGAGCGGGGCGTCCGTCCAAATAGCAGCAAGTTCACGACTCAAGTACGCGGACTCTTTGCCAGCTTCGAGTTTGGTCTTTATGGTAGCTTTCAGGAGATCTAAATTCTCATAGACGCCATCAAGCGTCTGGTGCGCTTTCAGCAGTTCAATCGCGCCCTTCTCGCCGATGCCGGGAACGCCTGGAATGTTATCCGATGAATCACCCTTCAAGGCTTTGAGATCCAGAAATTGTTCAGGCTTAATGCCGTACTTCATGATGAAGGTCTCCGGCCTGAACAATTCGATATTACTGAGTCCCTTCTTCAGCGCATAGACATGTATCAGCGGGTGCACCAGCTGGAGCATGTCGAGGTCGCTCGTAATGAGCATCGATTCGATGCCCTGCTCGGCTGCCTGAAGACTGAGTGTGCCCATGATGTCATCAGCTTCGTAATCATCGAGTTCATAGAGCGGCCAACCGAACGCCTCGAGCAGTTCATGCAACACGGGTACCTGGGCATAGAAATCCGGCGGTGCGGGCTTGCGGCCCGCCTTGTACGCCGGATAAAGCTCTAGGCGACGACGGATGTTGGTCTTAGGCTTGTCCCACGCCACGCAGACGTAATCAGGCTTGAGGCGCTTAATGACCTCAAGTGCCATGACCGCAAAGCCGTAAACGCCGCCGGTGGGCGTGCCGTCTTTAGTGGCCAGGTTTGGCATGGCATAGTAGCCGCGATAAAACACCGACTTACCGTCAATAATCGCCAGCTTCTTGCCGTTGGGTAATACCTCCATCATGCAATCAGTATACGCTGAACCGCTTCAGAACTTGAAGCATGAGCAGGACTATTCCTGGAAAAAGGCTTTTAGATTACTGCTGTTAGCGGGGTCCTTAAGTTTACTCAGGGCTTTACCCTCTATCTGCCTGATACGCTCACGCGTAAGACCGAACTCACGGCCGACTTCATCAAGTGTCATAAACCGTCCGTCCAGCAGGCCAAAACGAAGTTCTACCACCTTCCGTTCACGGTCATTCAGGTTGCTTAGTGCGATATCGAGTGCCTCAAGCATCGCTTCTCGCTCAACATAATCATATGCAGCCTCGTCATTATCATCAGCAATCAGATCGCCGAACTCAGACTCTGTCTGACCACGAACACCCTTATCATCACCGATAGGCGTTGATAGCGATATAACATCACGCGTGGCGAAAATTAGTTCTTGCAAACTTTCCACTTTATCAGCAGCGGTTATGCCCATCTGAGTGGCTATCTCCACATGACTGGGCTCAACTCCGGTTTGCTGGGTTATTTCACGCTTAAGGCGCTGGTATTTTGACACCATCTCATTGGCATGAACCGGTATGCGGATAGTCCGCGACTGATCAGCAATGGCACGGGTGATAGCCTGCCGGATCCACCAGGTACCGTAGGTGCTGAACTTATACCCCTTTTTGTATTCAAACTTGTCGACCGCCCGTATAAGGCCGATGTTCCCTTCCTGTATGAGGTCAAGGAACGGCACTCCTCTTCCTAAATACCGCTTAGCGATCGATATCACAAGCCTGAGGTTTGATTCATACATCGTACGGAAAGCTTCTTCCCCATCATGTATAAGAGTCTGTAAGTCTGCCATGACCTCCTCGGGCGACCGGTCCATCAGTTCCTTCTGGAGATCTTTTGAGCGAATTAGGATATCCTCGTCTTCGGTGAGTTCCCGGGCGATGAGGCCGGCTTCTATCCGTTTCATTAGTTCGGGTTCTTCTTCAGCATCTAAGAGCTTACGTTTGGCAGCTTCATGCAAGTACTGTTTTACCAGATCGGTGCTTACTGCAGGCATATCCTTTTCATCCGGCAGAAGAGCTTCTTCTGGCTCGTCAGAAGTTGGTTCTTCTGCCTCTTCAATCGCAACTGAATCCACAACGGCAAACTGCCCTAGCACAAGCGTGGGTTCAGTTTGTGGATCTTTTTCAGGCGGCATGGGCCCGAGTTCTATAGATTCAGCGCTCAATAGGTTTCCCTTGGTTAATAGCCATAGTAGTATCTAATAATTATTGTGATTTTTCAATCTAATGGCCATGTTGGTCGTGAATGCGCCACGGCAGGTTAAGCGCTATCGTAACACTGGCTCCGGCAATAGCAGCTGCCGGGTCGGCATCGGCATAGCCCCGGGCGGCCAGATAGGTTCCGCCAACCGCAATGAATGAGCTCAGCGCGTCTGCGCCGGCATGTCGAAAGGCATCGCTGTAGAGCCCGTTTTCTTCGCGTTTGGTATACAACATGGCCGCTACCCCGCCGTGGACGGCCACACCTCCTAGCGCTACCAGTACGGCTGTAGGCCCAAGTGTTTCTGCCCTGTCCTGACGTAGCTCCTCGGCCGCAGAAACTCCAACCAACAGCGCACTGGCACAGATCATGCTCCGTACGACAACACGCAGACGCCGGATCCGGCGGTCATGCAGATCTTTCTGTAGATTCTCCGTAACACCTTTTATGCCATGGGCAAACCCGTCACTTGTTTCGTGCACGCCCGCGGATAATAAGGCGTGGCTTCCCTCCATCTGACTGACAGCCAGTTCCGCTCCGCCATAAATGAAATTCACGGCCGACGCAATGAGCATACGGTTCGGCTTGAGCGCCTGCTTATTCATTGCAGTAGTGTACTGTTAAGATTCGCGCTAAACAAAAGCGCTTACTGGGGCGTTGCGATTAGTTGGGCGGCACGGACTAATACCCGGCTTTTTTTGGGTTTTACTTTTTGTCGGAATACTATGCTAGGGTCTTTTTCAATTTCACGTGCTGTCCAATTATACATATCAACGGCTGTTTGCAGCGGGATGCGCAAACGGCGTGGAATATACTCGAACCCGTCGTATGCTTCTGTCTGCCACTGCTCATAGCGGTCCAACTGAAATCGCATAAAACCGTCGAAATCACCTTCTTCGGGATACTTGAGGTCTGTTAGGCCAAAACGTTTGAGGTCTTCTGCCGGGAAATAGCAGCGCCCGAGACAATTATCTTCATCGATATCTCGCAAAAAATTAATGAACTGCATAGCCCTTCCCTGCAGTTTGGCCGCTTCTAACGCTGCATGAGGCAGGCCCATTATTTTACTCATCATGAGACCAATGACTTCTGCCGACCCATAAATGTACCATAATGTGTCATTAATTGTTTTGTAGCGTTTCTTATCGAGGTCTGCCTGCATGGAGTCAAGAAAGGATTCGACCCAGGCAAGATCATAGCCGTACTTGCGGGTGACGAACACCATATTCTTTATAACCCGTTCGTCTACCGAGTCGTTTGGTGATACTGAGGTATCAAATGCTGGATCGGCTTTCGCTGCGTCCCAGGATGCGCGAAGCGCTAAGAATTTGTCAGCATGGGCCGGAATACTGTCAACATAATCATCAGCTACCCGCACAAAGCTGTAGAGCTTGAACACGTCATCCCGAACAGCTTTTGGGAAGAACTTTGAACTGAAGTAGTACGTGGTACTGCCATTCTTGAATATCGCCTTCTCAGTATTCATTAGGATTGTCTGAATAAAAGATAGTTGGTAAGGCCGCGGAGGAACTGCACGCCCTCAGCACTCCAACGGTATGATTCACCGTCCAGGGCCTTGAGTGCCCGTTCGGCATGCCGTTCAGCATGACCCCTGGCATAAGCAAGCGCACCAGATTCGACAAGAATATCCTTGCAGCGCTGGAACTCGGCTTGCGTAAGGTTAGCGTTGCCAAGCATCTGGATGAGAAAGTTTTTATTGCCATTCGCGGTACGCTCCAGGGCGTAGACAGTGAGTACCGTGCGCTTGCCCTCCCTGATATCATCGAGCGGTGACTTACCGCTGTCAAATTCCGAACCGAATGTGCCTAAGATGTCATCGGTAATCTGGAAGGCCCTACCGGCGTGCATCGCAAACTTCGTTATGGCGTCGGTGGCTGCACAGTCAGCACCAGCCAGAACCATTCCGACGTGCAATGGGTTCAGAATGGTATAGTGCGCAGTTTTCCACTCTAATACCCTGTCGACGTCCGCCTCCGTGACGCTCGCTACTACTTCATTCATAATGTCGCTGGTCTGCCCATGAGAGGTCGTTAGCATTGTACGGTTGACGATGCTTATCGTCTTTAACCGCAAGTTTTCCGGCGCATCAAGGTTGGCCAGTATCATCTGTGCGGCGTGAGAGCCCGATAGGGCGGCATTGAGGGCAATCGAAGCACCGAAATGATCAGATTCCCCTGCCAGTTGGTTGTTGCGGTGGTAATCAGCCAGCATCACATGGGCACTTGGCCCACCGCGGCGTATGACTGACCGGTCCTGAAAATCATCGACGATCAAAATGTAAGCGTGCAGCATTTCAATTGCCCGGGCGGCCTCAAGAATCATCTTTTGGTCCGTACCGCCGCTCATTTCATACCCAAGCATCACCAACGCTCCGCGGATACGTTTGCCGCCCCGCTCAAGGACACTCAGGTAGGCATCAATTTCAAGCCGTGCATTGGCATCAAAATTCTTCAATGTACTTTTCTGTACTTCTTTGGAATAGCGAGCAATGTCAGCGTCGAGGAGCTCTTTGTAGGCCGCTAACTTGGACTTAAACAGGTTCGTGTCCGCCATGACGGCGGCTGATGTATCCATAATATTGTCCACAAGTATACGCTCTTGCCGGTCCGAACAAAATATTTTAATTTATGAAGTAAATATCCGGTCGCCTTCCCTGCTGCCCTCTTGTACAATAGGCCGGTATGCAGAAAACAATTATTGCGCTGGTTGGAATGCCCGGAAGCGGCAAAGGTACCTGTACCGATTATCTTGAGGCCACTAACGGTTGGCCTGTCGTACACTTCGGAAACATGGTGTATGAAGAAGTCCAGCGCCGTGGTCTTAGTAATGTAGAGGATGAGATATTCGTCCGCGAAGATATGCGCGCACAGGAAGGCCCGGCCGTACTTGCTAAACATGTGGCACGAAAAGTCGAACAGCTTTTTTCTGAAAATCATAATGTGGTGGTCCTAGACGGGCTTTACAGCTGGACAGAGTACAAGTATCTGAGCGAGAAGTTCGGTGATTCACTCGTTGTCATCGCCGTGGCGGCACCTAAGAAAGTCCGGTGGCAACGTGTGTTAAACCGCAAAGATTCCCATCGTCAGTACACGATGGAACAGCTGGTAACCCGCGAACTGGCAGAAATAGAAAACCTCGAAAAAGGCGGCCCAATCGCCTACGCCGACTACACCCTGACGAACAACGAGGATCAGTCTACCCTGCTCACCCATCTAAATAACGTGCTCAAAGAACTCAACGTGATCAAATAAATATCCCGGATTTACGCCGGGATATTTATTTTCCTCTGTTTGGAAAGAGCAGCCCAAATGATTGTGCTTGGATGCGATGCAAGGCAGCTGCGAAGCACGGACCGAGACGTATAAGCAATACGGCGAGGGAGTACTGGAGCCGCTAACACCGCAGCGCGCCAAGAGTGCCAGCAGGTAATGGGCTTTGCTCATTAGCAGGCTGGCACGGCACGATTATTTGATGTAGTCGTGGAGTTTTTTGGCGTCTTTATGCTTACGCAGTTTAGCAAGCGCCTTAGCTTCAATTTGCCGGATACGTTCACGCGTGACACTGAATTCCTGGCCCACTTCTTCCAAAGTATGACTCTTGCCGTCTTCCAGGCCGAAGCGGAGTTTCAGAATCTTCTGCTCGCGCTCAGTCAGTGCCCCGAGCATGTCTTTGACGTGCTCTTTCAGCAGCTGGCCGGTGGCTGATTCTTCGGGGGTAATCGTATCTTCATCCTCGATAAAGTCTGCCAGCACAGAGTCTTCTTCATCGTCACGCACGGAAGCATCAAGGCTGGAAATATCCTGCTTGATCTTCATGATGTGCTCGACCTTTTCAACTTCAATTTCCATCGCGGCAGCGATTTCCTCGTTGGTTGGTTCACGATTGAGTTCCTGTGTCAGACGGCGTTGAGTGCGCAGCAGTTTGTTAATGGTTTCCACCATGTGCACCGGAATACGGATAGTACGGGCCTGGTCGGCAATGGCGCGGGTGATGGCCTGCCGGATCCACCAGGTGGCATAGGTACTGAACTTAAACCCTTTGTCCGGATCGAATTTCTCAACGGCGCGCAACAGCCCCGTGTTCCCCTCCTGAATAAGGTCAAGCAGGTCCAAACCACGGCCGACGTAACGCTTGGCGATAGACACCACTAAACGCATGTTCGCTTCTGCCATCTTGTCTTTGGCACGCTTTTCACCAGCTACAACCTTCTTAGCTAGCGCCAACTCTTCTTCGGCGTTGAGCAGCGGAATCTTACCAATTTCACGCAAGTACAAACGCACGGAGTCGTCGGCGATGTCATCCAGGTAGACTTGTTCGGTTACGACAATCTCTTCCTCGTCTTCGGCTACCCATTCGTCCGTTAAGGCAACGGCCGGAACATCAGCTTCCGGTTCTACGTCGGTTGTAATTTCAAGGTTGGCATCGGCTAATTCGGTGTACAACCCGTCCAGCATATCGGCATTTTCCGGCGTATCCGCGATTGCTGCGAATATTTCGCGTTGATCAATTTTGCCGTTTTTCTTAGCTTTTTTCAAAAGGTCGGCTTTCGCCTGGTTCATGTCAATTGGTTCATCTGCCATCTTCGAGCTCCTTGGTCTTGCTTAAGAGTTGGTCAAGTTGTTTCACGTCACCGAGCAGCTGCAATGCGGTAGCCTCGTCGGCTATTGCGAGCTGGTTCAAAATGATTGCTTTTTTGGTTTCAACAAATTGTTTGATAAGTCTGACCTGCAGTCGGGTGGCTTCGTATCCGAGCTCTACCTCTTCGAGGTCCTGGTACAACGTTTCGTACTGTAACGAAATTATTTTGACATAATCGGCTATCTCATGCAACTCTTTAGCGTTTGTCAGTTTGCCGTCGAATTCGGGATTGGCTTTGAGGTAGGCGAACAAAGTACGAGCCGACTCGCCGGGCAACATGTCTTCCGTAACGATAGCCAGGCGGTTACGCAAACTGGGGAGCATCAACGTCAGCGCCAGCAACTGGTCCTGGGCTTTGGTGAGTTCCACGTGGGCAGTATCCGTGCGCAGATCCCGGGCGGCATGGGACTGCTTTTTGCGCTGGGGCCGTGAGGCTTCACGTAGTTTCATCTCAAGCGCCTCACGCGTGACGCCCATCATTTTGGCAATCCGCTGCACGTAATGTTCTTGTTCGGCACGGTCAGGCAACTGCTTAACGACTGCCAAGGTGATATCGCTGAATTCCCGCTTATCGGGAGCACTCTTGAGGTCAAGCTGCGCGGCATAGCGGTCGATAACCCAGTCAACGGCGTACTGTGGCGTAGCCAGGGCGCTAGTCCACAATTTCGGATCACGCTTGATCAGTTCGTCCGGGTCTTTGCCTTCAGGGATCGTCACAACACTAAGCTTGACGCCTACTTTGGCGGCAATCGGAATGGCTCGTTCGGTGGCCGCCAGCCCTGCCCGGTCGGCATCAAACGCCGCGCGGATGTCACTGGCAAACCGGCCCAAGGTCTTCAGTTGCATTTCAGTCAATGCCGTCCCGGCAGTGGCCACGACTTGGCGCACACCCGCCTGGTGGCTGGCAATGACATCGAGATTCCCTTCTACCAGTACGGCATATTTCTCCGTCCGTATAGCGTCTTTAGCCAGGTGCAAGCCGAATACGTGCCGACCCTTATCGTAGAGCAGCGTTTGGGGGGTATTGATGTATTTCGGGGCGTTCGGTATGTCTTCGAGCAACCGGGCGGTAAAGCCGACGACCCTGCCCTGCGCGTCCATCAGCGGCACCTGAATTCGACCGCGGAACATGTCGCTGCGGTAGCGCGACGAACTCAAACCGGCTTTTTGAATTTCCTCGT
>Ga0247718_1000017_pt1 | contig 40695 bp, 48 predicted proteins | sample 21E_DmetaG_FD_189045 | JGI IMG/M metagenome (GOLD analysis project Ga0247718, IMG submission 189045) | Soil microbial communities from hillslope of Landscape Evolution Observatory, University of Arizona, Oracle, AZ, United States - 2-1-E_D | ecosystem: Engineered > Artificial ecosystem >...
GCTTTATCAAGGCCCTGCGCGGCCAGACGACTATCGAAGAAATCTTACGTGTCACCGCCGAGAAAGCGTCATGAAATTTAACTACACCGCAAAAAGGGACAACAAAACGGTACAGGGTTCCGCCGAGGCGGTTGACCGTGAAGCACTGATTGCCATGTTGCACCGCCAAGGTTTACAACCTTTGGTCGTAAAAGCGGACAGCGCCCCCGTCAAAAAACGCCGGGGTAAAAAGGTAAAGTTGAAGGAGCTGGTGGTATTTACCCGGCAGCTCTCAACCATGATTTCTGCTGGCGTGCCGCTGACCAGAGCAATTGCTACCCTTGAAGGCCAAACAGAAAGCAAGTACTTCAAAGAAGTCATTGCCAACATCATGAAGGACGTGGAGAGTGGCATCTCACTCGGTGATGCGTTTGCCAAGTACCCCAACGTCTTTTCTGACGTATACGTTAACATGGTGCGGGCTGGTGAAGCCGGAGGTATCTTGGACGAAATTCTGAAACGTCTGGCCGCCCAGGTAGAGCAGGACTCCAGCATGCGCAAGAAACTTAAGAGCGCCATGACCTATCCGACTGTCATCGTAGGCATTACGGTCATCGCCTTCTTCGGGCTTATGCTCGGCGTTATTCCAAAGCTTGGCAAAATACTGAAGGACCTTGGCGGCGATGACGCCGAGTTACCCGTCTATACCCAAGCCATGCTTAATATAAGTAGTTTCTGTACCGGTGATACGATCATCCCGAACGTACCCAATGCTATTTTTATATTTGCGGCGGCGGCATTCGGCATTTATATGATTAAACGCTACATAGCCACGCCTTCTGGGAAATTCAAGTTTCATAAATTACTCCTGAAAATTCCGGTAGTTAATACCATTCTTACCAAGATTGCCATTGCCCGTTTTTCACGCACGTTCGCCTCACTCATGTCATCGGGCGTGGGCGTGCTTGACGCACTTGAAGTAACTGGTGGCGCCATCGGGAACAAGGTCATCGAAGCTGATTTGAAGGCTGCAGCCCAAGAGGTAAAAGCCGGCAAGCAACTGAGCGAACCCTTATCCAAGAGTGTGTACTTCCCGGCAATCGTCGCGCAAATGATTGCTATCGGTGAGGAAACCGGCCAGATAGATACCATCCTCATTAAAGTAGCTGATTTTTATGAAGAAGAGGTCAGTGCCACACTCGATGGTCTTACCTCTATTATTGAGCCGGTTATGATCGTAGTTCTGGGCGCCATGGTTGGGCTGGTTGCGGCCAGCGTGATGGGCCCGATCTCCTCCCTTAGCCAGAACGTCGGTGGATAAGCCTACAGCAATAAGCTTGACGGATTACTGCTTGTGGCTATAATCAGTTACAGATTCTACGTTTCTTACACTCTTGAAGGTGTGGGCGAAGATCAATAGAAAAATATTAATTTCAATATAGGAGGGTGGGTCTATATGACACTCCAGCACAAAAAACAACAGGGTTTCACCATTGTTGAACTGTTGGTTGTTATCGTTGTCATTGGTATTTTGGCATTGATCACAATCACCACATTCACAGGTGTAACGCAGCGTTCCCGTGACGCTAAGCGTGAAAGCGACATTAAGGCGATTCACGGCCAGCTAGAGGCATTCTACGCACAGAATAACTACTATCCTTCGTTGGATCAGTTAAACAGCGAAACGTTCCGCAGCGCTAACCTTAAAGGTCTCGACCCAGCGAGCCTTAAAGACCCCAAAGGCTCAGAAACATCTCTAGTGGATGGCCAACAAGCCAACAGGTACACTTACACTGCACGCAACAGCTCAGATGCTGCATGTAGCAATCTAAATGAAACTGATGCATCAGATGACTGTGTAAGCTACACCCTCAGTGCCGGTAAAGAAACGGGCGGCAGGGTGGAAAAAAAGAGCCTGAACTAGTTTAAGCTCAGTATACTAAAAAAACCCGGCAACAAAACTGCCGGGTTTTTTAGTATACTAAGTATAAGCATGTTGAAGCGGATGGGGACTGAACAGAGTGGCTTCACGATTACCGAGTTGATACTCGCGATCGTGATTTTTCCTATTATCGTATTTGGTATATCGAATGCTACTGACGCCGTGCGCAAACAATATACCGTAGCCCGGGAACTGAATGAGATTTACGCCGTTTTAAGTGCCTGCCCGGAGCTTGACCGTGCCCTTGAATTCAACAGCATCAGCTCGGCTACAAACTGCTTCCCGAACAATGAGTTTAGGTCAGAAGGTGCCGGTAACACAAAAATCGTCTACACCCCGACTATGACCGTTCAGAACACGAGCGCCCTACCCACGGCAGACCCTTTGCGCACCATACCTGATTCTAAAGTTGTGGATATTAGTGTCGGCTTCCCCAACCGCCCCACTACACCTAAACTCCAACTCCGGATGCTGATTACCCGTAACGGAGTCGGTCAGCAATGAAACATCTTAATGAGCGCGGCATGTCCGTAGCGGAACTTATGGTTGTTATGGTTGTTACCGCCGTGATGATTGGAGCTATCATGCAGTTCACCATCAATTACCAGCGATACGGCTATCTCTTACAAGCAGACCAAGACACGCTTAATTCCCGCCTTAACGCCAGTGATTACATCCGCGAAAACGTTGGCACTTCAACCGGGCTCATTACCCAGAACAGTATACCGGATGTTTCACCAAGAAATCCTGATCCGGATAACGCTACCGGGCAGTACTGGCAGATTATCCACGCCGTGCCTGGCAGCAAAAGCGTAAGCTCCGGCACATTGCCTATCGTGTACTTTAAACGTATGAGTTTTAATGCAAGTAACGCACCTATACTTAATGGCCTGCAGCCGTACGAGGATGAGTATATCCTGTACCTTGACGGTTCAAAGAAGCAGCTGCTGATCAGAACCCTGGCTAATCCTGGCGCCTCCGGCAATCGCCTCAAGACCAGCTGCACGCCGCCCGGAACCAGTTCTTGCCCGGCGGACAGAGTCATCGCAGAGGATATTGCCTCGGTCGACATGAAGTACTTTTCGAGAACAGGAAATCAAATTGACCACAATTCCTTGGTAGATCCGAGTACCGGCAACCCGATCGGCCCTGATTTTCCGGTCGTGGACGTATTGGAAATGACGGTCAACCTATCCAAAAAGCCTTTGTTTCAAAAGACTAACGCTACCAATAACAGTACGGTTATACGTGTCGCTTTGAGGAATACCTAAGCATGAGGCAACGCAACGAATCAGGCTCAATTCTCGTCTCCATACTCATCGTAACGATATTTTTGACGTCGTTCGTGTATGGACTCATTGCTGTCGGCAATGTAAACCTGGTGCGGGCAAAAAACCGCATTCTGCTGCTACAGTCGCAGTATGCTGCTGAATCCGGCGCCGATACCGCCATAGCGTTTCTAAACTCCGGTAATCTGGGCTATACCGGAACTACCAGCGACATACAAGTACTCAACTCTGCCACCTACCGCTCAACCTACTCCGTAACCGTGTCCCCGGGCACTGACGACAAAGAACGGATTATACAGGCGGAAGGAAAAGTCTACTCACCAAAAGGCGCCAGCCAGCCGACGCATACCAGAAAAATCCAGGTCACTGCCCGCCGCACAACCGACACAACAGCAGATTCGATGATGAGCCGCAATATTATCTATATAGAAAGTGGAGTCAAAAACATTCGCGCCAAAGACATCTATGTGAACGGCTATATCCAAATGGACAAGAATACTACCAACATGATTGCCGAAAAGATATTCGTGGCAGACAAGAACACCGGGGCTAATAACTGCTCCATAGGAGGCGTCGGCAATCTCGTCAAACCATCCAGCTTTTCCGACCCTGCCCAAACCCGCACCAGGATAGTCCTGGCCTATAACAACTGCATCAGCCCGCCCGGCAATGCCAGTAACGCGAACTTTGAAGTCTCAGTAAACCAACCGAACATTCCTAAAATCCAGGCATCCAACATACCCTTCAACTATGTAATGGACGGTACATACCAAGCTTCGCCCACCGGCTGTAACGACTGGACGGCCGGCACATCACCACGCAACATCCCGAGTACGGGCAATGAAAAAAGGACGCACTATCCGGATACCGGATCGAACATCAGCACCAGTTGTGGCACGAGCGGTGATTTAAGCCTGGGCAGCGCCCAGTACAACATACGCGACCACGTACATGTTCGGGCTAATTTGTGTGCGGCAAGCGCCTGTACTCCTATCTTTAATAATCCGACTGCACAGACAAAATTCATTTTTGTAGAAGGAACGATTAATTTCAATTCCATGCAAACGGCGTCCGGGAGCGGCCCGATTGTATTTATCGTCTATGGTACCGACCCCCCGTCAAAAACATCGGTCTGCCCGTTGGGTGGATCAGTCTACCTGGGGAACTCAGGAAATACTATTGCACCGAAAGTCTACTTCAATGCCAGCAACGGCATTTGCCTCAACAAAACCAGGTTTGGTGCCGATCCAGCGCTTGGTGGAGTATCGGGCAAGAATGTTTTCATATCGACAAACCCCGGTTCACCGTTTGATCTTAGGTTGGACCCGGTTTTTCCCGTTCAGGACATTCCGATCGACCTTTCATGGAGGGCAACCCGCTACATCCGTTTATGAAGCATATAACCCATAAACTGTGGTATAGTTATGCAAAAGGCTTATGCTTTGATGGGCAGGCATGAATAATACATATTTCTACCAAGACAAACCGCTTTTCGGACTCGATATCGGCTTCAGCAGCCTGAAAGTCATGCAGACGGAGAGCACGGGCAAGAAACGCGCCGTCCGGGGTTATGGCGTTGCCAGTTTTGACCCTTCGGCAATAAAAGGCGGTGTTTTAGATGACTATGAAGCGCTTTCTAAAGCCGCCTATGAACTCTTCAATAAACATTTGATCGGCGACATCACTACACGTCGCGTAGCTATCGCTTTGCCCGCAGCCAAAACTTTCACCCGGAGCATGACGCTGCCGAAGCTTTCCGACAAAGACCTACAAGAAGCAGTAAGACTAGAGGCCGAGCAATACATTCCCGTACCAATTGACGAGCTGTATCTGGATTACGAGGTTTCTTCCCGTTCAACCGACCAAACGGAACTCATCGCCGTTGCCGTACCCAAGAGAATAGTTGATTCCTATAAGAAGTTCGCGGAAATACTTGGCTTGGAGCCGGTTTTGTTTGAGTCGACCATCAGCTCAGGTGGGCGCCTCTTCATTCAGGCCGAACGCAGTGATGCGCCCACAGTTTTAATTGACCTCGGCTCGCTCTCGTCCGATATCACCATTTACGATAAAGGCTTGGTGGTCACAGGCACCATTCCAAATGGCGGGGATCACTTCTCTGATATTATCGCTGATACGCTGAAGGTCACGAAGCAGGAGGCCCATGTCATAAAAACTAAGTACGGCCTCGGCGTCAGCAAGAAACAGAAGGAAATAACAACCGCCCTCTCTCCCGTACTGAGCCAAATCGTCAAAGAAATCAGACGCATGATCCGCTACTACGAGGAGCGCGCCGAAACCGATCGTAAGATTGGCCAGATAGTGACCATAGGCGGGGGGGCCAACATGCCCGGGTTCAGCGAATTCCTAACGGATACCGTGCGCCTGCCCGTACGTATGTGCGACCCCTGGCAACATCTTGATTTTGCCGGACTGCAGCCGCCGAGTACCGTCGAGAAATCGACCTATATTACCGTTGCCGGCCTGTCACTTATCAACCCACGGGAAATATTCGCATGATCAATCTTCTGCCAACCGATTACAAACAAGACCTTGTATACGCCAAGCGCAACAGCAAGCTGCTTAAGTGGACCGGGGCGGTACTGGCCAGCGTTGTACTGGTCTGTGCCGTCATCATTGGCGGGTTGTTCTATATCGACCAGTCTACCAAGAGTTACGAATCAAGGGTTGCGTTGGCGCAGCAACAGCTGAAAGACCAGCAGATGGAGGAAACCCAGGCACGCCTTAAAGGCATCAGCGAAAATTTCAAGTTGGTTCTACAGGTACTGTCTAAACAGATCCTCTTCTCTGAACTCATCAAACAAGTCGGCGCCGCAATGCCGGCAGGCTCGTCACTTTCCAGCTTAAGCATCAATAAGGTCCAGGGTGGCATTGATCTCAACGCCGTAGCACTTGATTATCAAACCGCTACCCAGGTACAGCTCAATCTTCAAGACCCCGAGAACAAATTATTTGAAAAGGCTGATATCGTGAACATAACCTGCAATAGTGATTCTACCGGCCCGGCATCCCAGTATCCTTGTACGGTCACCATCCGCGCCCTGTTCTCAAAGAACAATCCCTTCCTTTTCACCGCCCAACCGGAGGCTAAGACGCCATGACGACTAAACGTTTCCACTGGTTAATGATTGCCCTGACCGCACTTTCGGTGTGTCTGTTGTTTGGCGGCGTATACGCTGGTAATAAAACGCTTCAGAGCAAGAGTGTTCGCCTGCTCGAGCTCAAAGTTGAAGACGCGGTCGCCGAAGAACAGCAGGCTTCCCTTATCCGGGCCAAACAGGACATTGAGCAATATGCCGAACTTGAGCAAATTGCGAAATCAATCGTTCCGCAAGATAAGGACCAGGCCCGAACGGTCCGCGAAATCATCAAATACGCGGATGAAACCGGAATTGCCATACAAGGCATCAGTTTCCCGAGTTCTAACCTTGGTACTGCCGCCCCGGCCGCACCCACAACTCCTGCTGAAGGAGGGACACCACCATCGCCACCGGCACCGGGCATTACGCAAGTCAAGCCTGTGCCAGGGCTGACCGGAGTGTTCCAGCTTGAACTGACGGTACAGTCTGACACTAAGAGAGCGGTTACGTTTGACCGGTTCGTTCAGTTCCTGGACAAGCTTGAGCAGAACCGTAGAACCGCGCAGGTGACAGGGCTGACCATCACCCCCCGGGCTGACAATCGCCAACTGCTAAGTTTTACCCTAAACATTAATGTATTTATAAAGCCATGAATATAGACCTGAAAAAAGTTCCTACAGCAATCGCACCCATCCTGGCAGTCTGCAAGAGGTACTTAACGTTCGGCTTCTTTGTAATTGTTGCCTCGTTACTCGGCTTTCTTCTATTCCAGGTAAACAGCCTGACTGCCCAGACTCCGGATGAAGACCTAGTAACCGAAAAGTTGCAAACGGTCACAAGGCCGCGCATAGACCAGGCTACCGTAAACAAGATAAAACAGCTTGAAGATCAGAACCTGCAAGTCCAGAGCTTATTTGACGAAGCCAGGAATAATCCGTTCGATGAGTAAGGACTAGCGACGGATTGCGAACCGCTCGTTAGAACGGCCCGTTGCCCCGTTATTAGCTATAAAAGACTGTCGGGCGTCAAGAATCCGCTTACCGTAGTAATCGGGATTCGGGCAATATGTGAAATGAAAATTATTCTGCTCACCGGCGGTTTCAATCTTCAGTGTGCCGTAGTTAAAGATCGTAGCGAATATCCCCCTCTTTTCTGCGGACACGTCTTCGACATTAGCCAGCGAAAGCTCCGAAACTTTACGGTTAAACAGGCCGTGTTGAGCTACCTGGGTAATATGCTGATCCGTAATCACGAAGCGGTTCAACCGATAAATATACGTGGCAACTAACATCACCAGAAACACCAGCCCTAGAATCGCAACTGAAATAAGTGACACGATGAAGCTGTACGTACCAAGGACATCCTGCGGCAGGATACCCGGCAACAAGAACAGGAGCAAACCCAGGGCTATTACTATGCCGACGCCAAATTGCAGATACACGACCACTATGCCAAACGGATGCTTGCGGACTTCGTCAAGCTTAAGCTCGCCAGGGTTTACACCCTCGATATTAGGGTTTGTTGGGTTCATGCTTTCATTCTACAGCAAAACTGGACTGGCTTTCGTTCTTTGGCAACGTTTTACCAAGGTGGCGGTAAGCACGGTGCGTCACCTTTCGGCCGCGTGGTGTCCGCTCAAGCAAACCGATCTGCATAAGAAACGGTTCGTAAAAGTCTTCTATGGTACTGCGCTCTTCTGCGGTGAGGGCAGACAGGGTTTCAACTCCGACCGGCCCGCCGTTGTAATTCTCTATGATAGCTAACAGCAGGCTTCTGTCGGCCGGATCAAGCCCCAGTTCATCGACTTCAAGTAATGCCATCGCCCGTCTGCTTATCGGCTCGTCTATAATACCGTCGCCGTTTACGTCGGCAAAATCACGGACACGCTTTAGGAGACGGTTGGCGATCCTTGGGGTCAGGCGAGCGCGGGTCGCAAGACATTCCGCTGCTTTTTTATCAATCTGGATGTTAAGTATCCCCGCAGCACGGATGATGATCTGCCGTATTTCGGTAGGGTCATAGAATTCAAGGCGGTGAATCATTCCAAACCTATCACGCAACGGAGCAGCTAATGCGCCAGCCCGTGTCGTAGCGCCAATAATCGTAAATTTAGGGAGGTCCAGGCGCATGCTTCTGGCGCTCGGTCCTTTGCCCAGCATGATATCGAGCTTAAAGTCTTCCATGGCACTATAAAGGACTTCTTCAACGGTACGATTGAGGCGGTGGATTTCGTCGATGAACAGAATGTCACCGTCCTGTAAGTTAGTCAGCAGACTCGCGAGATCTCCCGCCCTTTCAATGGCCGGACCGCTGGTGACGCGTATGGCGGCGCTCATTTCCGTCGCGATCACCGTGGCCATGGTGGTCTTACCGAGCCCCGGCGGACCATATAACAAGACATGGTCAAGCGGCTCACCGCGTTTTTTAGCCGCCGAGATGGCTAGCTGCAGGTTTTGTTTCAGGCGCTTTTGACCGATGTATCCGGCAAAGTCCCTCGGCCGCAAACTTGTTTCAATTTCCTGCTCCTGGACATCTTCAACTTTCGGCGTGGCATCAACAATACGTTCAATCATCGGGAAATACCCTTCAGCGCAAGCCGTATCCGCTCTTCGGAAGGCAGATTAGCTTCCACGTCCTGCAATGCCTGCAGCGCATCCGGCAAAGCATACCCGAGTGCCATAAGGGCCTGAACCGCTTCGTCCTGTGATTGTGAAACGGACGCCGCAAATAACCTGTCCGTATTGACGGTATTATTCAGGCCCACCTTATCTTTCAGTTCTACGATTACCCGTTCTGCCACCCGTTTGCCAACCCCGTTTGCCGCGGTAATAAACTTTGTATCCCCGCTGGCGATAGCGCCGCGTACATCTTCGACGGAACCGATTCCCAGTATATTGAGAGCCATCTTCGGTCCGACACCATTCACATCAAGCAGCTGTTCAAATAAGCGTTTTGTGTCAAGCATAGTGAAGCCGTAGACATCATGGCTGGCTTCACGGATATGCTCGTAGACGTATATCTTTACGCTGTCACCGGAATTGAGTTTGGCGTAATCCTCAAGCGGCATCAGAACCCCATAGCCGACGCCCTGTACGTCTAGCACTACCAAATCCGCCAGTTTTTCGGCAACCGCCCCTTTTAATGTTGCAATCATAAGAATAATTATCTCATGATACTTATAACCTGCAAAATTCATGCGATATTAAGTGTTTACTTTTCAGCGCAAACCGCACAGAATAACGATAAGCAGTATCCTTATGTCACGAAGCAAAGAAGCCATTCAGCAAGACTTAGACCACGTCTACCGTCGGTACAGTACCGTGCCGGAGTCAGACACGCAGGCGCTTGATGAGCTCGATTTAGAAGTTGAAAAATTATTAACAGAACTGGATGAAACGTCTATGTCCTCACCGATACAATCAAGGCAACAGTCACAAACACCGCCACCCCCCATGCAGCCCGGCATAAGGAAAGACAGCCGACTTGGTATAAATATATTAATTATAGTGTTGGTTCTTGCAGGCTCTTACTTTGCCGTTCCTTCAATACGACAATCCGTAAACAATGCTTTTACGTCAGCATCTTCGGAGTCGGATTTCGATACCAGCACAGACAGGTCGGCCCCGCCTGAAGAAGGATCCGAAACCGCCACGTACCAGCAAGTAGAGCAAAAATCCGCAGAACTAGAAGCAGTGGCATCGAGCATTGCACCGAATGACCTTTTACACTTCAGGACGGCACTTGCAAACTGCACTAGTGAAGATGGTACTGAAGTTTACTGCTCCGAAGACGTTGTAGTCGCCGACGTCCGGACAAAACGTACAGACACAAACGGCATCGTACTGCTCGAAGAACTAGAGCAAATTATGGAGCGTTCAAACGGCTGGCAAGTACGACAGATCGACATCTTAGACAACCGTTATCAGAAAATTGAGCGAGCAAACATCAGACCAGAAGATAATTACAATATTCGAGCCGTGTATGAGTACCAGAAAAATGGTAAGCGGTACTGTTTTGTGATGAGCTATTTCAAAGAGATCAGCCCTACACGGTTTGACCTTTCATGGCGCGGATCAATCGATTATTGCCTCGAAGAAGATACGTTATAGGTTCATGCTGTGGCATATCGCTGCAGCAAGCGCATCTGCAGCGTCATCGGGCTTCGGGACTTCACGTAGTTTCAATACAACTTTTACCATTTCTTGAATCTGCTTTTTATCCGCCTTGCCATAGCCCGTAAGCGCCTGTTTTATCTGCTGGGGAGTGTACTCAAAGAGTTCGAGCTTATGTTGCTTGCCGATTAACAGAACGATACCACGGGCTTGGGATACACTCATAGCCGTCGTTACGTTTTGGGAAAAAAACAGTTTTTCAACCGACATCGTGTCAGGCTTAAGTTCTCGCACCAGCAAGCTCAGTTCATCATATATCGTCAGCAACCGCTCACTGTCAGCTTGCTTGACAGGTGTTCTTATGACACCGGCGTCCACAAGACCTACCCCGCCCTTAGAGTCAAGATCGATGATGCCAAACCCAAGAATACCCGTCCCGGGATCAATACCCAGGATTCGCCTAGCTCGCAAGTAATTCCTCGGGAATATCAAAGTTCACATGAGTGGTCGTGACATCGTCTACGGACTCCAAGGCATCCATCATGCGCATGATTTTTCCGGCCGTGACAGCATCTTCCACTTTAATCGTATTGGCAGGAACATAAGTCAGTTCAGCTTCTTTGATTTCAATCCCGGCCGCTTGCAAGCTATCGCGAACTTTGGCAAGTTCTTTCGGTTCGGTATAGACTAGTGACTCAGGACCGTCCTCCTGCATATCCGACGCGCCTGCTTCGAGGGCGGTGAGCATCAGGTCATCACCGCTGCCGATGACACGTATCATGCCCTTCCGCTCAAACTGGAAGGCAACCGCACCCTTCTCGGCAATATTGCCGCCGTGTTTGCTAAACGCCAGCCGTACCTCAGGATACGTCCGGTTGAGGTTGTCAGTGGCCGCTTCCACCAGCACCGCCACGCCGCCCGGGCCATAACCTTCGTACAACACTTCCTGTATCTGGTCACCACCCAACTTGCCGCTGCCGCGGTCGATTGAGCGCTGTATGTTAGCCATCGGCATATTTGAGGCGCGCGCCTTATCTATGGCAATTCGCAAGGAAAAGTTCGTATCCGGATCTGCCCCGGAGCGGGCAGCGACCGCTATGGCGTTGCCGAGCTTCGTGAAAAGTGCGCCGCGCTTGGCATCATTCGCACCCTTCTGCCGCTTGATTGTTTCCCATTTGGAATGGCCCGACATGCTTTTACTTTAACTCCATTACTGCCTGGTATTATGATGATTATTATACCATGCTAACAGATGAGGCGAAGCAATAAAAAAGGCCCCGGGGAAGGGCCTTTTAAAGATGGGATGGGGATGGAATTTAAACGCGGTGCGCCGGGCGCCGGACGGCTTTCATGATGCCGATTAAAATTACAGCACCAACAATCGCGGTCAATAGCGTTGCAAAGTTAAATCCTGTTGCAGTGTTGTTGCCCGTGAGCACACTCATTACAAATCCACCGAGGAGGGCACCGAGTATACCTATAACGATATTTCCGAGAGCTCCCTGCTCTGCGTTCGTGTTCATAATGATTGAGGCGATCCATCCGGCAAATGCACCGAGGATTATCCAAGCAATGATTTCCATATGCATACTCCTTTTATTTAGGTTGTATTGCAAGTATCCTAAAAAATTGTTTAAACAGCTATGAGATAACTCACAATTTTTAATATTTAAGAAAAGTAAGTATTTTCTTGCTTTTAGGGGAGAGTGCAGTGGGATAGCGCACGGCTGCAACCATGCTCGAAGCAGGCTTATGTGCGTGGCGTTGCCGATTGAACTTACGACTATGATATTCTCTTGCAGAAAATTTCTGTCGTGAGTTCAAGCCAGAAAAAAGACCATATAAAAACACCTACGGCGAGGCAGGTGTTTTTATTTGGAGGGCCCAGTGAGGCTCGAACTCACGACACCCTGCTTAAAAGGCAGGTGCTCTAACCGGCTGAGCTATGGGCCCTCGTCGACGCGTAATTCTGCGCTACCGCAAGTTATCGACAAAACAAGTTTGCTCGATAACTTTGGGTAGCTCAGCACGTTGTCTCCTCTCAGATTCTCAACCAGCAGCAAGCTGCTTGGTTTAATAATCTGGTAGCTACAGGAGAAATAACTCCTCATATTATCCGGATTTTTGAGTAAAAGTCAATTCTGTGACCCCTGATATAGACCTAATGACGTTTGCCGTGTTTGTCATGCCCGGCTGTTTTGAACGATATCCATATAAGCGCCAGGTTCAGCAGTACCGCTAAGCCGATAATGTTGTCCTGGGTCTGACGTAAGATATTGCCATAGGGATTTGAGAATATGTTAGCTTGAACTCCGCTTGGCAATAGCGGCAGCACCAGAACTGCCGTCGCAAGCCCGACGCTGATAAGTGGCAAAAGATTCAGTAGCAGCTTAGAGGGAGACATGCTCCGCCGGGCAAAAATAGCCGTCAGTAGAACCGGCAGCAGCAGTACGGCAATCTGCGCATACAATGGGGCCTGAGGATTGCGCGTGGCGGCATTGATTGCTAACGCCACGTCATCTCCCAGATACTGCACAAACAAACTGCCAGACAATAGGCTGGCAAATAGCAATACGGCACTGACCCTAAGAAAGAGCCCGAGAAGAATCGGCACAACTATCAAGGCACCTATAAGCACGAGCGCTATCATGCGCTCATCATAGCATATGGGCTCACCAGTCGAGCCGTGCACCCGGTTTGATGCCACTCTCGCTCAGCCCGCCGGCTGGAAGTTCAATGACGTACGGCACCGGTGTCTCGGAACAAAATGACTCCGGATAAGTATCAGGACTTACCCGTTCCATGGTTTTCACGACCTGCTTTGAAGCGTTCAGCCACATGATATCAATCGAAAACTTCATGTCTTTCATCCAAAAGCATGTCTGCTGCTGATCTTCCCCGAGTTCAAAAAGCATGCCCTCCCCCTTTGGCAATTCTTCCCGCCCGCTGAGGCCGCGAGCAAGTGCCACCTCCGAAGAGACGGTTTCTAGCTCCGCGATTACTGTGCCGTTGTAGCTGAGCTTAGACGCTGATTCACTTCTCGCAAATAAGAATGTACTGACACTAGCAACTAAGAAGACGACTAAAACCGGTACGAAGAACCTACGCACCGATTTTGTCACGGCGGCGACGGCCTTTAGCGTTCTGCTCTATGTAATCGAGTATTTGTGCTGCGACATTGCGGCTGGTCACCTTTTCAATGCCGAATCCCGGGCTGGCATTCACCTCCAAAACAAGGGGTCCCCGCTCTGAGCGCATCATGTCGACGCCGCAGATCGTCAGCCCCATTGCCTTGGCTGCTTTTTGTGCTGTCTTGCGCTCGATCTCAGTCAATTTAATGGCCGTTCCCTCACCACCTTGGTGAAGATTAGAGCGGAAATCATCGTCCAAACTCTGTCGTTTCATGCTGGCCACGACCTTGCCATTCACCACAAACGCCCTGATATCCACTCCGGCCGATTCCTTGATGAATTCCTGCACCAGGAAGTTCACGCCTTCCACGTAGAAGGCCTGCATCACGGCTTGCGCGGCCTTGCGGGTTTCTGCCAGTACCACGCCGTTACCGTGCGTGCCACGGGCTACTTTGATAATAAGCGGCGCGCCGCCGGCCTGTTCAATAACGTCATCAACATCGGCCGTTTCGCGTGCGAACACCGTCTTTGGTATGCCCACCCCGGCCCGGGCCATAAGCTGCAGGCTGCGCAACTTATCACGGGAGCGGACGAGGGCTATCGAGCTGGTGGTGGTAAATACCCCCTGCATCTCGAACTGCCTGACGATAGAGCTGCCGTATTTCGTAAGGCTGGCGGCAATTCTCGGTATAATAACATCGACGTCGCGGATGGTCTCACCTTTATACCGCACAACCGGGGTATTACTCTCAAGCGTTACATAGCACTTGGCATAGTTAACCACGCGCACCGAATGGCCACGCAGTTTGGCTTCTTCTTTGAGCCGCTTGGTAGAGTAGTTGCCGGGCCCTTTTGAAAGGATTACAATTTTCACGCGTTGTCCCTACCCTCTTCTTCGTCTTTCGGAAATTCAATTCCGTAACGCTGTTTCAGTTCGACCCTATCAAGCGCCGACAGGCTGGTATCAACGAAAAAACGGTCATTTAGGAGCTTTCGCCCAAGCAGGATCGGATAAATCTTTTTTGCCCGGTTGGCGAGCGTGAAGCGGGATTTGAATATTTTGGGGCCGAGCTTGACCCTCATCTGGACTTCATAGCGTTCTTCGCGGTGGCCGAATGAGTTGGCGACCCATACTTTGGTGAATTCACTGGTAGTGATAGTCGTGGCCAACCCACCGCATACCGGGTGGCCGCCAAGCAGCTGAAAACTCAGGGTCGAGCCGTCTTCGCTGAGACTAATATCGGAAGCATGTACCGCCGACCGGTAAGCTCCGGTATCAACCTTGGCGGGAACATCGGCAATCGCCACATCCATAAAATGCAGCTGCTCTGCTCGCCCAATTACAACTTTATGAAAATCTTTTCTTGGCATATGATTCTAATAGTATCAAACTGACTTACTTGTGTTGGTTTCGGTGTTAATACTTGCATATTTTATTATAAAGTTTATTATTTGTCAATAGCATGAAAACAATCCTTATCGTCGGTACCAGCTTTCATACCCTGCGCGATTACCTGCTTGCGCATGGTTATGAGTACGTGACTTTAAAAGACGTCCGGCTAGCTAAAAACCCCGAAAAAAGGCTGAAACGCCGGATAGTCTGTGATTTCTCGTCCCCGGAAACAATTGCCGTGGCAGTCGAAGAGCTGAAAAACCGTTACAGCATCGACGGGGTCATCGCGACCTACGAGAATTACATCCGTCCAGCCGCAGAAATCGCCACCCTGCTGGGACTCCCCGGCTTGCCACTTTCGGCCGCCAAGGCCTGCACCGACAAGACGCTGATGCGCCGGTTGTTCGAACACGCCCCAGAGAAGATAAGTCCCGGATTTCTGGAAGTGAACAGCGAAGCAGATGTCCGGGATTTTGCGGCCCGCCATAGCTTCCCGCTGATTCTAAAGCCCGCCAACCTCTCTAAGAGCTTGTTGGTATCCAAAAGTGAAACGCTTGAGGAGCTATTGGCCAATTACCGGGCTATGACAACCAGCATAAATAGTGTCTATGCCAAGTACGCTCCGTCCACCCCGCCCAAAGTACTGATTGAGGAATTTCTGGAAGGCCCGATTCATTCGGTTGACGCGTTCATAGACAGCGCCGGCACGCCGCACGTACTTGATGCTATCGTTGATTATGAAACCGGCTACGACATCGGGTTCGATGATAATTTCCATTACAGTCGGTTACTGCCATCTCGGCTTTCTGCGGATGAAGCAGCCGAATTACGCCGGATAGCCGCGATCGGCTGCCAGGCACTTGGCATGAAAAACAGCCCGGCCCACATAGAAATTATCCGGACCAAGAGCGGTCCGCGCATCGTGGAAATCGGCGCCCGTAACGGCGGCTACCGTGAACGGATGCATGCGCTTGCCAACGGGCTGGACATCACCGGCAATGCGGTCCGTCTCTGCCTTGGTGAGCAACCTGACGTCACCATAGAAAAGCATGAACCGGTTGGCGTGTTCGAACTTTTTCCCGAACAACCCGGCATATTCAAAGGCATTGAAGGTTACGAGCAGCTCAAAAACCTTCCTTCGTTCACCTATGGAAGCATCAAGGCAACACCCGGAAGCTACGTTGGCAAAGCCGGCGAAGGATATAAGATGTGCGCCATAGTGATGTTGCACCATCCTGACGTTCGGCAATTCGAGCGTGACCGCAAATTCTTAAACGAATCCGTTCGCGTAATTACTACTCGCTAATTAGTCTTCTCAATGAAGTCCAGGAACGCGTCGATGACCGGCCGTTTAGTGCCGACCGTAACGGTTTCATGGATAAAGAGCGCCGGGCTTTTGTTTACCTCGAGCACCGCCGGCTGCAAATCCGACTCGGTACTGCTCGGAGTAGGACGCTGTGTTACCAGTATATCGACACCAGCAACCTGTAGTTCCATGGTCCGCGATACTCCCTCGGCCATGGCCTTCAGCCAGCCCGGCAGTTCATCGGTCACGTCCTCGGTCTCACCACCCGTGCCGACGTTGGCGGTCCCTATGACCTGCACGTCCTCACCGTCTTCCGGCACGGAATCAATCTCACTCCCTAAGTACTTTATGGCAGCCTCGAGATTTATTTTGTTTAGTTCACGGGTGTAGTTTACGCCCCGGTTCGGCTGGGAATTCACATGTTCTATGAGCTCGCGGATGGTGTGTTCTCCATTGCCGATTATCTGGCCGGGCTTTCGTATCAGGGCGGCCTGAAATTTATAATCGATACATAGAATACGCAGGTCGATCCTGTCTGCCAGGTGCTCCTGCATTATGACATTGCGTGAATACTGACGTGCAACGCGGTAAGCTTCTACGGCCTGGTCGAGCGATTGTACGCCCGTCGCTACACCGTCACCATGCGCGGCATTAACCGGCTTGATAACAACCGCTTTAGAATGCCGCAGTACCGCTTCAAGGGCGGCCGGGAGCTCGGCTTCGGTCTCGATGCGCAATGTAAACGGCAGCGGGAACCCATTGTCGGCCAATATCGCATTTGTGATCAGCTTGTTCTCGGATGCCCGGCAGGCAACGTATGATAATTTTGGCGCGGTCGAGCCGAAAATGTTGATTGGCGCCCTACCGGCTGGCTGTAGCACCAGATGAGAAGAACCTGGATAATAACAGCGCACCGACCATCCTCTCGCCAAAGCTTGTGTGATAATCATCCGCGTTGAAAGGCTATATGTGGCAACGATTTCCGGCGTAACCGCAATCATGCGCTTCTCCCGTTTGACCGCTCCGCACCAGCCAGGAAAGACATCACGGAGCGCATCTTTTCGTCTACAAAACTGCCGGTGCTCAACTGCGGCATATTGTTCGCTTCCAAAAAGTAGTGTTGACCGGTTTCACGGTGCACAATCATGTCGACACCGGTAATCTCACGGTTAAGCAGACGGCTGATGGTCACCGAATCACTCAATAACTGCGGGCTGACGGCAGCCGGGTCGACCAACGTAGCCTGCCCTCCTTGAGAAGTATTATTGATATGCGAACCGCTGACCGACTTCCGGTGCATCACCAGACTCACTTTCCCGCCCAATACAATTACCCGGTAGTCGCCTTCGTTTGGCACGAACGCTTGCGCAACATACGGAATTTCTGGATTTTGTTTGATTATTTCCGAGAGCTGATGTGAGCTTTGCACCAGATAGTTATCGCGGCCGCGCGACGCCATAGCTGATTTCAGGATGAACGGATAGCTAATGTCCGCTTTATCGAGCAACGATTCTATGGTTTGACCGTAGTGAAGAAAGATAAACGGCACCATAGCAACGCCATTTACGGCAGCAAATACGTACTGACTGAGCTTAGTCCGGGAACGGTTATGACGGGCTTCCGAGTTATAAAACGGAATACGCTTGTGTTCTGCATATACAGCCAGGGCAAGCGCGATATCCTCTAACTGCTTCGTCTTGAACCAGCCGAACATGAATATCGCGTCATACGATTCTATAGGCGAATCCCGTGCCACGTCATGCAGTTTCAGCTCAAGGCCGTCATACAAAAAGGCAATGTCCTCTAAAAAACAGGCGTCGATTTCAGTAGCGTTCGGAGCGACAGCCAAACCGCGATCACGCATTGAAAAAGCCGTGTCAAAATCCGGCCTATCGTCTCTTCGACTCACAAATAACAGCTTAGGCACAGCTTTCATCATATCATGAGGAAGCACAGTGCTACAGGCACGATATATTTCGGTAAGACATTCTAAAAACCATGCGTGTATGACGGATCTGGCCGATGAGTTCCTGGAAGCTTACGACTGAGCGCGTAGTACACGCAAATATGCCAACCCGATGGCGACTATTAGCACGATAACCATCAGGACTATCATAGTAATAAAACCGGCCTCGCGGTTTTTTTGTGAGCTCATAAGCGTATTGTATACGGCCGCAGACTGGCAACCAAACCATAAGTGTATTTGATATATACACCAATTTGTGCTATAATATAGATATGGAATCATCTCGGACTCCTTTTAGTACTTCACTGCAGACAAGTCTGTACCTTGCACAACAGCTTGAAGGTGTCGCGCGGTATGCAATGACCGACCAGATGACAGGATTGTACCGGATGGAATACTGGAAGTCACTGGTATCTGAACGTATCGAATCGGAGGAAGATTTTGGGGTTGTATTCATTGACCTTAACGCATTTAAGGCGGTTAATGATGAACTGGGTCATGATGAAGGCAACGCTTTGTTAGCTGAGTTTGGAACGTTTCTGAAGGCAAAGTTCACACGGGCCACTGATGCTACCGCTCACCAGGGTCTTATGAGTAGCGAAGGCGACACCGGACGGCTTGGCGGGGATGAGTTCGGTATTCTTATCGATCTTAGCAAACGCCTGCCAGATGACTCAGAAACACCGGAAGAGAAAATGCATACATCTGTAGCCAGACTTCAACAGGACATTTCAATCTTCCTGAAAGGCTTGGATAGTTCAATTACTGATCTGAATTTTGGCGCATCAATTGGTGCCGCCGTATGGAAACCCGGCATGACATGTGAAGAACTTATACAAAAGGCCGATCAGGCCATGAACGTCAGGAAGCAAGAGGACAAAGCCGATCGGTTAACCCCTGAAGAGGCTGCCCGGCTCATGGCCAATCTGCCGCTATTGGAAAAAGCCGGTATTCGTATTCCGGACGCAATAAAACGGCACGCTAGCGCTGAATAAGCAACCCAGCCCAAAGCTGTTTACGGCAGCACAACCATCACCACAATTTTCGTGATGACTTGGCGGTGCGAAGTTCTTCCAGCAAGCTACGCTGCCGTTTGCTTAGTTTAGTCGGAATAGTAACGTCAATGCGAACGATATGGGACCCCCGGGTCGAACTCTTCATGTGCGGCACACCATGACCCGACAATTTGAAGTCGGTACCCGTCTGGGTGCCAGCCGGAATTTTCATGATCACCGGACCGTCAACTGTCTCAACCTCGATTTCGGTACCTAGTGCGGCATCAACCATATCTATTTTTTCACTAGATAGAATCAGATCGCCCTCACGGGTGAATTTCTTATGCGGGCGCACCCGGACATTCACATACAAATCACCCTTCGGACCATTCGCAATGGCCTCGCCATGCTCACGCAGGCGGATGGTCGCACCGTCGTCAATACCGGCCGGAATCTTAAGTTTAATATCTTGGCCTTTGCGCTGAGTACCCTTCCCGTTACAGACTGAACAGACTTTCTCGGGCACTTTTCCGCGGCCACTACACGTTCCGCAGACGCTTGCCTGCTGGATATTGCCGAAAATCGTGCGGGTTACTTCCACAACCTGCCCTGAGCCTTTGCACGTGTCACATGTCTTCAGCTCATAACCAGGTTCAACCGTCGAACCCTTGCAGTGATCACACGTATCCTCGAGGTTAAGATGCAGTTCGGTTTCCGTACCGAACACGGCTTGCTCAAAACTTATATCAAGTTGTGTCTCCAAGTCACGGCCACGTGTTTGACGCCGCTGCTGCCGGCCGTTGCCCGCGCCGCCACCAAAAAAACTGCCGAAGATATCGCCCAGGCCTAGGTCACCAAAATCAAAATGCACTTCCTGGCCGTTACCAAAACCACCAAAGCCGTTGAATCCGCCAGGCCCTCCAGCACCATTGCCCACGCCGGCATGCCCGAACTGATCATAGCGTTTGCGCTTGTCAGTATCCTTCAGCACCTCGTAGGCTTCGTTGATTTCTTTGAATTTAGTCTCATCACCGCCCTTGTCCGGGTGGTGTTCGATAGCCGCGCGACGAAACGCCTTTTTAATCTCATCGGCACTGGCCGATTTGCTGACGCCTAGAACTTCGTAATAATCGCGCTTTGCCATAGTTCCTTAAAATTGCTTAGGTTTGGTAGATTCCAGATACGCTTCCCAGGACCGTTCCAGTTGTTTGGTAATCAGCTCGTTCGAATGCTTGATTTCCTCCAACAGGTTTTCGATACTGCGCAGGCGCTCGACTGACTGGGCGACCTGTTTGAGCTCATTAACAACTTTTTCTTCCATGCTATGCTCCTTTTATACGGATAGCATAGCTCTATTCTTTCTTCTCGTATAGCTTCTCGCCAGGCTGGTCTTTATACTTTTTAATGACTTGACCATCTTGGGATCGGCATATAAATTTCTCTAAACGGTCTATTTATCGACGACTTCACCCTCTACCGGGCCATCTTTTTTATCTGCATCACCCGCAGGGGCTTCGGCGTCCTTCTGTTCGTACATCTTGGCCCCGATAGGCATCATCTTATCCTGCAGTTCCTTGGCGGCTTTCTCCAGGGCATCCTTATCAGCTTTATCATCCTTGATCACTTTTTTAGCGTCTTCAATTGCCGCGTCAAGCGTCTTAACATCATCTTCACTCAACTTGTCCTTGTATTCGGACTTCATCTTTTCAGCCTGATATACGGTGCTATCCAGCTGGTTGCGGGCGTCGATACTCTCGCGTTTTTTCTTGTCTTCATCGGCATGTGCTTCGGCTTCCTTGGCGGCCTTTTCGACCTCTTCCTTGCTGAGGTTACCGCTGTTCTGAATGGTAATACTCTGCTCTTTGCCGGAACCTCTGTCTTTGGCCGTGACATTCAAGATACCGTTGGCATCCAGGTTGAAGGTGACTTCAATTTGCGGTACGCCACGCGGAGCAGACGGGATGCCGTCGAGTACGAACCGTCCAAGTGACTTATTGTCGGCAACCATTTCCCGTTCACCTTGCACGACGTGAATTTCCACCTGCGGCTGGTTGTCGGCAGCAGTCGAGAATGTCTCGCTCTTGCTGGTAGGAATGGTGGTGTTGCGTTCAATCAGTTTGGTAGCAACGCCGCCGAGCGTTTCGATACCCAGACTCAAAGGTGTCACGTCCAGCAGCAGCACGTCTTTGACGTCGCCCTGCAGCACACCGCCCTGGATAGCCGCACCGATTGCCACGACCTCATCAGGGTTGACGCCTTTCATGGGTTCTTTGCCGAAAATGGCCTTCACTTTTTCCTGGACGGCAGGCATGCGGGTCATGCCACCCACCAACACTATGGCATCGATGTCGCTAGCCTTAAGGCCAGCGTCTTTCAGGGCTTTCTCGCATGGTTCGGCAGTCTTGTCTATTAACTCACCAACGAGCTGTTCAAGTTTGGAACGGGACAGCTTGTGTTCAAAGTGCTTCGGGCCGTCCGCGTCAGCCGTTAGGAACGGCAGATTAATATCTATTTCGTTGGTGGTAGAGAGTTCTATCTTGGCTTTCTCTGCCTCGTCACGCAGGCGCTGCATGGCAGCCTTGTCGTCACTCAGATCGATGCCGTGTTCCTTCTTGAACTCATCTTTCAAGTAGTTAACAATAGCGCGATCAAAATCGGCGCCCCCAAGGTGGGTATCACCATTCGTTGATTTAACTTCAAAGACACCGTCACCAAGCTCCAGGATAGATACGTCGAACGTACCGCCACCGAGGTCGTAGACAGCGATTTTCTCATCCTTTTTGCTACCTTTATCAAGTCCGTACGCTAGTGCTGCAGCAGTCGGCTCATTGATGATACGCTTGACCTCGAGTCCGGCAATCTTACCGGCATCCTTGGTAGCCTGGCGCTGCGAATCGTCAAAATAAGCCGGAACGGTAATAACCGCTTCCGTAACCGTATCGCCTAGAAAGGCCTCGGCGTCTGCTTTGAGCTTGCCGAGCACCATGGCGCTGACTTCTTCAGGGCTGTATTCCTTATCGCCCATCTTCACCTTTACACTATCGCCGCTTTTCACCATCTCATAACCCATAAGTTTCAGGTCGCGCTGGACTTCTTTGTCCTCCCAGCGGCGGCCAATCAGACGCTTAACTTCATAGATAGTGTTCTTGGAGTTGGTAACCTGTTGGCGGCGCGCCACCTGGCCCACCAGCCGTTCGCCGTTCTTGTTGATAGCCACGACACTTGGCGTCGTGCGGGCACCTTCAGAGTTGGCGATGATTTCCGGCTTTCCGGCCTGCATGACTGCCATAGCCGAGTTAGTGGTACCTAAGTCAATTCCGATAATTTTTCCCATTTGCTATTACCCTTTCCGTTAGCAGTAATACTTATAGAGTGCTAATGTGATTCCAGCATAAAAAATTAGCAGTCACATGTCAAGAGTGCTAGTTACTGTGTTTGGCCGGGTTGTCTGTGTTTGATGAGCTCGGTGATTTTTATGAGGACCTGAGCGAAGCGTAGCTGTTGCTACGATGAAGCTGGACCGCAGTAAAAAGCAGCGAGATCAGCGGGCAGATATCGGCCAGGCAGGTGCAGTAACTGGTGCTCATGGCATGGTCAAGAGTGCTAATAAATTTGTCTCAAGGTATTAAAACTGCACTTCGTCCGGTTCAGGGATAAGATCATATGGATTAACATGCACCTTAACTCCTATACCAAGTGCGGTAATGACACGAGCAGCGGAACTGCGATACTCATACAGGATTGACTGGAATAAGCTGTCGTCTCTTCTGTCGACCGGCCATAGAACTTTTGTAGCTTCAAAATCTTCCTGAGCAAGTTCGAGCATTTTTATTTCGACATTTGCAGGCAACGAAATGGTGTCATTAATATTAACGGGAAGTTCTTGCATTCTATCGAATTCAGTACTCATCTGCTTATTTTCATCTTTCTCTTATTGTGCCGCATGTACAGTATGTCTATGAGACTGAAAACACTGAAGTACATGATGGCCGTTATCACGGCGTGGGCGGCATTATATCCCGAAAGTATATAGATAAATATGCCGAATATAAGGGCTGCAATTAAGTTGTGTTTTTTAGAGCGGGGAACCCATGCTTCTGCCTTTTCTCGTTTAATAAGCTCAGTGGTTTGCTGGCGGCCTAAACGCTGTTTATTCACGGTTCTCCATCCTCACTTTTACCATAGCATGGCGCAGGATCTCATCACCGAGTTTGTAGCCGGGTTGAAGTTCTTCGCAAACGACTTCAACCGTTCCGTCGCCTTCTTCCATCATGACGGCTTCGTGCAGGATAGGATCAAACACCTCCCCTACGGTCCTGATGCGTTCAACGCCCATCTGTTCCATAGTCTTTTCGAACTGGCGGACTACGCCCTGGACACCTTTGACGTATTCATTGTTCCGGAGTTCTTCCGGAACGTGCTTAAGAGCCCGCTCAAAGTTATCAATTACCGGTAGTAAGTCCCGTACGACCGAAGCCTTCACCAGTATCTTCAGGTTCCGTATTTGTTCCTCGTGCTGCCTACGGACATTCGTCACGTCCGCCCGTTCCCGCTGTAGGGCTTCGGTCAGTTCCGCTATCTGCCGTTCCAACTCTTCTATGGTTACTTTGGGCTTTGGGCTTTCAGGCTTTTTACTCATAGTGCCTCCTCCAATGATTTACCTGCCCGGGCAACAAGCCGCATCACTTCACGGTAGCTTTGCCGGGTTGGGCCGAGCACGCCAATATAACTATGATCACTGTAAGGACTACGGAACTTACTGATGATGAGCGAGCACTGCGCGCTGCGTCCGATAGGATTTTCAGCTCCGATGTATACACTGAGCGGCTCATTTGGTGCCGCCTCACGAAGCCATGGCTCGAGGTTATCAAGCAGGCGCGCTACCTGCTGGACAGAGCTGCCATGTACGAATTCGGGCTGCCCGAACAGATTGGACAGACCGCTCATATAAAGCTGGTTGCCAATTGTCGCCAGGCCAAGGTTATGGGTAAGCTCAACAAGTGTGTCAACGGCGTTCCGGATAGTCCGCTCCGGCATGCCGCCGTGATGAACCCGAGCCGCCAAAGCACGCTCTGCCCGGGGCTGCGGCAAAGGAGCGTCAGTGTCGTTCAGCTGATTTACGTAATGGCGGTAGCCTTTGTCGGTCGGCACCCTTCCGGCACTCGTATGCGGCTGGTGAATGAAGCCTAGGCGTTCCAGCTCGGCCATTTCAGCCCTGATCGTAGCTGATGAAACCCCAAAAGCCTTTGCCAGCAGGCTGGAGCCTACCGGACTGGCAACCTCGGCGTACTGTTCTACGATTGCACTCAGTATATGCATTTGACGCTCTGTCATGGTGACTGAAAGTATAGCCGTATTAGCACTCCATCGTCAAGAGTGCCAGGGTCAGTCCTGAAGGCGACTGCGGGTTTCCTGCAAGAGTAATTCGGCTATTTGGCGGTTTTGCCGTTGCAAAGCTAGGTCTAAATCACCACCATTGACCACGTTGTCAATCTCACGGGCAGAGTGGACAAAGGTATTGTTTACTATGAAAATAAAATAATCTCTTTGTAGGGCCACTTCTAGTTCATTGACGGCACTCTTAACACGTCTGGCCAGCTCACCCTCATGCAACTGCCCGCGGGCATTCATACGGGCCATCCATTCATCAAAACTGGGCGGGATAACAAAAAAGAACAGGGCATCCGGCTTAAGCCTATGGATTGTCTCCGCACCGACTATTTCTATTTCATTTATTGGAATCCGATGCTCTTCAACAGCCGCGGAAAGTTCCCGCATACTGATACCGGAAACTTGCTGGTTGTGAATAATCGCGGCTTCAAGAAACTTTCCCTCACGCAAATCCTGTAGCACTTCATCTTCAGACCTGAACCAGTATTCCCTGCCATGCTCTTCCGGTACGCCGTCATTAACCCTTGGTTTCCGGGTTGTGTCGGATATGACATAGTGGTAACGATCGGTTTTGACAAGTTCGCTGATAATGGTATTGCGCCCGCTTGAAGATGGCCCGACTAATAAAACCAGCCTGGTGGCAGCAAGTTGTTGCATGGATTCCTCAGACAACTTATACGCGGCAAGCACATTTTTGAACTCGTCTATTTTATCTAATTTATTCATGGTAAAAGTTCTATTATACAGAAGAACCGGTACTACGTTGAGGAATTAATCCAAGAGTAATCCACTGATACGGCACCATAACTACTCAAGGCATAAATCATCAGTAACCGCGGGCTGTTGACGGGTATATTAAGTGAGTCTAAGGGCGTTTATTAGCAGCATTATTAGCTTTGATTTCAGCCATTTGCTTACCCGGCACTCCGGCAGCTTCACTTACCCTCGCAGAATTTGAAGGATTATTCGGGCGTCCAGGCTCACGCCGGGGCTGTTCGTTGTTGCCGGGCGACTGAGCAGTTTTGTTTTTTAACTGTGGGCGGGTAGTATGGACTTTATTAAGTAAGGTATGGGAATAGTCAGTGGAATACGTTTCAGGCTCCGCGTATACAACCGGAGCCTGCCAGGGCTTAGCCCGCTGCCCCTTGACCATTGCTGGATCCCGTAAATGCGTAGAAGCGTTTAGCGCCAATGTCACAAACAATACAAAACCAATCGCAAGAAAAGGATACTGCATTATATGCGCCACTTTCTGAAGACCTGATTGTTCATGTTTCATACGTTTTCTCCTGCCGTTCAGTAAACAGCAGGCAAGGCTTATGAACTGTTATTTTTCTCGCATTAATCGCGTTTAAGCATCACGGTGAAGGCTTCGGCGGGGATGCCCGTAATGAGACACCCATTCTGGGTTTCTCATCGCGCCGGCCGGCAAATAAATTGCCCGGTCGGGCTGCTCTTCCCAGCCTTCAACTAATCGCGTTTAAGCATCACGGTGAAGGCTTCGGCGGGGATGTCGACTTTGCCAAAGCGTTTCATGCGTTCCTTGCCGCGCTTCTGTTTTTCAAGCAGTTTCTTACGTCGCGTTACGTCGCCGCCATATAATTTCGCAGTCACATCCTTACGGTATCCGCTTAGGTCTTCGCGGGCAATGAATTTTCCACCGATTGCTGCCTGCAATGCGACCTGGAAGTTCTGACGCGGTATTACCTCTTTGAGCTTCTTAACCGTTTCGCGGCCTAAGCCCTGCGATTCACTACGGTGGGCCATAACGCTCAGCGCTGCAACGATTTCACCGGCGATATAGAAATCAACCCGTACCAGGTCTTCGCTGCGGTAATCTGCAAGTTCGTAGTTGAAACTTCCGTACCCGCTTGTCACGCTTTTGAGCTGGTCATAAAAATCAGTTAATAGGTTTGCCAAGGGCGCTTCAAAGGTCACGACCGCCAACTGGGCATCGACAAACGACAAGTTCTTCTGCAGCCCGCGCTTGCTGACAATAAGCTGAATTACCGCCCCCACGTAATCTTTTGGCACGACCACCTCACCATGAATCCACGGCTCCTTGATTTCACTGATCTTTGCGGTATCCGGCAAATCGGCCGCTGATCGGATATCAAGGCGCTCCCCGCTGGTAAGGTAAATCTGATAATCAGTGCTTGGATTGGTTACGATGAGATCCAGGCCATACTCCCGCTCCAACCGCTCGCGGACGATATCCATATGCAGCAGCCCCAAAAAACCGATGCGCACCCCGAATCCGAGAACTGGTGAATTCTCAGGTTCCCACACCAGCGCCGAATCACTCAGTGACAGCTTCTCTATTGCATCTTTCAGCTCATTGTACTGTTCGTTGCTTTCCGGAAAGAAACCGGCATAGACGAAAGGTTTGACATCCTTATAACCCGGCAGGCCTTGCTCCGCCGGCCGGCGGGCAAGCGTGACGGTGTCTCCTACCCGCGCCTCTCGGGTACTGCGCAGATTGGTTACGACGTAGCCTATCTCCCCCGTCTCAATAATGTCCGTCGGCGTCATGTTCGGTCGCAGTGCACCCAGCTCAAGCGCCAGGCCTTCGGCACCGGTCGCCAGCATTTTCAGCTGATCACCTTTCTTAAGCACTCCGTCTATTGCTCGTAAATACAAAATGACGCCGCGGTAGTCATCATAGTAACTGTCGAATATGAGCGCGCGGGTGGGACTATCAATGTCACCTTTAGGCGCGGGCACATCGGCCACGATTCGTTCCAGCACCATTTCTACGCCCTGGCCGGTCTTGGCACTGATATGCAAGATCTCTTCTTTTGTGCACCCGAGCAGACTTATCACTTCCGCGCTTACCCGCTCAACATCCGCCGCTGGCAGGTCTATCTTATTCAGGACCGGGATTATCGTTAAATTCGCATCCATCGCAAGGTAAACGTTGGCAAGCGTTTGCGCTTGAATACCCTGGGATGCGTCAACTACTAATAAAGCCCCTTCGCAGGCTTGCAAGCTCCGCGACACTTCATAACTGAAATCAACATGCCCGGGAGTATCAATAAGGTTAAGTTCGTGTTCTTTGTATTGCATCCGTACGGGGGCAAGCTTAATGGTAATCCCTTTTTCGCGCTCAAGGTCCATTTTGTCGAGCAACTGGTTTTTCATGGCCCGCTTTTCAACCGTACCGGTCAGTTCCAGCAACCGGTCGGCCAAGGTGCTTTTCCCGTGGTCGATATGCGCGATAATACAAAAGTTGCGGATGTGGTCTTGTTTCATGCCTGTCCAGTATAACAGAGGTGACGGATTATTGGGCCCTGATCGGCTTCAGGATTATGTCGCGTGCTTTGCGCAACACTGGCTTTACCTCTTCCAGCCCGAAGACCGCCGAGATTATGACGTGCACCAAAATAGTAGCCCCGGCAATAATACCCAGCTTACTGCTGAGGGTGACAAATCCTTCGTCAGTTATCCTGAGGGGTAAGACGGATATCATCGTGAAGGCAGTAAGGATACTAAAGCCCGTCACGGATAAGATTTTTGTGATACCGCCCCAGAAATCTGCGTCGATCAGTTTATTGTCACGCATTACCATCACGCCGAACAATACCGCCACTTCAGCGACCGCGACGAACGATTGGGCAAGTGCAAGGCCGGCTATTCCGTAACTGTCAGGATGTGCCAGGTTAAACGCCAGATAAATGTTCAGGGCAATTGCAAACATCGAAACGAGCAGTGGTGTGATAGTGTCTTTCTGGGCGTAAAAGTACCGTGAAACGATGCTATATATAATTCTGAAAAAGATAGCGACTGTCAGGTAACCAAAAATCAGGGCAACTTCCGGCGCCACGTCACCGAACAGCAACCGGGCGAGATAGCCGCGGCAGAAGAACGATATTACTACCACTGGCATCGTGAGCCAGATCATTAATCTTAGTACTCTCAGGAAGTCACGGCGAAACAGGTCCGGCCGCCCTTGGCTGAGCCGCTCCGTCAGCCGCGGAAAGGCTGCCGTGGCAATAGATGTACCCAGCAACATGATTGGCACGTTATGCAGTGTCGTAGCAAAGTTATAATAACTAACCGCGCCAGGGACCTGAAGCGCTACGGCCCGGTTGGTTTCAACGATACTGGTAATGGAGTCCATTCCCTGGTCAATCGAACGTGGCGGCAGCTGGCGCAGAACACTCTTGAAGTCCTCGCTTTTCCAAAGGATCTTTGGCCGGTAACGGTAGCCAAGGCTTTTCATACCAAAGGCGGCGACGAGTAATTGCAAAATTGCCCCGACGAACGCGCCAATCCCCAGGCCCACTACACCGATGGTATCCCGGAAAATGAAGATACTGAAAATAATTGCCAGGTTGTAAAACAGCGGTGAGATGGCAAAGAAGAAAAACCGTCCAAACGACTGTTGGACGCTGGTCAGGATGCCCGACAATGTGAAAAGCAAGGGGTTCAGCGACAGAATGCGCATGATGGTTACAGCTTGGTCGAAGTGTTCCGTCCCTACCAATTTCGGCCCTACGACATAGCGGATTAACGGATCAGCAAACAGGAAGATAATGATGGACACCCCGAGCATGACGGTAAGCATCAGGTTCAACAGGCTGTTAGTCAGTTCCCAGACTTTCTTTTTGTCACCGCGCTGCAGCACATCGGATATGACCGGAATAAATGCTACCCCCAGCGCTCCGGCGGCAATCGTGAAGAAAAAGAAGTCCGGAATTTGAAAGGCTACGAAAAACGCATCGCTACTGCCGGGGTCACGAACGGTTATGTTCGTACTGACCAGACGGTTGCGCAAGAAGCCGAGCAATTGCCCGACTAAAGCAACCGCGATAAGCAGGGTCGCCGCGCCGCCAAGCGATATCCGCTGGTTTGCTCGCTTTGTTATTTTGTTCACTGCCCCCAATTATAAATGACACGGCAGTTATTTACCGTGTCATTTACCTGTTTCTCTTGTAATTGTTCAGTAGAGGGCAGCGCTCTTTGGCATCACTGCGTCGGCTAGTACCTTCAGCACCTCTTCCGCCTCGACGGTTTCCTTCTCTATCAGGCGTTCTTTCAATGCCTCGAGTTTATCGCGGTTGGCCTTTATGACTGCACGTGCCCGCTGGGCTGCTTCAGTTATGAGTGCCTCGACTTCATCATCAATAATTTTGGCAGTCTCGTCCGAATACTGGCGCTCATGCACCATCCGCTCCAACATCATCCCTTCTTCCACATGGAAGACCTGGTCACGTAATTGCTTACCCATACCCTGGTTGATAATCATGTCTCGGGCCAGTTCGGCGGCCTTTTGCAGATCTGACCCTGCCCCGGTGGTTACCCGCTCGGGGCCGTAGATTATTTCCTCGGCGATACGCCCGCCCAGCATGCGGGCAAGCACGTCCTTGTACTCGATAATACTGTGGTAGCTTTTATCTTCCGGTGGAATAAACCAGGTCACGCCGCCGGTTCCGCCACGGGGGATGATCGTAACTTTGTGCACCATATCACTGTCGGGCAACACGTGGCCGACGACGGCATGGCCAGCCTCATGATATGCTGTCAGTTCTTTTTCATGTTCGCTCATCACCTTGCTCTTGCGTTCCGGTCCGATTGCTACTCGCTCAAAGGCGGCGGTAATGTCTTCTTGGCTAATTTCCTTGCGGTTATTCCGGGCAGCTATGATTGCCGCCTCATTGGCAATATTTGCCAGGTCGGCACCGGACGACCCCGCAGTTTTAGCTGCCAGGGCGTCGAGGTCGACGTTCTTAGTTACGGGCTTCTTTTCAAAGTGGACATTCAGGATTGCCTCGCGGTCCTTGCGGTCAGGCAGGCCTATCATGACACGGCGGTCGAACCGTCCGGGACGCAAGAGCGCCGGGTCAAGTACGTCAACACGGTTAGTCGCTGCCAGGATTATCACGTTCGTGCCTTGCTCGAACCCATCCATCTCTACAAGTATCTGGTTCAAGGTTTGTTCCCGCTCATCATGGCCACCGCCCATACCGCTACCACGCCGCCGTCCCACGGCGTCAATTTCGTCTATGAAGATAATACATGGGGAGTTCTTCTTAGCTTTTGCAAATAAGTCGCGAACCCTGGAGGCACCCACACCGACGAACATTTCAACGAACTCCGAACCGGATATGCTGAAGAACGGCACGTTGGCTTCACCCGCAACGGCACGTGACACCATGGTCTTACCGGTTCCGGGAGGGCCCACTAACAGCACGCCTTTCGGTATGCGGGCGCCGACGGCTTCGAATTTCTTCGGGTGCTTCAGGAAATCTACGACCTCCTGCAACTCAACCTTGGCTTCACCTGAACCGGCAATGTCAGCAAACGTCACCTTGTCTTTTTCATTACCATAAAGCCGGGCTTTACTTTTACCAAAACTCATCGCCTGGTTACCCTGGCCCTGGGCGCTCCTGAGCATAAAGAACAGGATCAAACCAAAAATTAAAATTGGCAAGAAACTGGCCCCCAGTGTCAACCACGCTGAGCCGCCCCCGGAAGTGCCTTCATACTGCACTTCTACCTTGCTGTAATCCAGTCCTTCTTCTCGCAGCGAGGTATTCGGGTTCGTCCTCGAAATTATTTCTGCCGGTTTGTTCTGGTCGTCACCCTCACGGTACACGTTGAGTTGATCGCCGTTTACGACAATTTTCTGGAATTCGCCTTCATTCGCTCTGCGGATGATTTCAGTCACCGGAACAGGGTCGGGACCGTTCTGCCGGCCATAGGCTGAATAGGCGATCACTGCGAATAATGCCAGCAAAGCTAAGAAGCCGGCATTCTTGAAGCCGCGCTTACGTGAATTATTGCCACCTTGTTGCATTTTGAATGGTTTCTTATCCATGGATGTCCATTATACAGAGAAGAAAAGTCTAATGCGAGGGCCTTAAAGGCTGAAGTGCCAGGCCGGTGCGTGTTACCTTAATACGATACAGCTTATCAACTTCTATGATTCGTCCCACCCGGTACGTTTTAGCGGCAACGGTTATGCGCTCAAGTTTCGGGCTGTCAACGTCCCTGATGCCATGCCTGCGCAGCCATTCATATATAACTTCCTTGGCCACGACGTGCGGGAGTTGTATGAACCACTTTCGATCCAGTTCCTCATTGTGCAGGCGGACGTGCAGGTGGTTTATCAGCATCGCCTCAATAAGCTCGTTCCGCTGCTGAGACTCGCGGATCAGTTCCAACAGTCTGCGTCTATCTTCCGGACTGAACTTACTGAGAATGTTTTTTCTCACGTGATTACGAAGGAATTTCGGATCGTTATTTGTAACGTCCTCCCGCCAGCGCAGGCCCTGCATGGCGGCATAGCGCCGAATTGCCTGCTTGTCGTATTCCAGTAACGGCCGCACCCGGTGATCGGTTGAGGTAAGCGAACTTAAGCCGCGGCGGTTTGTGCCCCGCAGTAAATTGATTACCGCAGTCTCCAACAAATCATCCTGATGATGGGCGGTAATGATCCCGCTTGCACCGGAAGCATCCCTGACCCGTTCTAAAAATTCATATCGTGCTTTGCGGGCGGCCGCCTCGCTTGCGTCAGGGCCAAGTGACCCGTTAGCAGTGACGAATGGCAGAGCATAGTCATGCGTAACTTCCCGCACCAACTGCTGATCAATATTTGAATCAGGCCGGATACCGTGATTAAAATGTGCGACCGTCAACGTAAGGCCTGGCCGACTTCGCAGCAGGCGCAACAAAACCATCGAGTCGATCCCACCCGACACTGCAATGATGTATCTGCCCGGACGTACTGCGATATCCATCTTGTATAATTCTAGCAGTAATGAAGCGACTCTACTTTATAAGGCATGGGCTGACTGAGATGAATGTAGCCGGGCTGTTTGCCGGCCGTACCGAAACACCATTAACGGACGAAGGCCGCGCGCAAGCTAAACTGGCCGGTAAAGAAATACGTCCTTTAGGGATTGATCTGATTGTCAGTTCACCAATGGGGCGGGCCCTCGAAACCGCCAAAATCATAGCCCGGGAAATAGAATACCCATCAGAAAAAATCAGCATAAATCGTTTACTCGTTGAGCGCGATTTTGGCTCTTTGGAAGGAACGGCATGGTCACCCGATCTCAACATGGACGGGTTCTCCGATATCGAGACCGACCGTACCTTGCTGGAACGTGCCCACCTTAGCCTTAATTGGCTCAAGACTTTGGAGGCTGAAAACATTCTGGTGGTAAGCCACGGCGCCTTCGGGCGTGCCCTGCGGGCCGCCATCCGCAAACAGGACCGCTTAGACAAGGAACGTCTGTTAAACGCACAAGTCCAGCAATGGATATGAAAAAATTCTGAACAATAAGAGAAATATTACAGCGCTTGCGGTTGTATCGCAGTATTCTACCAAAGCTTACTTGTTGGTGAGTAAGACACAGTAAAAGAAGGAGGTCAGTATGGCAGGCAAACAAGGTTTCGCATCCATGAACCCTGATAAGAAGCGGGAAATCCAGAGTAAAGGCGGCAAAGCCAGTCACGGTGGTCGCAACAAGACCACGTAACAATCCAACTACAATCCACCTATCCCCCATTCCACTTCAAAACACTTTAAAGAGCCCTTCCCCCGGGGCTCTTTTCTTATTGTTATACTAATGTCATGGATAAAGTACCGCGTGTAGGCATTGGGGTGTTCGTCTGGAAAGACGGCAAGTTCATCATGGGCCAACGTAAAGGCGCTCATGGCGCCGACAGCTGGTCCGTACCTGGCGGGCACCTGGAGTTCGGCGAATCGTGGGAAACATGCGCTGCCCGTGAAGTCTTGGAAGAGACCGGCATGACCGTAAAGAATCCCAAACTTTTCGCAGTGTGTAACGACATTTTTGAAGATGAAGGCAAGCATTACGTAACCATTTGGATAACAACCGAATGGGAATCAGGAGAACCAACTATTATTGAACCCGATAAATTCATAGAACTGCAATGGCGCAGTTTTGCCGACCTGCCTGACCCATTGTTCCTGTCCTGGAATCAGCTGAAGAAAGTACGTCCAGAGTTCTTTCCTAACTCTAGTCAGAATTCATAAAAGATGTTACACTCTCCCCTGTTCTAAGCCAAAAAGCCAAACCAGTCAGCTTGTCTGACGTTTGGATTTTTGAAAGGAGAGGCCAAGCTACAAGTCGAAGCTTTTGCCGTCAAGGCAAAACAAGACAGAAGCGCAGGCATCGACGCGGCGGTGTAGCTCAGCTGGTTAGAGCACAGGACTCATAAGCCTGGGGTCACAAGTTCAAGTCTTGTCACCGCTACCAATATCCTTATGCTTAAACGGCCATACGGTCGTTTTTTCTTATATCGAGCCGCCAACAGTAATAAATAGCTTCAGCAGTAAAGTTCAAGCTAAGCCCCGTAAGTATTTAATTATATAATGCCGAGTATATGGGCTTTAATCATTACGCAAAAATTAAAAGAATACTTGATGCCGCCGACAGCGGGTGGGTTGTTCGTCGCATCCACGAGCCAACCACTGCTAAAAATTTCAAAGGAGAGACGCGGCGGTTTAATCATTACTACAGAATCTACGATAAACATAATGAGCCGATCGCTTACTGCAAATTCCAGCAACTCGATTTATTCGCTAAGACAATGAATCTAGACGTTAACGATATTCAGGTGCTTGAGGATTAATTAATAGTCTGTTCGCTGCTTGGTATCTCCCAAGCTATTATTGACTTGTATATATTTTTATTTTAAAGTTAGGTTCTTCATTGAGCCTCGGCTCTGAAGCACCTCGACAAGCAGGCAGACACCTACCCCACCCTGGAGGAACCATGCTCAGCGTAGTAGCGTTCATCTTCATTATGACCATCCAACTGAGGAGAATCATTCAGTACAGTTATATCGGGCAGTCCTGTTCTCTCCCGTTCCACAAGAGTCTCCAGAGCGTACTGCTTAATGGCTTAGAAATGGTAGCCATCGGCGTTCTCTGGAAAACCTGTGACGAGGAGTTCTGCACAATTGTTGCGGCAAGTCTGCTCATCATCGTCGTCATCGACACTTTTGAAGCAGCGTGGAACACGGGAAAGACAATTACTTATTCCCTGCCGCAAGCAGCAGTTTCAGTGATCAGTGGGTCGGTCGGCATAGCCCTGACCATCATGCTCTTCACACGATGAGGAGCAACGAGGCCGGTGGGCGCGACAGCTGCAGCAATACTATGCTGTCGCGCCCACCATAGCTCCTAATTTGCCTGCTTGTCTTTTCTTTGAAAATTAAAAGAGCCCTCGTAAGGGCTCTTTTTGATCACAGGTTTTTCAACAGTTCGTCAACTTGCGCAATACCCTGATCATTTGAAGGCAGTAATTCATACGCCAAATCAGCGATTGAAAACACTTAGAACTTCCTTTCGTTTTTTATGTTGATGGTGTTTGTTTTGAAGCTTCAATACTTCGTATTATAGCGCAGTTTTGATAATTTGTCAATAAGCTTATGGTTTTATGTACCAAACACCCGGTTTTTCAAGTTCTTAAGGGCTTGGTAGGCCATGTTTTTAGACTCCTCCTGGGATCTGCCGAGGACCTGGGCAATAGTCCCATAATCTTCACCAGCTATGAACCGCATACCTATTACAGCCCTTTCATTCTCATCAAGCTCATTAAACTTACTACTGATTTTTTTCATCATGTCATCCTCGCGGTCCTGCATGCGCAGCCGTTTTGCGAGTTCAATAATTTGTGTAAGTTCAACTTTATTCATAAGCAGGTTCATCTTAGTCCTAAATCCCTTTTTTTAAAATAAAAAATCTCACCTGAGTTCAGGTGAGATAGTGTAGTGTTGATATTTGATTTATTGTGCTTTGGCCTTAAGGAAGGAACCCATTGCCAGCTGCACCAGGGCCGCCAGCGCTATAAGCGCCCAGATGACTGACGGGCTAATCAGGAATGATATTGCCGCCAGTACCAGCAACGCAACTCCTACAAACAGGAACGGTTTATATGTGGCAACTCCGGTTGAACTCTTACCTTCCCCGTTCAGGTTCTGCAAGAGTGCACCGATGTTTTCTATGAAGTTCTGTAAGCGCTGCTTAAACTTCGTTACGGTTTGGGATACTTTATCCGCCTGCTTGCTGGCAGCTGAAATCTGCTTTTCGGTCTGGCCAAGCCGCTTATCGGTTTGCTTGACCTCGCTTTTTAATTTTTGTTCCGTTTCATCGTCCACCGGCGAAACGCTGCTGGAGCTGCCCGTTTCCGGCTGGGGCGGCTTGGCAAACGCGCTCAGCAGCTGCGTTAGTTTATATCCGCCCATCTTTTTGCCATCAGTTCCTTTTTGCTTTTGGATACCTGTAAATTGCTTCTGGCTCTCTTTTTGTTTTTTCCTAGCTTCTTTCAAGGCCGCCTGGGCTTCTTGTAGTTTCGCTTTGGCCTGCTCAACTTGTTTTTCTAACTGCTCCTGATTGGAACGGGCTTGCTCTTCCAGCTGTTTAATATCTTTCAAGGCTGTTTCAGCCTGGGATTTGGCTTGGTTTTCCTTGGTTTGGGCTAGCTGCAACTGCTGCGTTATGTCAATCACTTCGGGCGGCTGGTTTGGTGCCTGAAGTTCGGCGAGCAGAGAGTTCCGGTCCGGTCCGGGTGGTTCGGCCAAGCCTGACTGCTGAAATTCCCGGGGGTCATTCACGTACTGGGCAGTTGGCTGCGGGAGCTCGCCAGCGTCATTGGGCAGGGGCTGCATTAATTCGGCACCGTTCGGCGCATCCAGTTTTACTTGCACAAACCCGTCGGCATCTTTGGTGGCTATATCGTCAGGCATATTATTCTCCTCGTTTGATGGCTTCATCGTAGCCGTAATTGCAAAAAATCAATATAAGTTATTTAACAGTTCCGCCTGTACAATGGTAATTATGCGTAAGCGTAACCAACGGCTCATCCTGGCTCTCATTATCACCCTGCTGACGGCTGGTAATGCACTGTTCTTAGAATACCGGGACAGATCCAACCAAACCGCGCAACCGCCAGCAAATGTGCAGCTAGCTCCGCCAGCGGAAGGCACGCTCGCCCTTGAGGCCCTAGAACAGCTCGAAGTAAAGGGCCGCGCGCCCAAGACAGATTACAGCCGTGACCAGTTTGGAGATGGCTGGGAACAGGCCGGGGCGTGCAACGTCCGCAACCGCATCCTGCTGCGTGACCTGCGGAACGTCCAGACCGTTTCAGAATCTAACTGCAATGTCGTATCCGGCACACTGGAGGACCCATACACCGGCAAGACCGTTCAGTTCCAGCGCGGGCCGCAGACAAGCGACGATGTACAGATTGATCATGTAGTTGCTCTGTCAGATGCCTGGCAGAAAGGCGCCCAACAGCTAACCCCCGAACAACGCGTGGCATTTGCTAATGACCCGTTAAATCTGCTGGCAGTAGACGGACCGGAAAACATGAAAAAGGGTGATGCCGATGCGGCTTCATGGCTACCAGGAAACAAAGACTATCGCTGCCAGTTCGTAGCTCGCCAAATCGCCGTAAAAATCAAATATAGTCTTTGGATAACCGAAGCTGAAAAGGCTGCAATGAAACGCGTCTTGGACGACTGCCCAAATCAAGTTCTACCGCAAGTATCACTGAATACCGATTCCATGTAATCACCACGATTCATAGTACTATCGTGATATGTATCAAAAGTGGTATCGCAAAACCACCCATATTTCTTGGCATATAGCGGTCTTGTCTTTCGGTGTGCTGTGCGGGATTGGTCTTTCTGCTGTCATGTCACATGATTTTTCTGGGACGGAGTTTTTGGTGCTAGCTGGAATACTGATTTTTGCATGCCTTGTACGACGCCGCTCTGTATTATTCGTATGCGCGCTGATTGCCGGCTGCCTGTTCGGACTGTGGCGCGGTGATACTCGTCTAAACCAATTGGTAGTCTACGAACAATACGTCGGCCGGGAGGTCAGCCTGAACGGTATCGTGAGCGAAGATGCAACCATTACCCAGAAGGGCGAACAGCGAATTCGGCTCAGCAATATACGTATTAATGCTGAGCCTCTAGAAGGTACGGTTTGGATGAGTACCATTGCCGATCATGACATAAAACGCGGTGACCACCTGACGGCTACCAGCAAGCTGAACGAAGGCTTTGGCACATTCTCTGCCGCAATGTTTCATGCAAATATCACGGCTATTGAACGGCCATACCCCGGCGATGTAGGCCGGCGAATCCGAGATGGCTTTACGGATCAGGTAAGAGAGACTATACCAGAACCGCAAGTCAGCCTGGCTGCCGGTTATCTGACCGGGCAAAAAAACGCCCTGCCGGAAACCCTCAGCGATCAGCTCCGCACCGTGGGACTCACCCATGTTGTGGTAGCCAGCGGGTATAACCTGACAATACTGGTGCAATTCGCGAGACGCCTGCTCGCTGAGAGGTCAAAGTATCTGGCAGTTTTCAGCTCATCGTTGCTGATTGCTTCATTCATCCTCATCACAGGTTTTAGCCCTTCAATGTCACGCGCCGGGCTGGTAGCGGGGCTTGGTTTACTGGCATGGTATTATGGCCGGACAATTCACCCTCTCGTTCTCTTGCCATTTGCCGCGGCAGTAACCGCTTTAATTGAACCCTCATATGTATGGGGGGATATTGGCTGGTACTTATCATTCGCGGCGTTTGCCGGAGTTTTGATATTTGCGCCGTTGATTACAAGATTTTTGTGGAGTGCAGAACCCGGGTTACTAAAGCGGCTTATTGTCGAGACCCTATCAGCCCAATTACTTACACTGCCGCTCATTATTTACACTTTCAGCCAGTACTCGCCATATGCGCTTTTGGCAAATATTCTCGTATTGCCGCTCGTACCACTGGTAATGGTACTCACCTTTCTTACTGGGATCAGTAATCTAATCTTTCCGTTTATCGGTAGTTTAATGTCATTGCCCTGTATATTGTTGCTGAAATATATGACTACGGTAGTAGAGGGGGTTGCATCACTTCCAGGCGCACGCAGCGAAATAGAAGCATCCTTGGCAATAAGTCTACTTGGTTACGCTGTATTAGTAGCGGTCTGCATAGTCCTGTGGCGGATAACCAATTACAACTTCCGTTCTAAAGATACTTAACTCACAAAATACTTTTTTGACATAAATAATTAACTGTACTACATTCTTGCTTATGGCTATTAAGCAATTAGTAGCGTCTGCACTGATTGGACTGCTGCTTTCCCCCACCCCCTTTAGCATTTCGGCCGTTTATGCCGAAACACCGGATGCACCGCCAATAGAAAAGAGCAAAGTCCTCATTCACGAGATAAAACTGGGCGGCGCTTCATTAACCGGCGGCCAGCAAGATCCGCAGGAATATATTACCCTCTACAACCAAAGCGAAACGATAATTGACCTCTCCAACTATGTGATTGAATACGCCAAGCTGACCTTTGATAAAACGTACTGCTCAAGTGAAAGGTGGCTGACGCACAGTAACGATGTCTCCGAGACAAAGTTAAGCGGCAGTTTGCTACCGGGCAAAATCAGCACGCCAATCATCCGTTCACTTACTGACAATAAAGCCGGCTCAGTGCGTCTGAGTGAGGTGGTGGAGGACGTCAGAATAGTCCACGATCTCGTAGGCTGGGGAGAAACAGCACCCTGCAGCGAGACCCTGCCAACGGCAACACCTTCCAACGGAAAGAGCACTATGCGCTACCTTGGCTGCTCTGCGCAGTTACCCGTAGACTCGAACAATAACCACTACGATTTTGCCCCTAACCAAAAACCATCTCCCTATAACCAATCCGAAATCACGCATCCAGGGTGTGAGATTAAAGATCCAGAACTCCCAAATGAAGAAGAAATAATTGATGACGAAGAACTCGTGGTATTCACCTGTGAAGGCGTACTCATAAATGAACTGTTGCCTAACCCTGCCGGTGCAGATAGTGAAAGGGAATTCATAGAACTCTTTAATCCGACTACCGATCATGTTTCCATGAACGGCTGCATCGTGACAATTAGCACCAGCAGCAAGCGCTTTATTTTTACTGATACTACTCAAATTGAACCCAAAGGTTACTTGCTGCTTTATTCAAAAAACCTTGGTATGTCTCTACCAAATGCCTCTGGAGCTACGTTACAGATTAACAGTGCTGCAGGTGGCAGCATTGATTCCGTAACTTACCCGGGTGGTTTGGAAGATGACCTCGCATGGGCACGGTTCGGCATAGAATTTAAGCACACGTACATTCCAACACCAGGGTTTGCCAATCAACTTTTAGGCAGTAAGCCGTGTGCTGTGGGTTACCAGCGCGTTGCCGAAACCCTACCATGCACAAAGATACCAGTCGTTAAAGAAGTAGCCAGGGTGTCGCTCACTCCTTGCATGCCCACTCAAGAACGAAATCCGGAAACCAATCGCTGCCGCAATGTCCTTCAGCCAGTATCATTAAACCCGTGCAAAGCCGGGCAGACCCGTAATCTGGAAACCAATCGCTGCCGCTCAACGACTACGCTTACATCGGCCCTTACACCGTGCAAAGCCGGGCAAACCCGGAATCCGGAGACGAAGCGCTGCCGGAATGTCCTAGCTGCCGCAACAAACCTAAAGCCTTGCGCGGAAGGTCAGGAACGGAATCCGGACACTAACCGGTGCCGTAAAGTTGTTTCTGCAAGTACGAAAAACGGCTTGGCGCAGGTACGAGATGTGCCTTCAGAGATCGTAACCAAAAGCTTTCGCTGGACTGCAGTTGGGCTTGTGGCTTTAGCGGCTGTCAGCTACGGCATATATGAATGGAGAAACGACATTGCGAATGCAATAACAAAATGGAGAGGAAAGTTTAAAATCCTTAAACCGCGGCGCTAATTATTTCACGCCTTGGTATAGCATGGTGTCATCCACCTGCTCTTCGCCTCTTGGCCGCTCTGTAATGACACCTTGATTGTTAGGCCCGGAAGCGCCGGCATCTGATTCGTCGGTCATGACGTTTTGCTGCGGGCCGGAGGTGCTTTGCTCTGACTGCGTTGCTTCTTTGTTCACTTCCGGCTGGTTGAGCGGCCCGTCAATAGAAGGACTGTTATCTACCTGCTGTGATTCTCCGGTCTGCCCGGTTTGGTTTGCCTCGCCGCCGTTACGGTTACCCGCTAATGCTCTTAACCCAAAGAAAAGCAGAAACAGGATGAGCAGGATAATCAGTGTT
>Ga0247718_1000018_pt1 | contig 40156 bp, 50 predicted proteins | sample 21E_DmetaG_FD_189045 | JGI IMG/M metagenome (GOLD analysis project Ga0247718, IMG submission 189045) | Soil microbial communities from hillslope of Landscape Evolution Observatory, University of Arizona, Oracle, AZ, United States - 2-1-E_D | ecosystem: Engineered > Artificial ecosystem >...
GTACCGCCCTCAGCCTGCTTCTTCGCAAGCTCACGCTGCTCGATCAGCTGCAGCAGCGTATACGCGTTCGGCTTAGGAGAGGGGAATGAGTAGCGCCGAGGCCGGAACAACTGGTTGAAGCCGAAGGGGTCATTCTCGAAGATCGACACTACTCACCTCCTCACTTTGCGAACTTGAATGGGAACCTGGTAACGTTAGGGTACAACGTCCGCAGCACCTGGAGCAGGAACGTCCGGTGCTTCGGGTCGCTTGTGTTGAGACCGAGTTCGACAGCGAAGCGGTTGTAAAGGGTCTCCGGCTTCGCGTTCGGAACACGCATCCCATGCTTTTTACCATCTGACCACGAGGTGATCGAGTCACGAAGTGACCGCACCAACTTCAGCCGATCATCCATCGGGAGCTTGGACGGGTCTTCAACTCCTGAACCAGCCATCTGATCCCGAGCGTAATCGAGCTTCAGCTCGTCTAGAAGGTTGTTCGTCTTCGCGTTCTCCAGCTGCTGTTCCTTGATCTTGTAGTCAAGGCCCATCTGGTTGGCCCCGAGCATCATGTTCTGGATCGCGGCAAGCTGCTGGAACCGCTGCGCCTCCGCCTCTGCGAGGTACTTGGAGCGGGTCGCGCCCTTCTGCTTGATTAGGTCGGTGCGCTGGCCCTGCAGCTCGTTGGCGAGCTTCGCCATGTAGTTGGTCTCGTTCTGCTTGGCCGCAGCCGCCTGAGCGTTGAGGATGCCTTCGAACGAGTTGTCGAAGCCCTTCTGCGCGTTGGCATCGCCCTGCAGCCCTGCAGCGAGCGTCTGGCCCCATGCCCCGACCATTCCTGCAGCGGGGGAGGAACCAAGGGCTGAAGCGATGGCAGCCGTCGTGTCGTTTAGACCCGTCTGGGCCTGGTTCGCAGCCCGAATGTTCGCCTGCTGCCCAAGCTCACGAGTCTGGTTGGCCTGCTTGTACCAGTTCGAGATGTCGTGGACGTTCTGCTTCCCCTGGAGCTGCTGGAGCTTGATCTGCCGCGCCAGAGCGTTGATCGGGGAGTCGAACTCCGCTCCCGCTGCCTGGACGGCGAACTGGCTCGGGTTGATGAGCCGCTGCATCGCGGTCTGGAGGAGCGTCTCGAACTGCTGGCCAAGAGCGCCCATGGGGCCATGCTCGGTGGCAGCGTCACTGGTGACACTAACGTCACCGCCGCCTCCGGCCTGGGTCGTCCGAGTGTTCGACTTCTGGTTGGCCGTCCAATAGGAACCGGCCTTGTTGACATCGAGACCCTTCTGCTTGGCGAGCATGTAGTTCGCCCAAGCTCGCTGGGCCACCGGCCCCCATCCCTTGTCGAGACGATAACCGGATGCACGAAGGAGGTCGAGCTTCTGCTTGTCAGAAAGCGCCGGAGCAGCAGCCGTCTTCACTTTCGGATTCCCCTTGCGGGGGTCGTTGTCGTTCGTGCGGATGACGGTGGAGCCGACAGAACCCCTGCCCGGAACGTGCGGCATGTAGGTGCTCGGCGGTGGAATCATCAAGGGCGTCTCACCTCCTTATCCAATGTAGTAACCTCTACCCTGCGTGAACTTGACGGTCTGGCCAGCCTTCTTGGCTGCGTCCGCCTGAGCACGAGTCGTGTAGTACTTGGCGGCGGGCGCGGACTGCCCGAGACCGTACTTCGCGTTCATCCCCGCCGAACGTGCAGCGAGTGCAACTTGCCATGCAGGCTTCTTCGCCTGGGTGGCTGCCGCCTTCGCGGCCTGTGCCGCCGCAGCGATTGAGGTGGTGGGGGTACCTCCCGGTCGAACGGCCGGGGGCACGATCGGCCCGTTGTCCGTCGTAGGATCGGTACCCGGATCGGTTGCCGGGCCTTCGTTGAAGGCTCGGTTGTTGATGGCGTCCTGGATCGCCGCACGCTGTGCCTCAAGGAGAGCCTGCGTGTAGGAGAAGCCCGCACGCTGCCACTGGTGCTGAATGTCGCCGGAGGCCGACGAGAACCGACGACCGAAGTCGAGGTGCTGGCCCCCGTGCGCTGCCCGAGCACGAGAGACGCCTTGCGCCCCCAGCCCAGAACCGCCGAGTCCGCGCTCCTGCGCGTGCTCCTCAGCTGCGTCGAGATCCATCCCCTGACGACCCAGCATCTGCTGGTACTCGCCATACGGGTTCTGTACGTCCAGCCCGACGTTCTTCGTTGCCCCAGTGTTGGGATCAAACTCTCCCTTGAAGCCGTACTGCTGCCAGATCTGGGCCTGCTGTGCACGGAGGGCGCTCTTCGCCTCGTTCCATGCCTTCAGGGCCAGAGCTTCGTACTCTCCATACACGCCAGGATTGGGGATCGGCCCTGTAACATAGCTACTAACCGACATTCGTTATCCTATCCGTGTGACTGCGAACATGTTCGCGTTGTTGACTGGGGTCAGGTTGGCACCGTTGACATGGTAGACCTGTACCTGGATGTAGTCGTTGACAGCAAACCGCAGCATGTCAAAGATCTGCGGGCCGTGCTCCCCCGAGGAGGACTGCGCGGCAGCTCGAATGGCCGTCGTGCCCCAGTTCCCCGTGAGCCGGATGAACTTGTCCCCGGTAGCCCCAGAGGGCCAGTTGACGTGTGCGGTGACAGCGTAGGTGCCCTCAAACGGGATGATGATCCTGTCAGTGGCCGTGCTGTTCCACATACGGTCGATCGTTGTGTCGTGCGAGCGGGTGTCCCAGCTAATCGTCGTCCAAGTGGAGGGGACGACAGCGGCGGTCGTACTCGCATACACCCGCACAGCTGGAGACCGCAGTCCCTCCCCGATCGACTGAGCGGCCGGGGAGGAGAGCTGCAGCTGGTCATTGATGATGAGGTCTTCGACCTCTAGAGATTCGAAGTGGGAACTAGGCCCACCCTGTTGCTGGATAATCCGTTCAACGAACGCTTGAAGTTGCCGAGGAGTCCACTCACCAATCATTAGGGTCTCCCTGGCCGCTGCCATTTGAAACCGACAGCCATAGGCCCGATTACCAACTCATTAGAGAAGTTGTTGGTGGGATAGAGTCTGAAGGCGAGATACTGAGACCTCTTCAGGAACTTGATCCGCTTGTTGCGGAACACACCTGTTCCCGTAGCGGGAAGCGTCGTTAGACTAACCGATCCAGTCTCCTGCAGCCCCGTCACCGTCTCCAGCGTCAGACTATCGTTCACGATCTTATGATGCGCCTGAACCTGCTTGAAGAGCTTCTTCATCTGGGGGTCGCCCATGTCGAACTTCTTCGTCTCCAGGTACGGGCGAGGCCCGCCATTCTGGGAGAAACAGATAAACCCGTCACGTCCAGTCTGCTCGAATAGGTTCTCCCCACGCATCCAAGCCATTCCATCAGGGCTAGCGCCGTGAAGGTAAAGTAGCGTTCCTGAGAGGTTGGCTCCCCGAACTTCGGCAGCTCCGTGGATTGCCATGTTCGAGTGGAGAGTGACTGCCCGGTTCTTGAGGTTAACGCAGATCGTGAGACGGATGGGGATCGTGTCCACAGCCCCCTTCTTCACTCCGCGCGGAGGCTGCACCGTGTCGATGTAGAGGAAATAGTGCCCGTTGACGATTGCCGATCCCATGAAGTAGGCAGCACTCGTAGAAGAGAATCGCTCTACCGCTCGAACATACCACTCTCCGAGGGATTCAGAGGTGATGTTCTCGATCTGCGTACCATCATAGTAGTAGATCCCCTTACGTCCTGCCCACAACACACCGCCCTCATGCGGGCGAACGCTTCCAAGATGAATCGTGCCATCGTCTCCCAACTTCTTCAGCTGGAACGTCGAGGGGGTGCTACCGAAGATGCCCTGGACATCCCCCTCCTTCAAACAGAGGAGGCAGTTCTGGGTGGGCATGATCGCGTGGATGGGGGACTCGATCCCCTGAGAAGTCGGGAGGGGGATGAAGTCGCCGTCCACCGCAGAGAGGTCAACCGCTTCCGGGTGGAACGTTTCTGAGAAGTAGACCGTCGAATCGTTGGCGTACCACTGGCGTCCCGCGTAGGTAGCGTTGAGCCAACCAGGAGCACCGGTGTTGCTGAGTGTGACCGCTGTGGGCACCTGGTACGTCTGCGTCTTGATGGCGTAGAAGCGATCATTGTTGAGCGCGACCGCTGCGTTCGCCGTCAGAGTCAAGCCGGTGTTCGTGGCGACCGACGAGACCTTTCCAATGAAGGTCATGTCCTTGGAGAAGAGATTCCAGGTACCTGTATCCAGCCCCTGATCCTTGAACTTCGTGCTCGCCCCTGTCACCGTCGTAGAGGTAGTGGAAGTTGTGATGCGACCTTTTGCCACGCGAGGCGTGAACCCTCGTACCGAGTCGATCCGGTACGCCTTCGCCGTCACCGTGTAGGGACTCTTCTCCTTCAACGTCAGCGATGTCGTGCTCCCCACCGCAGAGATCTCTCCAATCAAGACCAAGGTGCCGGTGTCGTCATCTGTAGCTGCAAGGAACGCCCCCACCATCGACGAGGCAAAGCTCGTGCCGACGCCCGTCACAGCCGTACCCCCCCGCGTAACTGACACCGTGCCCGCCGTAGCGCTAGCCGCGCTCGCCCCCTTGTAGAGGAATAGACGCTGTGCCGTTGCGGAGGAAGAACTGGTGGCGTTCGACATGCCAAGGAAGGTTCCACCATTAAGGGCAGGCTTGGCATCAAACAACGTGGCGGATAGGGAGAACGTATACGAGGTGTGTATATTCAGTCCCGTCCCGGAGACTGTTCGGATGGAAAGTACGCTGTTCCCCGTCGTGGTATCTGCCCAGTCGAGGTCGAGCACACGCACAGGAGATCCCGTAGGCGTCGCAGCTCCAACAGCTCCAACCGGGCGCGCAGCCGAGAGGGTGGTTCCGGTAACAGGCCCCCGCTGCGTCAGGAGCGTCTCCTCATCGAGGAAGAAGTCCTGGAGGTAGCGAGCCTCGGTGTTCTGCAGGTCGTTGATCGGCTTCGCCAGGTTCATACCAAGCCGAAATCCGTCGATAGTTTCGATCTGGATCGGCATGGCTTACGCTCCGTTGTACCCGAAGGGGTCGTAGTCCTCCGGCGTCACGTCGAGGATGTATTCAGGCCGGTCGATCTGCCGGGTGTGGAGGTCGGCCCGCATCCGCTCGATGCGGTTCTCGAAGTGCCGCTCGAACTGCCCCGCCAGCTCAGCATCATCTTCCATCAGGTACAGCTTGAAGAGCGTCCCCGTCACCAGGATGCGCTGGTGGCGCACCGGGATCAGGATGTCGGTCTCCAGGCTTGAGGTCGTCAGCTCCGTCGGGAAGCGACTGTAGACGATGGTGGCGGAGGTCGTAGCGGTCGGCTTCGGCCAGAACTTCAGCTCGTTGCCGAGGAAGTAGTAGCAGCTCGGATCGCCCGTCTGGCTGAGCGCCGGATCGTAGGTGATGATGTTCTCGTAGCGCTCCGGGTTCAGCTTGCGGGGGATCGACGGGATGCGGATCGAGATGACCTTGGAGAGGCCGGTTGGCTCCGTGCAGTTGCCTGCCACGTCGATCGAGATGTTGCTCTCCGTCTCCAGGAACGGCCACTCCTCACGGGCGCAGACATCGTAGTAGGCGTCGTTCATCGCCTCCATCTTCTGCGTGTTGTCTGTGTCCTCGAACCCGTGGTTGTTGAGGACGGTAAGGATCTCCGATACGTCCATTAGTCCCCCTTGATGAAGACGCGGCTCTGCGGGTGGGTGCCAGCCTTGCGGTTGAACCACTCCATCGCTTCTGCCGCCTGGTAGGCACCTTCATCCGCCTTGCGCCGAGCTTCCTTCTTCCGCTCCTCGTTGCGGCGGTTCATGTCATCAAGCAGCTGTTCCCCCCACCGGAGCGTGTCCGCCTTGTACAGGCGCTTGAGCGCGTCCTCGGGGTTCGGCACGTCATCGAAGCCTAGAATCGGGATCACCCGATCGCTGCCGAGATGCAGCCCGTCCGGGCCATCGTAGTCGGACGGCATTTTCATCATGATGCACCACTGTCCGTTCTCGGGGTGCTGCGCGAAGATGAGACGCTCGTCGTACTCGTTTACGGCGCGATCGACCCGAGACGATGCGAGGTTCACCATTCCTCTACCAGGGATGTAGAGTGAACTCATGTTATTCCTCCAGTGATGTAAAAGTAGTTGGGGGTGGTATCGCCCACCCCCAGGAAGCGCTAATCAGTAGGCAGATTAGAAGCCGGTCGCGTCCGTCAGGCCGGACATGACCATGAGCGTGTTCCGCCGCGAAGCCCCAAGGTTGAGGTAGCGAGCAAGAACCGCCTGCCACGCGTCGCGATCCGGCACCCACTTGAGGATGTCGCCATCCTTGTCGAGGAAGTGCCAGTCGCGGTTGCTGAAGATCTTCAGCCACTTCGTGTCGAGGAAGTACATGTTCCCGAACGGAGCGTCGAGATCCGCGATGAGCGGCTTCTGCATGAAGTCGAGCGCCTCGAAACCACCCTTCAGCCGCGTCGGCTCGGTGTACCGAACCAGCGACTGCAGGAGGTTGAAGTACGCCCGCTGCAGGCCGTAGGACGTGATGATGTGCGAGACATCACCACCCGCGATCTTGACCTGGTTCCAGGCCTTGATCATGTTGTCCTGCGTCAGGCCGCCACCCGTCGTGTCGCGGAGGTTGTCCCAGAAGGCGTTCGCGCCCGTGGGCGTGATGCCGCCGAACGCCGTTGCCGACGTGGCAACGACCTGCTGGAGACCCGAGACTTCGCGGCACGCCCCGTCAACGACGGAGCCGTGACGGAAGACGAAGTGCGACGAAGAGGTCGTGACCGCAGCACCGTCAATCGTGATCGACGGGCCAGCGATGTTGACCGCCGTGACCTCGCGAGCGGCGTTGGAGCCACCCGTCACCGCGTCTACATCGGCAACAGTACCGATGATGACACGAGCACCGACGTAGATCTGCCCCTTGCGGAGCGGCTCAGCAGAGCTGAGGACGACCACGTTCGAAGAGGTCGTCGTGCCACACTGCGCGAGCTTGCCCTCGCCGTTGCCGTAGAACTGCCGCGCCAGATCCTTCTTGAGGTCTGCACGGATGCCATCAAGCTCGCCCTTGAGCACCTCAAGGAAAGCCCCCACCTCGGAGCGCGTCTTGGCCATCGAGGGGCCAGTGACGCGAACGCGACCGTAGAGGTACTTGAGGTCAAAGACCGCCCGGTTGTAGACCTGAGCGCCAGCAGCGGGAAGATCCTCATCCTCACCGCGAGCGCCGATACCACCCGAGCGACCACTGTGGAGCGGCACGATGGCCTGGTTGCCGAACAACTCCTGCGAACGCGACTCCAGGATCTGCAGGAAGAGCACCTCGTTGTTGAGCTGCTCCACCACAGGCGGGAGATACATGTCCTTCAGAATCGTCGACACGGTGCTGATTGCAGCCGTGTTAGGCATTGTGCGTTATCTCCTTAGAGACTTAGAAGTCGAAGGCACCTTCGGCAAGTGCCCTAGCCATAGCCGCCTCATGGGCCTCATCCAGCGACCCAAACTTCTGGGGCTGCTGGGAGTGACCCGTGGCGGGTGCAGCAGTAGTAGCGGTGTTCACCGTGGCCTTGGCATCGACGTACTGCGAAACCATCCGCTCACGCAGCGTGGCGTAGGCCTGCTGCGCTGCGAGTAGATCGCCGCCGTGGGCAAAGCCCAGCTGGCGAATCCATGCCAGATCATCCTCGGTATAGTTAGGATTGGCCTGCCGAATGGCCATCTCCTGACGTGTAAGCTCGGCCTCGATGGCCTGCAGCTCCCGCTCTTCCTCCTGCTGACGCACCCAAGCGTCGATCTCGTCGAGGCGCTTGAGCTTGTCCTGCACCTCCGGCGGAAGGAAGTCCAGCTCGTCGTTGCCACCCTCCATCGCGTTGTTCACGTCCGCAGCAGCAGCGGCAGCCGCCTCCTGGGGAGACGCACCAGCCTGCTGGTACTGGGCCGCGAGTCGCTCATAGACGGCCTGCTGGAACTCCGGGTTGGTGTTCAGCTCGTTGAGGAACTGAACCGACTGAACCGCCATGTCCGGGTCAACGCCCTGCTCCGCGAGCTTGCGGTACGGGGCGATCTCCTGGGTCTTGCGGGTGTAGTCGGCCTGCATGGACTTGTAGATGTGCTTCAGCTCGTCCGGCAGGTCTTCTGGGTTGATGGACGTGAAGGAGGTCTCCTCCTGGGAGGAGCTTGCTCCGGCATCAACCGGCTCTGGGGCGTTGCTCGAAGCATCGGTGCTTGGCCCATCCTCAACCCCGAAGGCTGCGGCGGCTGCGTCGATTGCCTCGTTCTCGTTGGCGAAGTTGCTCAACGAATCTCCTTTTAGTTGGACGCGGGTGCAGGAAGCTCCGGGGTCTCAACGACCTCGTACTGAGCGTCCTCCACCAATCCTGCGTCGATTACGTCGGCTTGGCGGGTGTCCGCTGCCTCCACGATCTCCGCGAGGAACCCACGCAACTGCGCCCTCGTCTCTTCAGGCGAGGGGAGCGCGTGAACAGTCTCGTGCCTTGTGGTCGCGTGACCCTCGATGACCCGCACCTTGTCCACAAAGACGCCTGTGATCCAGGCCATGTCCTTGGGTGAGACCTTGACGCTACGATCTGCCAGGGTCTCCTTCAGGCGGGTAACCGAGAGAGCGATCACTTCCTTCAAGTCTAGGAGGATGTCCTCGCGGGCTTGGGGAATGGCTTCCTCCACAGGTTCGGGGTAGCCTTCCTTCTCCCACTTGTCCCTCCAGCTGCGTACCGTACTGATGGCCAACCCACTCTCGCGCGCTGTGCGCTTGATGTTGCCTTCAGTAGCTTGAAGTAGGACTGCGACTCTCGCTTGGTCTTTCTCCGTGTATACGCGCCTAGGCATCTTTACTTCTTCGTCTGCTTAGGCTGTGGCTTGAAGCTCGACTGCTTTGCGCGCTTCTCTGCCGTGGTTGCGTCCGCAGAGGCCTTGCGAAGGGCGGCGGCATGTAGCTCCTCCGCCCTCCGCTCGTTAGCCTCGTGGGATGCGTTATCGCGTGACTGCTTCTCCTGAACCTCAACAGCCTTCAGCTTCGCGTCGATCATCATCTGCGCCGCAGCAGAAAGGTTCTCACCCTCCTGCCCAGGCCCAGCAGCATCGGCGTCAGGCTTGTCAACCGAGTCAGTGACCCACGTCTCAAGCGGCGGCTCGGACGTGTCGCCAGGCGTGACATCCACCCCCGACTGACGAAGGATCTTCGCCATCGTGGAGGGGCCAGTCGTCGCCTTGACCTGGAGGTTGACGCGAGGTGCCTGCGGCTCCGGCTGCGGAAGGCGCTGCATGGCCTCCTGAGTCAGCTCGGCGTGGACGTAGAAGCGCTCGCGTACCTCCGGGGGGAGGTTCTCGAACTCCACGCCCTTCATGAAGAAGGAGAGCACATCGAAGTGTGCCGCATGGTTGTCCACAGGCCCAGGCATGAGAGATGCACGCTGCAGCAGATACTGAGCCTCAGCCGGGTCGCCAGTGAGAGCCTCACCGGTCTCCGGGTTGATGCCCATGCTGATCTGCTGCATAGCTGCACGGACGGCCTCTGGGTTGAGAGGCACGCCCTTGATGAGCTTGTCGATCTCGCGGTAGGCCTGATCCTCGTCTGCCTGGAACTGGTCGGTGAGACCCCTCATGTTTCCGAGGTCGAGGAACTTGTGTGCCTTGTCCGGCGGGATGATCCGAAGCTCAACCAGGCGCTCGATCTGAGCCTGGCGTCCTGCGCGGGTGCGCGGGAGGCCCGACCCGACCTTGGCGGAGATCGTCACTCCGCCGTTGATGTCGGCCTGGGTGAAACGCTTCACCTGGATGGAGCCGCCACTACCCCGCACCTTGAGAAGGCGAGGCTCGATGTAGTACTGCTGGGCGAGGCCGAGCATCTGCTGGCCAGCCTTCGCAAGACCCATCTCGATCAGCTTCACGATCGGGGCGAGCTTGTCCGAAGCCATCTCCTGCAGGAGGTCAATGGCGATCCCCGCCTCAACGTTCGGCGGCACCTTGCCCTCCAGGACATCGACGGAGAAGAAGATCTCCTTCAGACGCCGGGAGATGTTCTCCAGGTGTTCGAAGACATACGGCGGGAGGGTCGGCAGCGTCTCGAACTCCGGCTTGTGGTTGCCGACAGGCGCGTACTGCAGCACCTGGCCCGGCTCGTTTGTGCGCCGCGTCCGAAGCGACCCGACCGGGGCCGTCATCACCGGGTTGATCGTCAGGTTCTTGTACTCGACGATCTGGGAGAGAGTCTTGTTCAGCTCCTTCTGGAGCGGAATCGAGTGCGTGACCGGAGCGTCGTCGTAGACACTGCCGGGCACGCGGAAGCCGGGGAACTTGACCAGCGGGAGCTGGTTCGTTGGGTACGTCCACTTCTCGTCGGAGAGGATCTGCTTCTCCGGCCCGTCCACCCAGGCGACGATGCGGCCGTTCGGCATCGCACCGGTCGGGAGGAAGTAGCCGATGTAGACCTTCCGCACCGTGGGATCGGCAGCGTCCTCAGCGTTTGAGAAGGGGAGCGTCGCGTCCGGTGAGGCCGCAACGTCCGTAGCCGAGATGTCCTTGCCCCAGCGAGACTTGATCTCGTCAGGATCGAGGTGGTGGACGCAGATCGCCCACTTGCAGTCCTCGAACGTCTTCGCAGTCGGGTCGAGGTAGACATCGAATGGAGACATGGCCTCCACCTTGATGTCGCCTACATAGACGACCTTCTCCTGCGGCTCGACGCCGACCTGCTCCAGCTGTGCCCGGAACATGTCCTTCATCGAGTCGTCTACGATCGGGTTACCCATCGGATCGAGCAGGAAGCGCATCTGCTTGCCAGCCTGCGCGTCCCAGCTGATCTTCCAGTAGCCCTGACCTGCGATGATCGCCCAGAGGAGGGCTTCATCGAGCTTCTCGTCGAGGCGGAGGTCGTCCCACCAGTACTCGAAGAGGCGCTCCGCCATCTGTGCCGCCTTCACGTCGTGGTCAGAGCCTGACCCCGGCGAGGCGTACATCTGCGGCTTGGTCTTCGTCAGCTGTGCCAGAAGGGCGTGTGAGCCGACGATGATCTGGTTCGAGACGATCCTGACTCGGTGGCGGGGCTTCTCACCCTCGTCCGTAGCAAGCGACTCCAGGCGATCCGACCGAGGCGGAAAGAAGCTATACTGCTTGCCCTTGTAGAACGCCAGGTTCAGCCTCCACTGGCGTTCAAGCGACTGCCGCGAACGCTTAGTCGCCTCAAACTTGTTGCAGAGGTCTGCAACGCTCTTGAGCTTCGAGACGGACTTCGTAGCCTTGCCCGCGAACTCTTCAGCCGGATGCACTCGTCACCTCCTTACGCCAGCTCGACGTTGGTGTTATCGAAACCTGTCAGTTCGAGCAGCTCCGCAACCTCTTCCTTGTTGACTCCGTAGAAGGGGTCACGCGAACGGAAGAACTCTTCGTCCTCCTCCTCTTCAGTGAGGTAAAGCTGCTCCATCGGAACGTCGTCAGGAACCGGCAGAGGCTTCTTGGCCTCCGCCAGCTCCCGCGACAGCTCAACGATCGTGTCGGTCAGCTCCTTGTTCGTCTGAAGGAGCTGCTTCACGATCTCTTCCATTACTCAGCCTCTTCGGCCTTCGGCTTCGCCTTGGGCTTGGGAGCGGGCTTCGCAGCCTGCAGCTCCTCAACACCCTGCGCGATCTTGCGGAACGCCTCCGCCTCGCGCCGAGCGACATCGCGCTCAGCCTCCATGGCGACGGCAGCATCCTGCAGCTTGACCGCCTCCTCCGGGGAGAGATACCCGAAGAGGCCAGCGGCCTCCTGCACGCACTCGTGGCACAGGTAGATGCGGTCAGCCCGCACACCATCGGTGTGGAAGCGGCCCGTGTCTACAAACGGCTTCGGCTCGGCCTGGTTACCCTTACGACACACGATGCAACAGGCGGGCGGAAGCGCAACAACTTCTGCGATCTGCATGAGTCTCCTTACCAGTCAGACCCGAGGTGCTCGTCCACAGAGAAGAAGTCTTGATACTCGTTCTCCACCGGAAGATCGGCCCGCATCAGCTCCTCAATCGTGTGAGGCTCCTGTACGAGCGCCAGATCCGGCGTGTCGGGGAGCAGAGCGCCCGCCGTGCGGAGCGCAATCTCCACGGCATCCAGACAGTCGTCCTTCGGGTTCTTGAGGGTAGAATCATAGTCCACCCATTCGTTGATGAAATCGGAGTGGTCAGGACGAACCTTGACCCGTCCGATGCGGAAGAGAGGTGCCATCGCAAGGATGCGCTGGAACTTCTTCCCCTTCGCGGGCATCTCAATGATCGGGGGGATCGAGCTTAGACGCATGACCTGCTGCGCAAGAGCAGCCTGGTAGACGTTGGACTCGATTCCGATCATGTGCGGACGCCACTTCTGGTGCATCGAAGCGATCAGCTCCACCTGATCCGGGAACGGGATGCGATCCGCGATCTGCTCCAGCAGGTAGTACTGGGAGCCATCCTTCGTTCCCCCGATCACAGCGAGGCTGAAGCGGTCAGCGGAGTCCGCCAGTGAGATAGCGGGATCTACGCCGATCCAGACGTTCAGGTCGAGTTTCGTCGGATCGTCAGGAGAAGTCGGAAGTTCATGGGTTTTGTAGTAATGAAGCCACTCACCAGCCAGCTCCTTACCTGCCATTGAATCGAACGCAGCGCAATACTCCTGCTTGAAGAGCATTGGATGGTACTTCTTCGACATGTACTCCCACTCTTCCCGTGGGAAGTACGGGTTGTCGATTGACCAGTACTCAACCCGCCCGATGGTAGGGTCTTCCATAGCTTCTTCAGACCAGAACTCGTCGTAGAACCAGTTCTTACCGGCAGGCGTAGTGGTGGTAATGACGATCCCGAGCTTGTCAGAGAGAGCCGGACGGGAGACTTCCCAGGCTCGTGCGTCTGAGATGAACGCGGCCTCATCCAGCCACATGATGTCGAGGCCAGCGCCGCGAAGAGACTCAGGATCATCAGCTGTCTTGAACTCAAGGAAGCTCCCATTCTCGAACTCAAACCAACGGTTCCCTCGGTTCTCCTTGTACTCAAGGCCGTGGGTGAAGCCCGCAGCTGCAAGGCACTCGCGGAACGTGAGCAGCGCGGCCATACCAGTCGGGTAGTCCTTGGTAAGCACCCAGGCCCGAAGCGGGCGATCGGAGACCTTTCCATGAGCGTCATGGTGGAACTCGCTGGGGTGCGACAGGTAGAAGAGCATCTCCCAGGCGGCGCTGAGGGTCTTCCCTCCACGGCGTCCGGCCACGAGATGCCTGAAGCGGCAGAGCTTGTCGTCCTTCCGCATGACGTGGAAGAGCGTCTGCCAGTAGTGGGGAACGTAGCCCTTCTGGAGGAACCAGGAGAGCTTCATCCCAAACGGCTCGGCCTCCCTGGCTAGCTCAGGCAGGGAGAACGGCTTGCCGTCTCTTGCCTTGTAGGAAGGCATGTGCTACACTCCCTTCGTGTGTTACCTCTCGTCGCGGGAGGCTGGGGAGAGAAGGGAGGGGGAGATCGGGTCTCCCCCTCCCAACTCTTAGTTGTAGAAGCCGAACCGGCTCAGGAACAACATCGCCCGACGACGGCCCCGCCCTGCGAGTCCGAGCAGCCCTGACGGTGTAAGCGTCATGGTTGCTTGGATCAGGCGGGTGTAGAGCCGCCCCACCGACATAGCGGCGGAGAGCGACAGACTCGCCGCGAACGTCCTGAACGCCGTCAACTGGCGAGCAACCACCGGGTTCAGCGTCATGTTCGTGATGACCTCGATCTGTAGCGAGAGCTGCTTGACGATCGAGAGCGACAGCTCGAACGTAGCCGCGATGGCCCTACGGTAGGTTGCCACCTTCATCAGCTGGGGAGTCAGCGTCAACGCAGCTGCCACCGTCTTCATCATCTGCCGCTGCAAGGCAGGCCCGAGCGTCAGAGACGCTGTGATCACCTTGTTCGGCAGCTTCGCAACCGTGGACTGGAGTGCTAGAGAGGCCTGGATCAGGCGCTGTCGGTGCACCGAGTAACCGATTGCGGCCCCCAGAGCGAGACTGGTGGTGATGGCTACCAGCCTCGTCTTGACCAGCGTGACTACCGCTGTCAAGGTGAGGGCAGCCTGGATAGCGACACGCATGAGCCTCGTAAGGCCTGGTGTAAGCGTCAGGCTAGCTGCGATCGTGCGCCGATAGGACACAGCCCGCGTCACGACCGCCGACCACATGAGGGCAGCAGCGATCGTAACCGCACGGATCGCCCGATGTGACTCTGAAGGAGCCAGCGTCAGACTTGCCGAAACGGCGACCGGAGTTGGCGGAGGCCCGTTTGACCTCAGCAGGAGAAGCATTAGCCGACCTTCGTAGCGACCATCGCAGACCCAGCCTTGAAGGTGGCCGAGGCTGCAACTTCAGGGCCGAAGCGAAGACGGCAGGTGCCTGCGCTGGTGGACGCCTGCAAGACCCCGTGGCCCATGACCGGGATGATGACTCCCGTTGCGTTGACTCCAGATGAGAGACCGCGAGCAGTATCGTCGCCCACAGCGTCTCCGGCCGTAATCGTACCGGTGTTCGCAAGGACGTGGTTGAAGGTCAACCCAACACTGGTAACCGCAACCGACGTATCGAACGCGAACCGATACCCTGTTGTAGTAGCCGCCGAGGTACACATCAAGTAGAGATCGACTACCCACTCCTCGTTGGCCCCGAAGCTGAACACGAGATCGGTGTTTACGAGCGACGCTGCCGAGTGGGTCACGTCTGCCGCCTGAAAGGCGACGACATGCGTAGGTGCGCTTGCGGTATCAGGAGTCCAGATAGGCATTACGTCAACTCCGTGACTCGTGCCGTCCCCGTACCCGTATCCAGGATGCCGTCGATCCGCCCAGTGTACATAGGAGAAGTCGGTAGCTCCAGCGTGGCCTGAGAAGTCAGTCGATAGGTGAACGACGTAGCAGAGGCCGTGGTGCCGTACTTGACGTAGAGAATACCCGACGAGTCGTTGTGGATGATGACACCCCTCCGGCTCGTGTTCGCCGCCAGCAGCTGCGCGCTCGCGGTCGAAGTAGCGACGTTGGTGAGAGTCGCGGTTGAGGTCTTCTCCGGTGCGGTCGTAACGACGTAGCTAGACGGGATGAAGATCTTCTGCGCCCCGTCGGAGCCAATGTACGGCTTGTAGGCGTTGACCCCATCCCACCCGTACATGACGATACCGCGAGTGGGGGAAGCCGCTCCCTCTGCTGCCAGATTCAGGTCGTTCCCTGCACCATCCCCGATACGGGTCTTAGCGTTGCCGTTGGCGTCAACCCCGACAGTGTTGCCACCGCCAGACAGTTCGACCTTACCGACGAGGTTGCTCCCGGCAGGAAGCGCGGGAAGGCGGGTGACATCGACATCAAGACCGTGCGCCATCGTACCAGGCGCGATTACGAGCTGGTTACCCGCCGATTCCGACGAATCGTGCAACCGAAGCGAGGTATCAACAAGAAGACGCTGCTTCAGCTCGTTAACAGCCGCACCTGATCCGTGCACCGCAGGCTCTACGATCCCTGTAAGCCAGCTGAACCCAAGAGCGGACGAATCATGCTTGAAGGTCGTTACCGACTGCACAGCCGGGTAGCTCGCAGGCAACGTGGGAGCCGTCGTAGGGGCAATCCAGTTCGGCCCCGACTCTACTCGCACATGCAGCGGGTTCGACGATCCAATGTCCGTCGTCCCGTCAGTGAGCCTGACCTTCCCGATGTAGTTGGTGCCCGCTGGAATCGAGGGCAGGGTTAGAACATCAACATCACCAATGTTGTTCTCGCCCGCCGGGAGGGGAGGCAACGTCAGGACATCAACATCCCCGATGTTATTGGTACCCGCCGGAAGAGAAGGCAACGTCAGAACGTCAACGTCGCCAATGTTGTTCGTACCGGCTGGAAGCGGTGGAAGCGTTAGAACATCTACGTCACCGATGTTGTTGTTTCCCGCCGGAAGCGCTGGAAGCGTCAGAACGTCAACGTCACCAATGTTGTTGTTGCCCGCTGGTAGGGAAGGCAACGTCAGAACGTCAACATCTCCGATGTTGTTCGTGCCCGCCGGAAGGGAGGGCAGCGTCAGGACATCAACGTCACCAATGTTGTTGGTACCTGCCGCCAGACCGACCTCTTCCCGCCCAGAGTTCGTGTACTGCTGGGGGAAAAGACCGTACCCAGTGGAAACGTTGACAGACGCCGAACCCGACGTGTACGAGATACAGTTGACTCGGAAGTTCACCATTCCCGAAGTTGGGATGTAGAACGTTCCCCCTCCAGTCGCGTTGGTGACGTTGTTCATGGCACCGTAGGCCGTGAGCGGTTGCCAGCTGCCGGTTCCATCGTGCGCTTCACCTTCGAACGCCAGAACAGCTGTGAACGTTCCGACGATACGCACCCGAATGTACGTCGCGAGACCAATGTCAGCGATCTGTACCAGCTGCCCAGCTCCTGTGATGGTGCCGGATGCAGACTTCGCCTTGATGTTGCGCACGTCGGCGTAGAGGCCGGTGGTGGAGCCGCGCAACCTGAACGCAGTCGCTCCATCCCACATGTAGGGGAAGACTGCCTGGATGCCGTAGTTGCGAGCGTCAGTCGTGACTGAGAAGGTTTCCCCCGCTCCAATGTGGCTGAGAGCGTGGTACCAGGAAGGGCTTGCCCCCGTCCCGTTAGCGAGCTTGTTGAAGCTCGTCGTCGGTACGGTGGAGAAGGTCGAGAGACCGTTGCCGTCTGAGTTGACCGTCGAGATGTCGGTGGTACCGTCCGTCAGGCGAACCCTACCAATGTAGTTGGTACCGGCAGCAATCCGCTTGACATCAACCGAAAGGCCGTTTGTGGCGTCAGCGGGGATGTTGGAGGTAGATCCGGGCACGCGCAGAACGTTGTAGAGACCCGTGCTCGTAACGTCGATACCCGTCTCAACCATGACCCCGTTGGCCGTATTGACTGCCATCGTTGGGAGAGGTGCCCACGGTGCGCCCATGACTCGATGCGCCGAGTAGGTCATCGTCCCCGAAGTCAGCGTTACGTTGATGTTGACCTGCAAGGGAGCAAAGACTCCAGGGATGTAGAAGAACCCGCTCTGGTTAGCACTATACGACTCGTTCTCGCGCCACCTCTTATTGTTCACGTCGTAGTGCCGGATGAACCGGGTGGTGCTGTCTATCTGCGACTGGAACGTGAACGAGCCTGCCCAAGTGCCATAAACGTGGATGAGCAGCCCATGCGCACCATTCATCGGAATCGTTACGGTGGTGGTAGAGCTATGGCTACCAGTCTGGAAGCTGGGAGTGCTTTCACGGTTGGTGACGTGGAGCGCCCCGTTCGTGCTGTCCATCGGGGTTGCACTACCGTCAGCAGACTGCGCCAGCTTGACAATCTGCACATGACCGGCAGCGCCAGCGTCATCAGTTGCTACAGTCGTACCTGACCCGGCGGTAATCTGAACGCCGTCAGCCATGTGTCACCTCCCTTACGATGGGTCTACAGTGATGGTGTACTGGATCGAGTCGTTGAGAACGACCGCGACCCCGGTGTGGTCGGAAAGGACGAAGGCCGTCCCCGCCGCCGAAGCAGTGAAGAGACCGACCTCGTTGATGGTCTTGGAGCCGTTCGCCGTGATGGTGGCGACAGCCTGGTACTGGGCCGTCTGGCCAGAACCGGTCTTCGTGACGGTGGCGAGTACGCGAGACTCAGAAGCTGGAGTCGTCAGCGTCGTGGACGACTTGGTGGGGGGCGTCCCCCCGCCCGTGCCCCATCCGACGTATTCAGGACGCGTCGTGATCGAGCCAGTCTTGTCCATCAGCTTATCGACGGTGTACTCTTCCGCCACATACGGGACTACAGCAGGCATGTGTTACCTCCGTGTGTGGTTGTAGAAGTGGATGCGGACTCGCGCCAAGAGGCGCTGGAAGACGTTCCCCCCGGCAACGACGCCGAGCTTCTTCGTCTTCCCGTCCGCCGTGATGACAACGGCCTCGATCTTGCGAACCTTGACCTGTGGTGTGACTTCCATGTTAGGCTCCGTAGTAGGCGATCAGGACGGTAACGGGGTTCCCGGCGGCGCTCGTATCCGCGATCAGCCGCAAGGCCTCGGGAGCAGCGTCGTAGACGAAGGCTTCGTCGAAGAAGATCTTCATCCCCGTGCTGGGAGTAGGGTCGATACCGTCGTCGCGGTAGCGGACAGAGCGGTCGAGAGGGCGAATGATCACCCTGCGGACACGCGAAAGGGGCATGGAGGCGGGGGAAGGCAGCGCAGTGGCGCTTACACTCCCCAAAGTCAGCTCAAAGTGGCCCATCGGGTCGCCCTTGACGAGAGTTCCCTGCTCGAAGAGGGCCATTTATGGCCTCGGAGCCTTGCAGGAGGGGCATCTGCCCCAGTGAGCCGCTAGATGAGCGCCGCAAGCGCACTTCCAGGGCGTCGGAGTGGGGGAAATGCGCCTCCAACCGGCGTTTGTACCCCCCTTAACGGCGATGTTGAAGCTCATTTCACCTCCTCAGATAGAGAAACAGCTGCCCCCGGCCGAACATCAGCCTTCAAGACGCCTCGCCAAGCGTCAAGCCGACCTCCGTCCAGCCGAGGGCACCCGTTCGCACCGCCTACCACAACGGCGCACGCTGCACCCACACACCAGCCAACGCCCCCCGCGAGGGGGCACGACCCAAAAGCCGAGGGACTTACCGGCTCAGCTCCCCGTCCGGGGCATCCAACCGTCACCAAGCGGCGGCGAACCGCCCGGATCAAGCCGTCAGCTACAGACAGGGCACCTACCCCGCGCCACGCCAACCGTGCAGCACCAACGTTGGTACAGCTCGCTCCCTGGGATTCGAACCCAGACTACCTGATCCAGAATCAGGCGTCCTGCCGTTAGACCAGAAGCGACATGAAGGAGACCATCACCGCTCGCTACCCACCCCGGATGAACCGGGCCTAAGCCTCGTCCGTGTGATCCCCAACTCTCTGCCCTGGATGAAGGGGAGTCACCTCAACCCTTGCCCCCCGTCAGCGTCACGAGTTCGCGCCGGGGTGGTCGGAAGCTCCAGGGCAGCTCTGTTCCCGCCCTCCTGGCGGGGGGTTCCCTAGTATACTACAGGATACCAGGTATCTGCGTAGATACTTCCCCGTAAGGGGATAAAGGATAGTAGAGGATGGGATACTGAAGTATCCTACACAGGGAACCTTGGAGTACCCTAGTGAAGGTACTGGTAGGGTACTCAGAAAAGTATCCTCTACTTACTAATACGTAGAGAAGGGCGGTTTTGTTTCACTTAGAATGTTAAGATTCTGTAAGATCTAGTAGAGGGGTAGTTTTTGGTAGGTTCTGACACCCCTAGAACCCCCTTCCAGACCCCCCGACTGTAGGGGTCGATGGGTATCTGAGCCGCATCAACAACATCCGCAAGTACCCCCTCAGAGGGGGGTACCCCCCTGGACTATTCTTAGGGGCGAGGACAGACCTCGATACCCTCCAACCTTCCCTCTCTCAAGCCCAGCATCCATGCCTTTGAGCCAGGCATACCCCTACCCCGTATCGGTATGACTAGACATAAAACTCCCACCCCCTGCCGGGGGAGAAGGCAGCCTTGCGGCTCGTTCCACCCCAACCCGCCTCAGACAGAGGCAGAAAGAGAGGCAGAGATGCCCCGCAAGTCACAGACACAGACCGCTGTTCCGGCAGATGCGGTCGGCGCGCTCCTCGCAGCCCTCGGGATCTCCCCTGAGATCCTGGCAGCGGCTGTAGTCCCTGCAGAGACGGCGGAGCCGGAGGCGAAGCAGTCCAAGCAGTCCAAGCAGACGGCTGTTCGCACCGTGAAGCCGGAGAACGCCGACCAGCCGCCGACGTCGAAGCAGTCCTACTTCCTGCTGATGCGTGCGAGGGACTGCGGGCTGGAGACCTTCGCGATGCCCACCACGCGGCACGGCGCGGAGAAGTTGATCGGCGCAGTCTCGGCCGCGAAGTCCAAGGCCGCGAAGGTGAAGCTGCTCGCCGGGTAGCCTCAGCTACAGCGGCAGTACGGAAAGGGCTCCCTCAGGGGAGCCCTTTTCGTTGCCTGGAACGCGCGTACCCTGCTGGCAGTCTCCCTACTCACAGACTCGCAGGGTATTCCCTCCTACGATCCACGCTACGGCCGTTCTCCGGCCGTCTGACGCGACGCTAGCCTCCAGGGATAGTTAGACATCCCCTCAGACTTCCAGAGGCTTAGAAGGGCTTAGAATCGTTTTCCTGCTTTCAACGAGGATTCTGCCTGTCTGCCGATTCCCTGGCAGCAGTCCCCTACAGAGACAGTCGCGCCCATGCCTCAGCACACAGTGTCCCTGTACGCTGCACGATCGGCGGGGGGAAGTCATCCCTCTGTCTCAGCCGACCCGGTTGTCAAAGTCCCATCTAGTGAACAAGTGTCGCAGGTCACACTGTAGCAGATGCGCAAGTGCGTGTGTGTGCGTGTACTGTGCTGGTCGCGCGTGTGCAGCTCCCTACAGCAAGCTGAAGTCTCGTTGTCTCTCACGGTGTCTCAAGCGTTGCCAAATCGGTAAATGTCACAAAGTCCGGAGGGAAAAACCCCTGGAAATCGGCATGATTTGACAAGCCCGTGTCACAAAGTTTACCCTTCCGGGGACGGTTTCACCCCATTCAGCAATACAGAGGGGTCGCCGGGTGATTGCTCCCCGCACCGTCACACAGAGAGCATGATAGCAGGAGTCTGAGAGGGTCGCTTGGGCACAACAGTTAGTGCGAGGCGAAACCAAGACTCCCTGAGCAGCTTACGGTGAGCAGGCTGGAAGCGGCGACTTACAGAGAGGTCGCCCCACCCAGAAGCAATCCCGCTGAAGCTCTGAACTCGACAGCTAGAGACCAACTTCGCTCAGACGGCGAGAACGCCGGAGTACACAGCCCTGTGATAAGGGCCAGTATGGGTCGTGGAGGCGATTCCCCGAGGGTAGTAGCCATGGGACAGCTTGCAGAAGGACTAGGCAAACCCCTCACCCCAGAGCCGTGTTGTTCCACGCTGCTTGAGTGCGACAAGCTAAGCCCATACTGTCTGGCGATGGCAACCTCCCCATGACGAGCAAACCAACGCCAGAGGTGCTGATTAGTCAGCTTTGCCGGGGGTTCAAAGCCCCGGACTCTGGTTGTCCCCTGCATTCGGACAGGGGCTACATGGAGGACAACATGACCAAGCGACACCGCATCGCCTGGACGGACTGAGCGATGCTGCTCACTCCACAGGGAGAACTCGTCTACAGCACGGCAGCGCCCGTTCGGCGTCTAGTGCCGATGCAGTCGTCACCGCTGACCCGCATCCAGCGGGATCTAGCACACGTCATGACCTGCACCCGCGTTGGGTGCATCCGCTGCGGTAGCTAGGTAGCTGGCGCTCCGCTTGGAGCGTTGGTGAGGGTGGTTCGGGGGCTACCTAGTCTGCCGTAGTGAGATCGTCCCATGCAGCAGGGACGCTAAGCCCGTGCTGTAGGAGGGGCTATCAGAAAGCCACTCCCCCTGTGAGTACGCCAGGGCAGAGAGCTGCTGATAGGTCGGTAAGCGCGGTTCGATTCCGTGCCCCCTCCAGTACACGCTGCTGAAAGAGCGCCAGTAGCGTGCGACTCCCCAACGCGCTCAAGAGCAACAAGGAGGCCTGTAGTGTCGGAGATGATCCTGCCCAAGACTGTGGCGGAAGCTCCCACCCTCGAAGCAGCGTTCGAGGCGTACCGCAAGACGCCAGGTGCGCGTTCTGCTCGGTGGAACGGCAACCTGACGTTCTCGAAGTTCCGTCGTGCTTTCGGCAAGGCGTTCGAGCAGAAGGAGACGCCGAGCGACGTGATCACCGGGCTTCTGGAGGCGCTGCTCGCCTTCAGCACGGGGGCCACTCAGCCCGTCGCTGCTGCTCCCGCCCCGGCTCCTCAGCCGAAGGACGCGGAGCGGAGCGTCAAGCCGGAGAACCAGCTCCTGCCGCCTACCAAGGGGCAGGTCTGGAAGCTGCGCATGGCTGCACTCGACGCGGGTGTAAGCGGCCCGTGGCGCTGCCCGATGTTCCGAGGGCAGGCCAGCGACCTGATCAAGCAGGTCGTCGAAGCCGGGAACGACAAGCAGGCGATCCGGCGCATCCTGCAGGCCTAGCATCACCGCACGGCAGAGTGGGTGTCACAACCTGCTCTGCCCATTCCAACACAACGTCCAGACAGGGCGTTTGAGGAATCGTGGGGCCGGGAGGCCCACTACTGCTAGTCCGTGACCGTTTCAGTCGGTCGTTAGGCGGTGTCGCGGTAGTGTCATAGAGTAAGGGCGCTAGGCTCATTATACTAGGCCGACCCGTTCGCTGCTCTAGCTTCATGGTCTACGGGGTTCGACTCCCCAACCCACGATTCACCGCAATAACGCGGTGTGTACACAGGAGGTGCAGTATGGCACGCGCAACGCTCACCCACCCCGTGCAGGGTGTAAGCGAGCCTCGTCAGGGTCACCAGCCGCATCGGACGGCGATCGGTGAGATGCTGGCGGTGCTCGCGCATGTCAGCCCGGAGAAGGCGCTCGTCGCGCAGCGGCTCGACAGCATCAGGCGCGGCAAGGCTTGAACACCGCGTACATCGTCATCGGGTTTCTGTTCTTCCTGAACGCCACGCTCATCGACCACAAGGGGGCAGCCATTCTGAGCTGGGCCGCCGGGGTCTCGTTCGTGACGGCAGGCGTGGTAGGCGCAGCATGACTCAGTACGTCAGGGCGTGGCTCGGCACGGATGGGTGCATCCGTCTGCACGAGCACGAGCCGTTCCACCTTCCGTGGGACAAGCTGATGTTCCATCGCGGGATGACGCTGAGTGAGTTCCCCGGCGTCATCACGTTCGACACCCTCGACATGGCCAGGGAGAACCTCACCGACAGCGATGAGCACTTCATCCTGGAGTTCGCTGGACGTGGGCCTCTCCTACGTCTATGGTTCACCCCCGAACAGTTCGAGAGCGGCGTCACGCAGCGTCTCGAACGCTGGAGGGCGTGCTATGGCCGATACCCGGTCGCAAGGCTCTCGTCGCGCGAAGCTCTCGTCGCGGCGTAGAGGGACGTACCGCAAACACAACTGCATCAAAGGGAGAAGATGACCGCAATCAAGCACGCGTGTAAGTTCTGTCTCAGCAAGACCAAGGTCGTGATCATCGCGTTTCTCGTCGAGGTGGTGACGTTCCTACCAGTCCACTACATCTTCGAGCGGCTCGGATGGATGTAGTCATGCGCGACCTCATCATCTTCGGCCTGCTGCCGATCGTAGTCATCGCGATTATCGCGGTACTCGTCGGCCCGTGGTGGCTTTCATGCCTGTCCCTGATCCCAGGCTTCGGGTGGCCACAAGCAGCGAGATGGTGGCGGATGAGGACAGGAGGCTAGACGTGCAGCCAGCACCAAGGCCAAGAAAGCGTGACCTGAGGGAACTCCCCGCAGGGTGGACGCTGAAGGACGTACTTGCTCGACCCCGCCCACACTGGGCAGAATAGGAGAACCATGTCAACAAAGGTAGTGAGGTTGACGGATGCTGACCTGGCGAAGATCCCAGCTCCGCCTGGAACGACGTTCGCTCGTCGGCCTACGCTCAATCGTCACGGCATACTCACGCTCACCGGTTCGGGTTCTATTGCGGAGTACGAGACCTCGCTTCAGCAGGTGCTCGTCTGGGCAAAGAAGCATCGCCTCGGCGTATCCCCCAGTAGCATCGAGTGGACGTACTTCAACAACGGGGCACGCGAGCTTCGAGTGCTCGTCACCGTCAAACTGACGGCGAACAAGCCTGCGATCCGCAAGAAGTGGTTCGACGACGCGCTTCCGTGCGTCCACTGTGAAACGCCGTTCAAGCCGGGGAAGATCGTCTGCACCAACTGTCGGAACGTACGCTCTTGCGTGAACTGTGCGGTGACGGGAGTGGCGCTCGTCTGGAGGGGCGATGGTGCCTACTCACAACACGGATACTGTTTGGGGTGCGTGACCGAGTGCACGGCCGAAGGCTGCAAGAAATACGCAGGGCCGAAGAACGGCGCGCTGCTCTGCGAGGAACACGATCCCATCATCGAGTGCTACGGGTGTCAGCGGCGGCAGCGCACATCGCGTACCTGGGGGATCGGTGCCGAACGCCGTGTCTGCGAGCGTTGTGCAGCCGGGTGGTGCACCACGCACGACGGCACGACCGGGGTCGCATGGCGTCGTCCTGCGCAGCTGGGGGCGCGTGGATCGGAGCTGCCGGAGGCGAAGTGTGATGCCTGCGAGTACGAGGAGGTCGCGAAGAAGCGCAAGCCGAAGGAGAAGTTCTCTGAGGTCGAGCTTCCTCGCAGCGGCTCGCTCGTCATCCCGTCGCTCCCGGAGCGTCCGTTCCGCACGGTCAGCATCGAGATCGAGTACGACAGCCCGAAGCCCAACCTCGTCTCGCAGATCCTGTACCGCGAGGGTCTAATCGAGACTCCGGTGATCGGGCGCTACTCCGCGATGGGTCAGCCTGAGAACCGCTACCCGTGTGTGTTGAAGTCGGACGGGTCGGTGTCCGGGGGTGAGCTGGTCGCGTTCCTCATGAACCTGGACGATGAGGAACACGCTAGGCACCTGATGCGAGTGCTGGAGGTGATGAACGGCCTCAAGAACGAGAACCTCGTCTCCTTCTCGCACCGTGCAGGAGGGCACATCCACCACGACGCCCACAACGTGAGCGTTGGGGATGCCTACGCGCTCGTCACACTCTACAACTACCTGGAGAACATGATTCATCACCTGGCGGGTGCGGGTCACTCGTTCGGGCATCGTTCTCTCCAGGGGAACCACCACGGTTCGGCTCAGGTGCTGAAGGGGCCGTTCGGGGGGAAGCGAGCGTTCGGTTCTCAGATGCCGCGCTTCTCCCGTGCCTCGCTCAACATCCAGCACTTCGTGCGAGCGATGGACTCCTGCGTCTGCGGGGCACGGATGTACGAGGCATGGGCCGAGTGCACCTGTGTCCTGCCGAAGAACACGATCGAGTGGCGTGTGTGGAATGCAACGGGTACGCCCCGCATCCTCCACGGCTGGATCGCGTTCATGCAGAGCCTCGTCTCCTACGCCACGGCGATCGAGATCGACGAGGCCGACTTCCCTGTGCACGCCTGGATAGGGCAAGGGATCTCGCGGGACGATGAGAGGAAGCTCAACGAGCGTCTGCGTTGGGTGTTCTCCCACCTTCCGTTGACGGCTGACGAGAAGGATTCTCTCGTCTACTGCGTCCAGAAGTCGCAGATGGGCGAGTTCGCAGCGCGTGACGGCCTGCTGGACGAGTTGCTCGGTCTGCCGCCTGCTGTCGAGTTCGACGCGAAGCCGCAACCGCGCAACCCGAACCGTCGTGAGATCCGCATCACGAAGCCCAGCAAGGAGGCGGTGCGGGATTTCAACATCGCCCGGTAAGAGCCGGGCGTCCGCGCTTTTGGCCCATAGACGAGGCAGTATGGCAAGCGAATGCGAACGCTGAGTTCGTCAACGTGGTCATACGAAATCGAGAGCCGGAGCCTGTTCAGTACAATCCGGTGATACGTTGGGGCGGCTACAACATCACGTTCACCGAATGGCAGTCGCGCCAGGGCAACAATCTGGATCTCATCTTCGGTCTCGATAACACCAACGACGCATACAGTGTTCGTGTGTATCGTCGCGGAGACGCCAACGTGCAGCGCTTCAGCTTCACGCGGCAGGCACTCATCGACGTTGTTGGAAGCGACGAGATGACATGCACCCAGATGTACGCGTTCCTACTTCAAATGTGGGATCATCACAACAACGACAGGGAGGAAATACCCTTCTAAATGTGTGGCATCGCTGGTATTTACTTCGTGAAGAAGAACCACGGCTACTCGAAGTTCACGATCAACAAGTTCGTGGACGGGCTGCTCAAAGGCATCGAGGATCGTGGTCGGCACGCAACAGGCGTCGTCAGTGTAGGCTGGCGTGGCCAGAAGCTCCTGCTGGAGAAGGAGCCGATCGAGGCAACGAAGTTCGTCAAGAAGCGCACTCCGATCGAACCAGAGCAGAGCCGGATCATCCTGCTGCACACTCGGTATGCCACGAAGGGTGAACCCTCTCAGAACGAGAACAATCACCCCGTGCGCTACCGGGGCGTCTACACGACGCACAACGGCGTGATCCACAACGACGACGAGTTGTTCAAGTCGGAGGAACTGAAGCGCTACGCAGAGGTGGACTCCGAGATCATCCCCGCCCTACTGCACAAGTACGGCTTCGGAGACGCTGACAAGGCGTTCGAGAAGCTGCGGGGCGGGTTCGCTACGGCGACGATTCGCCCCGGCGTGAACCCGGACGAGCTGATTCTGGCCAAGGGTGGGGGCTACCCCCTCTGTGTCCACGTCAACGACACGTTCATCGTCTGGGCTTCCACTATCGCGACGATTGAGAACGCATGGGCCTCGGTGTTCAAGAGTGAGGGGAAGCCGAAGATCGACGCAGAGTGGATTCCGTCTGGAACCCTCTGGAAGATCAAGGGCAGCAACATCGAGAAGAAGCGGTTCACCTACCACGAGCCGGTCAAGCGGTCGTCGAGTACGTCCTACCAGTCCTACCAGGGCAGCTCATACCCGTCTGCAGGCGGTCGTTGGAATGGCGGCGGGATGGGTAGCAGCCTCTACCAGGTCACGTCGCATCTTCGCGGGCGCTTCAAGGAGCAGGTCAACGAGTTCCGGGCCGCAGGGCAGGGCTTGGCCGAGGTCATGCCGGAGTGGAAGGATCGCACGCAGGAGCAGCGTGACAACTCGAAGTACTGCGACGGCTGTGGCGAGGGCATCAACAAGGGCGACTTCGTGCGGCTCGACAAGTGGCCGATCGACCTGTGCCTCGACTGCGGTCACTTCGCTGCTCAGGACAAGCGTTCTCTCGTCCCGGAGATCGACGAGGACGTGTACGACCAGCTCGACACCTACGCGCTCATCGAGGAACAGGTGCACCGGGACACGATGGCCGAGCTTCGCAACCTGACGGGGATGGACAGGGCCACCATCGAGTTCATGCTGTTCCGGCTGGAGGATCGGTTCGTCCGGCGCAACACCCAGGTCGAGCGGCTCCAGCGGTTCCTGCGCTGGATGTACGAGGAGACGAACAAGGTGCAGTGGAAGGAGCACCTCTGGGTGGACGACGAGGACTTTGTGCCCGTCGATACCCGCGAGCAGTTGGCCAAGACCCGGAACCTGCGGGATCAGGTCGAACAGCTCGAACTGGAGCAGGCCGACAAGCCAGAGAAGGACAAGCCGAAGGAGGCTCACCCCGCCCAGCGTGACGGGACGATGAAGGTCTTCATGTCCTGTGATACGCACGGCACCGTCCAGCTCCCGAACGACTGGCCCTCCAGCAAGGGCTGCCCGGTCTGCGAGGGCGCAGGGAAGGAGCCAGAGCGGGGCAAGACGAGCGATGCGCTCGGCAGGATCGAGCTTCCGTGTGTCGTCAAGGACTGCACACACCGGACGCTCGTTCTTCGACAGGCCGAGTGGTGGGTCTGCAGCCCGCACGACGTGCAGAACGGTCGCTACTACGGGATCAAGGAGAACATGAGCATGGCCGACAAGGTGAACGTGCTCCGCAAGAAGGCGGAGTTCGAGAACCCGGAGGCCGAGGTCTGCCCCATCGAGGCGGCCCAGGGGGAGGAGGAGTTCTGCTACATTCCGACCTGTGAAGGAGAGACAGTCGGAGTCACCCCCAACGGGTTTCGTGCCTGCCACGGGCATCTCCGGGGCGTCAAAGGGGCCAAGTTCGACAACAAGCGGAGGGGCATCCTTGCCGTCCTCAACTAGCGTCGGCGCGCTCAACTACATCCCGCGCTGTCACTGTGGGCGTCCACTGATCGGGACGTTCCCCTGTCCGCACGGGACGGCAAGGTAACATGTTCCTACTGTACCACCGTTCCGGCCGTGTAACAGGTCGAGCGATCGCGAAGGCGCTTGGCATCCGGTGCGGTAGGGAGAACCGTCGTCGGCGTAGCCCCATGATCAGATGGGGCAGCGCCATCGAGCATGAGGCCCAGACGCTGCTCAACCAGCGTCAAGCGATCATTTGGGCCTCCAACAAGCTCGTCGCACTCAGAAAGATGCAGGAGGCGGGGGTGAACGTGCCTTCGTTCTGGACGCTTCCGCGTGATCGCCCAGAGGGGGTAGTTGTACTGGGACGATCGCATCACGGGAGCCAGGGACGAGACATTCGGGTGTACCAGCCCGACGAACCTCTCGCTCTGCACGAGCTATACACGGCGTACATCCCGAATCGCCGGGAGTACCGTGTGCACGTCTTTCGCGATGAGGTAATCCGCGTCCAGGGGAAATGGCAAGATTACCCTGAGATGCAAACGAACCCCTACATCAAGAACCACGCCCAGGGATACCGCTTCCGTCAACCTCGTTGGCGTCTGAACAACGACCGCTTGGAAATGGCGAAGCTCGCCGTTTCGTCGTTGGGTTTGGACTTTGGGGCGGTGGACATGCTGATCGGGGAGGACAGGCAGACGTATGTGTTGGAGGTCAACACGGCACCGTCCTGTTCTCCCTTGACGGCAGCCAGGTACGTCGAGAAAATGGCCGAGCTTCTGGAAATCGAGCCTAATCTCACGGCCTTGGAGGTTCTTGCTGTAGATCCAGAGGAGTGATGCGTGTGAGTTGGGACGAACCGCTTTTCTTCGACGAGGAAGATCACCGCTTTGTCGAAGTTGATCCCGAACGAATAGATCACGCTTACGAGCTGGCGAAGAACCTGATCAGGTTGGGAGATCCAGAAGCCTGTGCGGAAAACCTCTCTGCCAACATTCTGGCCTACGCCTACCTAACTGGGGTAACGCCCGCGACCGTTACCAAGACGTTGGACTTCGGTTCTCCGAAAGACGACGACTGGCGTGATCGAATCCACCCGATTCTCAGAGGAGAGTTGACATAGCAACAGTAGAGGTCGAGGGTGCGCTGCTCGAAACGCAGCGCGCCCTCTACAGTCACCCGAACATCCGGGGAAAGGACAAGAAGAAACACATGACACCATGGGAACACGAAGAGCGCGTCTGGGAAGAGGACGGGTACTACATCACCCCGATCACGACCCAGGCCGATCTCTCGCAGGAAGGGAAGCTCCAGGGCCACTGTGCGGGGGCGCATCTACGCTTCATCGAGGCGAAGGTGACATACCTGTTCTCGCTCAGGGACAAGGACGGGGTGCCGAAGGCCACGATCCACTTCAAGCCCACGGAGCTGATCAACGTCCCTCAGCCGATGGACAAGGAGGAGAACGTCAACCCGACAAACTCCTACCGCTGGCTCAAGTCCACGAGCTACGACTACTCAGGCGGTAGCCGCGACTACCCGGAGTTCGTCTGGGAAGGGCGACCCTGCAAGATCCTGTCCGTGAGCGGGCGGGGAGTCTGGGGGAACGAAGGTAAGGGGGTGACCTACCGTGGCATCGTCAAGAACTGGGTTCAGTCCCTGGCGACGACCCGAGAAGCGACGGCAGCCCCGGCAGCCGCGTAGGAGAAGACCATGAAAGAACTACAGGCTCGCATCCGTCCCGCCTCCACCGCCAACTGGTACTACGCAGAGGTGTTGGAGGACGGGAGGGTTGTGGCATCGAAAGCCTGCGTGTACGCTCTGCCCTGGAGGAAGGCATCTAGGGCAGCTCGTACCGCGCTGCGGCTCCTACAGGACTACGAGACGGCTCGGAGGCTGCTCCGGTAGGTTGTAGAAAGAAAATCTACCGAAGCCCTTGACATGAGGCTGGCCCCTTGCTAGTGTCCCCCTCGCACGGTACGGAGTGGCGCTGCTGCTCCGAGTGTGAGGGGCACTAGCAGGGGGTAACAGCCTGCAGATACCCTCACAACGACTGAAAGGGAACGTGCCGGAAATGAACGGTTTTCCGCAGTACAACGAGTTGCCAGCGATCCTCGTGCGCGAGCGAACGCGGCCCCTGTACGACGCCATCACGCAGCGAGCCAACCGCATCCGTGACATGGAGCGCGAGCTGAAGGAAGCCTACGCAGCCCTGGAGCGGTGCCGTGACAACGCGCATGATGCGCTGACAAGATTCGAGAACCAAACGCTCGTAAGAGACAAGCTACGTGACATCCAAACCAACGCAAGGAGGGCGCTCAAGTGAGTGACTTGCTCCCGTTTGACCTCGCGGGCATCCTGCACGATGCCCTGCGGGAGGATCGCAGACCGCCGGACGGGTTGCTGCACGCAAGCAGCGACCTAATCGGCTCTCTGCGTCACGCCCAGCTTACTGTAGCTGGGGCACCACGCATCGACTCGGAGATCGCGAGCGACATCCGGCTCCGCACCGGGACGATGTGGCACAGCTACTTCAACGACGTGCTGTGCAAGAAGGGGCTGACCTTCATGCAGGAAGTGAAGGTCACGCCGTGGCTTCCCGAAGGCTGGTCTGGCACCGCCGACTGGCTCTTCTGGGATCAGAAGCTGCGGGCCTTCGTCCTGGGCGACCTCAAAAGCATCAAGGGCGAAGGGCTGAAGTGGGTCGCAGAGAGCGCGAAGGAGGAGCATCTCTGGCAGCTTTCTGCGTACTACCACGCGCTCGTTCGCGGCGGTTTCCCGATGATCGAGGGCTTCGCTGTCCTGTATCTGCCGATGAACGACACCACCGATCGTACTGAGATCATTCAGCCGCTCGTGGCAGAATGTGCGCCACTCCCGTTCGAGCAGGTCTGGGGAGTGATGGAAGACCGGTGGGCGTGCACAAGGGTATACCTCGATGAGGTCGCGAAGGCGCGGGCGGCAGCGGAAGCCGAGCCTGCGTTCTTCACCGATCCGGTGGTCTACCTGAACGAGTTCCTCGCCCCGCCGATGGAGCGGGTGCAGAAGTGCACCTGGATCAAGAAGGACACGAAGTGGGAACTCCGTCTCGTGCCCCACTGGAGCACGGACTACTGCCCGTACCCCGACGAGTTGTGCGACTGCTCGACGCAGGGCGTGACCAAGATCGGGGAGTACGCCATCGTTGAAGGATCGCAGATCGAGTACACGCCTAGGGCCGGTTACGCGCACATCGAGCCAACCGCCCGGCCAGACGATCGTGAGATCACCAAGAAGATCAAGGGGTAGTGGGTCAGTTTGAAACGCACGAGGGGGCCGGACAACCCCCTCAATGTGGTGGAGCTGACGTGACTCGAACCCGCGACCTCAGAATTGACAGTCCTGCGCTCTCCCAACTGAGCTACAGCCCCTGCCTGATAGGCCTTCGCTCAGGTCGAGCCACACGGCGCGCGGCCCCTGGCGTTTTCAGACTGACCCACTACCGATCAAGGAGTTGACCTATGCCTAACATCGTCGAAGAGCTTGCGGCTCGATTTCACCCGTCCGAGGTAAAGCAGCGGGACGGGGGCCGTGGCCTGAAGCTCGACTACATCGACATCCCGCAGACGATCAAGCGCCTGCGGAACGTGCTCGGAATGAACGTCTCTTGGGACATTCAGGAAACGACGCTTGTCCCAACCGACGACGGGAAGTATCTCGCCACCGTGACGGGCTACCTCACCGTTACGGAGTTCGACGAGACCGAGAACAAGATCCCGGCAATCAGCCGCTGGGGCGGGGTCGGAGCGATGGTCGATCGTGACCCCGACATGGCGCTCAAGACCGCTCAGGCGGAGGCCATCAAGAAGGCAGGGCACGGGTTCCAGATCGCCCTCTACCTCTGGGACGAGGAGGAGCGGAACGCCATCGCGGCCTACCGCACCGCCTCGACCTCCGAGGATCTGAACGCGCTCAAGAAGGCCGTCGCTATGCAGGCGAAGGTGCGGGGCGTGCCCACGACTCCGAAGGCGCTGGCCGAGTTCTACGGCGTCAAGGAGGAGGAGCTTCAGAACCCCAAGGTTCTCCGCGAGCTGATCGAGCCGTGAACCTCACCCTCCTTGCAGCGTGTGCCGACGACCTCTCTGTCGTCAACGCCGCGAGGGTGTCTTTCAACCAGGAGGCGGGAGAGCTGAGCGAGAAGGACACGGGACTCATCGGGTTCCTGATGCGGGAGCGTCACGGCTCCCCCTTCGAGCACGGCTACTTCCGCTTCCTGGTGGAAGCACCTATCTTCGTGGCTCGGGAGCACATGCGTCACAGGATCGGCCACTCCTACAATGAGTGGTCGGGCCGGTACTCGAAAATCGACACCGTGGGATTCAAGCCCACCTGGATTCGGAAGCAGATCGGGAAGCCCGGCGCGTACAGCTACGAGGACGTGGACTTGGACACCCGTGATGTGGCTCTCCTGTCTCTCGACCATCTGTACAACAACGCTTTCGAGACCTACGAGTACATGCTGGAGAAGGGCGTGGCTAAGGAGGTCGCCCGGATGGTGCTTCCGGTGGGGACGATGACCAAGTACTTCTGGTCGTGCAACCCCCGCTCGCTCATGCACTTCCTCTCCCTCCGCAACCACGAGTCCGCGCAGTATGAGATCCAGACGGTCGCGCACATGGCCGAGAACTACCTGGCGCAGCACATGCCTGTCACATACGATGCCTTCATCGACAACGGAAGGCAGGCACCGTGATCGCGGTTGACACCGAGACCACAGGGGTCATGTTCCACGACCGAGCGTTCCTCGCCTCGTTCGCATTCCGTCATGGGAGTGAGCTTCGCTCCCATGTAGCAGAGATCCCCGCCGAAGTAGATGTATGCCGCACCGTGATGGAGAACATGAAGCCGTGGCTCTTTCACAACGCGAAGTTCGATCTACAGAAGCTGATCCAGGCTGGGGTTATCAAGCGTGAGCAAGTGTCGGTGGACTCCTTCCACGACACACAGACGATCGCCTACCTCATCAACGAGCACCAGGAACTAGGCCTGAAGAAGCTGGCCAAGAACCTCCTAGGGGAGGAGACGAACGAGCTGGAGGCGATCAACCAGGAGAAGAAGCGGCTGAAGAAGGAGTTAGGCCTTCAGTCCGTGCATGACGTGTCCTACGATCTAATCCCCCGTGAGGTGCTGACACCTTACGCCCTAAAGGATGCGGAGTTCACGCTCCGTCTCTTCGAGATCCTCTATCCGCTACTACCGGAGGAGATGTACCGGCTCTACGACATGGAGCGGGAACTGATTCTAGTACTGCTGGATGTAGAGGCGCGGGGAATCAAGATCGACACCGCCTACCTGGAAGAGAAGGAGGAGGAGTACCGTAAGAAGATCTTCTACAAGGAGTTGGAGATCAAGGAACTGGCAGGGGATGACGATTTCAACCCCAACAGCCCTCAGCAGGTACTCAAGTGGTACGAAGACAACGGGTATGTCATCCTCGACACGACTCGAAAGAGTCTCGTGGAGGCTGATGTTCCTCTAGGTCTAGCAATCGTGGAGTTGAAGAAGATGCGCAAGCTGCACGGCACCTACATGAAAGGCCTCTTGGCTGAGGTGCACGACGGTCTAGTTCATCCGAACTTCAACCCCGCCAGGACAAAGACAGGAAGGATGAGTTCAAGTGGCAGCGCGGATTAGGAAGATCGCGTTTGTCGGCTCGCGCCAGTACCCGATGACCGCCGCCCAGGCGGAAGAGCTGAAGATCAGCGACTTCGGGGAGTGGGCGAAGGCCATCCAGGACGGGAAGAAGATCGTGGAGCGGTGGGTAGACCTCGTGAAGGAGAACTCCCCCAAGCGCGTCATGATCATCTCCGGTGGCGCTGGTGGCCCCGACACCTGGGCCGTCGAGTACGCCGAGTCGCTCGGGCTAGAGACGAAGGTCTTCAAAGCTGAATGGGAGAAGTACGGCAAGTCGGCCGGGTTCAAACGTAACAAGTTGATCGTGGAGGCCGCTGACGAGGTGATCGCCTTCTGGGACTTGGACAGCAGGGGCACGGACAACTCGATCGCCCATGCCTTCAGGCTCCAGAAGCCGCTCATCGTCGTCGGGCCGGACGGACACCCAACCTTCGGAGCGGGGGAGGATGACTACGCGGAGATCCGCAGCCTCCGTCAGCCCAAGAAGGAAGAGAAGATGGAGGTTCCTCGTGGGTAAGTTGTATGTCCGGGAGCAGCGTCTGAAGGAGTTGGAGGCGGAGAACGCCAAGCTACGGGAGGCGTTGCGTGAGTACGAGGCGCTGATGAAGCTCCGGCGTCTCGTGGCTCGTGTTGAGGAGGATGATGCAGCGCTGCGGGAGACGGTGGAGCGCGCCGAGGAGGAGCTGCGTCTGCTCGAACGCTGGGCGGGCGAACAGAACGCGGGTAACGCTTTCGCCGCGCAGGTGCGCCTGTGGGCGCTCTCGCACCTTGAGCGTCGTATTCCTGCCGCCCGCGCCGCCGCTCTACAGGGGAGACGACCGATGGCTGACCGGGAGCTACAGGACGCATTAGCGGACTTCCGGGAGTCGGCCGACTACCTCGAAGCGATGCGCCACGATCCGCGCAGCGTCGAGCGGGCGAGGCTCTACCGCGTAGCCATCAAGTTCATCGAGCAGGCGGAGGCGCGGGAGGCTGCGCTACGGGAGGCGCTGTTCCGCGTGACGGTGAAGCTCCGCGAGTACGTCGGGCCGAGCCATCCGACCGTTCAGGCGGGCGAAGCCGCTCTCGCCGCATCTACAGGGGAGACGATCAATGGTTGATCTGAAGGTGAAGCTCGAAGACATGCGGGGCGAGTGCGTCAAGATGCAGCACCGCATCCTCAACCTGCTCCTTCCCCACGTTCGGCACAACGCCCAGGCCGTAGCGGCGCTGGATGATGTGATCGACGAATTAGGGGCAGCGGTGTACCACCTCGACACGGCGCTCGATGCTTTGGGGTGGGGTGATGGCACGGACTAAGCAGCGGAAGTGCGACTTCTGCCAAAACCCCGCCTACATCACCATCGAGATCAAGAGGTACAAGCGTGTAGGCCATCTCTGCTACGAAGTGAAATGCCAGGACAAGTTCCACCGGGAGGTGGAGCGTGCGCAAGTGTCCTAACTGTGGGGGCACCAACTGGTATGGAACTCGTAGTGAGTTCTTCTGCGTAGACTGCTGTGAAAGGAGGCGGCTACGAACTTCCAGAACATCCCCCGGAAAGACACCATCATCAAGGCCGCAATCATCCCTAAGCTCGACGCTCTTTTCTTCTTCGACTATAAGAGCATCGAACCCCGACTCACGGCCTACTACTTAGAGCGCATAGGCTTCCCGGAGATGGCGGACATGTTCCGCAACAACATCGACATCTACATCGAGACCGCGAAGCCGATCGTTGGAAAGGAGGAGATCGAAGAAGCCGACCGAGACATGGCGAAGGTGGTGTTCCTCTCCCAGACCTACGGGGGTGGGCTACCTACCCTCATCGACCAGCTGGGCAAGACACCGAAGGAGTGCATGGTCATCCTCAAGCGGTTCCATGGCGCATGGCCAGGACTAGGGTGGGAGACACGGAAGGTTCCCGCCGATCCCTGGACGCTCCTTGGTCACCTTCAGCGAAAGTTGGATGAGCAGGGCTACATCAAAACGCTGTGGGGCCGGAGGTTGCATCCCGAGGAGCCGCACAAGCGGCTGAACGTCTTGATCCAGGGCTGTGCAGCAGACCTGATGAGGTCTGCGCTCATCAAGGTGCACCGCTTCCTGGTCGCCAACGAATGCCAGTCGCACATCATCTCCACGGTTCACGACGAGATCATCCTCGACGTGGATGAGGACGAAGTGCCGTTCATCGTGGAGTGGGTGCCCGAGCTGATGCGGTACCCGGAAGTTCACAAGACCATCCCCATGGAGGTGGATGTTGAGTTCAGCACAACGTCGTGGGCGGAGAAAGCGTACTGGCAAGGGGAACTACACCCCTCCGCTTCACCCACTCTATGCACGTCTTAGCAACCTAGAAGAGGTATGCAAGGCGTTCAATCTACGAAAGAAGGAGTACACCTGATGGAGTACGATCTAAAGCGTCAGATCATCGCTGCGGCTCGTGAGCGGGCCGACATGATCAGTGACGAGAAGGGCCGGGAGTACACGCAGACTGGGGACGAGTACCAGAAGAGCGGCGACATCCTGGCGAACTTCAAGCGGAACGCCGAGCGGTTCGGGGTCTCCCCCATCACCGTCCTCGGTGTCTACATGGGCAAGCACTTCGACTCGATCGAGAACTTCATCCAGGAGATCGTCACCAAGACCTCCTATGAGGATGCAGTCGAGCTGGTGTTCTCGGGCGAGGGGATCATCTCCCGCATCGACGATGCTCGCAACTACCTCGACCTGATGGAGTGCCTGCTCTTCGAGTACCAGCTCCACCCGTTCAGCGTCAACGCCGAGGCTCTCGCCCCCGCCGAAGTGGCGGAGGAGAACGAGCAGCTCTCCCTCGATGGAGAGGCTGAGGAGCCGGAGGCCGAGCAGACCCTCGAAGAGTTCGTTGAGGAGTCCATGAACGCCGAGCTAGCAGACCTGTCGGATCTCACGCCTTCCCCCTTCCAGGGCAGCCGTGAGGTCGGGAATGGCTAGCTGCCCGGACTGCAAGCGCTACCTGGAGACGATCCGGGAGTACGGGCAGGCGATGATGCAGATCAAGAAGCTGACACAGCAGCTTCAGGATCGGCCGGGTGAAGGAGGGAGGGCGATTGCAGACCGTGGCTTCCGAACCTCGTAGCTTCTTCACCGAGGAGCGGGGGATTACCCCGGCGACGCTCGACGCCTACGGGATCGGGAACGAGGACGACCTCATCACCATCCCTTACGGCAGTCTCACGAAGTACCGCAAGCAGTCCCCCGAAGGGCGGAAGATCTGGTGGAGCAAGAAGGGCGTCAAGCCCCCGCTCTTCCTTCCCCCGCCTGCGGACTATGATCGCGCAGCCGCCTTCCTCGTGGAGGGAGAGTCGGACGCGATGCGCCTCTGGCAGGAGCTTGGCGGCGGGGTAGCCGTCTTCGGTCTGTCGGGCGTGGACTCCTGGAAGCCTGAGTTTGCCGACGTGCTCACTCAGTACCAGAAGGTCTTCGTGATCCTCGACAACGACGTGGACTACAACGTGAAGGCAAAGGTCGATGCGGCCTACCTTGACATCCGACGACAGGTGGGGTCGCGTGTGCGACGCCTCAACCTGCCGCAGGAGTGCAAGGACGTGTGCGAGTTCTTCAACCTCTTCGGGATTGAGGAGCTTCGTGCACTTGCAGCCAAGCGCTCCCGTGCGGAGTCTCGCTTCAAGCCGCTCGACCTGACGAAAGACCCCCCGCCGATGGACTGGCTGGTGGACAGTATGGTCGCCTCTGGTGATGTCACGATCACGGTGGGAGATCCGGGCCTAGGCAAGTCGTGGCTCGCGATGGATCTCTCGACCAAGCTCGCGAACAACCAGGGCGAACGGGCCTACTGGCTCGGGCATGAGATCAAGAAGTTCGGCCGTGTCCTCTATGTTGATGAGGAGAACCCGTTGGACGTGGTGTACCACCGCTTCCGCAAGCTGGGTCTCACGAACAAGGGGGCGGCGAACATCCGCTATCTCCACCGTCCGAGCATCTGGCTCAACAAAGACCCGGCCACTCTTCTCGAAGAGGCGCTGGAGTTCGACCCCGTTCTCATCGTGCTCGACTCGCTCTCGCGGGTGCACAGTGAGGACGAGAACGCCGCAGGCGCGATGGCTCAGCTCTTCAAGGAGGGCATCCAGCCTCTCGCCCGCGACACCGGAGCAGCGGTTCTGCTGATTCACCATGTGACCAAGGCCGATGGAGGCTCGGGGTTCCAGCGCGCACGAGGGTCGGGGGACATCACCGCCGTCGTGGATGCTGGGCTGGACATGCGCAGCACGTCTATGCCGGGGGTCTTCACGGTCAACAACTACAAGTCCAGACGACGACTTGGAGGTGAGACGCTGACTGTGCGCCTTACAGACACGCCAGACGGGCGTGTAGTCGTGACGACGGACGGCACGACGAGTGCCTTCTAGTCATGCCTGCACTCCGTTGCTCGTTCTGCGCGTACAACTACCCGCATGATCTAGCAACGCAGAAGTGTCCGGTTTGCGACCAGCAACTAGCTCTGTTCAACGATCTAGAGCCGATGGAGGACTGGGAAGAGATCGTGCACAACGCGATCAAGGACAGACCGAACAGTGTTGCAATCCTGCAGCTTGATGATCCGTATCCTCAGTGGCTCTTCGTGCGTCACCAGGATCTCCTCGACCTCGGCTACGAGAACCTCGAAGACTTCGACGTGGTAACCATCAACGGTGCCAAGTACGAGCTTCAGGGCTACCTCTCCGAGGCGGAGTGCTGGTGGGTGGAAGAGATCGTCGAGGCGGACGAGATCAACAAGCTGCGGGGAGACCTAGAAAGCTGGGATGGCAGCTTCTCGCCGCCCCAAGACGAAGACTAAGCACCAGCTCCTCCTTGACAAGGCGAGACCACTCTATGATAAGATGCTCGCGGATCAAGGAGGCAAGTGTGCTCTTTGTCCTAGGTTGCCGTCGCCTAAGAGGCGGCTCGACATAGATCATGATCACCACTTGATGTACGTCCGTGGCCTCCTGTGCCATCGGTGCAATCGAGCGCTACCGTCCTGGATCAGCCCAGAGTGGTTGAGGGCGGCTGCGGAGTACCTTGAGAAGGGAGATCCGGGTTATGCGCGTTGGTGACTGTGTGCAAGTCACGAGGAAAGTCCCTCTCTTCGGGCGTGCCCCGATCAAGGTAGGCGCGATCGGGCAGATCCGAGAGATCCAAGACGGGGATAAAGCCCTTGTATGGGTGCAGGCCCGTCGCCATACGATCGTCCTCACACAGGACGAGTTCACCATCATCGAGAAACGAAAGGATGCATAGTGGCAGACCAGTACAAGACCGTTGCAGGCTTCGTGCAGTTCGACCCGAACGAGCGCGAGAGCAACGGCAAGACGCTCCAGGATGCCCTGATCCAGAATGTAAGTCAGAACATCGACGTGCGCGTTACGATCTGGCCGGAGTTGGGGGTCAAGGTCAAGAAGGGTGACTTCATCGCCGCGAGCGGGAAGTACTCGGAGCGTGATACCAACGGCCGCACCTACCGGAATCTAAGCGCGAAGAACATCGTCGTGCTCGCCGGTACGGAGGCCGCGAAGACGGTCGTCAACTCGCTTGACAAGCCCGCCACGGTAGACGATCCAGGCTTCTAGTGGAGGCTGCCGTCACCTCTGAACAGGTGTCGGCCTACCGGGGTATGGTGGCTCAGACCGCCCGCCGCTTCGTTGGAGTGGCGGGAGCAGAGTTCGATGATCTAGAGCAAGAGGGTCTAATCGCCGTCTGGCGAGTCCTCGACCAGGGGAACTACAGGCCGTCCAGCGAGGTCGTCAAGAACGCCTGCAAGGACTGGGTTCGTCTGTGTGGCCGTCGTGGGTTCGGTGGCTATGAGCCACTCCCCGAGGAGTAACTACACGCTGGAGGAAGTCGAAGGGCTAGTGGAGATGTACGAGGAGGTGGAAGCCATCAAGGGCCAACTCTGGGTACTTGTTCGCTACGCCGACCTCGACATCGCCCTCCAGAAGATACCCCCCGTACTGCGCCAAGCCGTCCTGTTGATCGGGATCTTCGGCGTAGACACACGGTGGGCCGGTGATGTACTAGGCGTTCCCCACGTTACGATGTGGAGACGCTACAGGATGGGCCTCCAATGGCTCACTAATCGACTGAATGGAGTGTGAGTGAAGGTAGTCTTCTTCGATACTGAGAGCACCGATCTCTCCGCGAACTGGGGGCGGCTTCTCTGCGCATCCTTCGTTACGCTGGACGATGATGCGGTGACGACGTACCGCAAGGATGTACGCCCGTTCATCGGGCGGAACAAGGTGGACGACTCACGTCTAGCCGTTGCGATCCGCGACGAGCTGGAGCAGGGGGACATCATCGTAGGGTGGAACAGCATCCTGCATGACATCCCGCTGGTGAACGCCCGCCTTGCCGCAGCTGGGGAGCGGCCGATCCGTGTAGGCGAGAGGCACGGGGTCATCAACCTCGACCTCATGTACTACGCGGGTGGGCAGACGATGAAGATCGGCGGTCGTCGCCTCGACACCGTTGCCAAGTTCTTCCAGGCCGACAACCAGAAGACCCCCCTGGACGGCGAGACCTGGCAGCTGGCAGCAACAGGCGATCGGACGGCGATGGATCTAGTCGTGGAGCATTGTGAGGCCGATGTGCTCGTCCTCAAGGACGTGTGGCCCCACCTTGCCCCCGGCGTCAAGAAGCACCAGTTTACGCTGAGCGAGGTCTGGCCGTTTCTTGCTAGCATCCCCAGTCGTAAGGCAAGTTAGTCAACTAGAGAAGGGGGGAGCTGCACATGGCAGCTCGGAACAAGGAAGTAAGAGATCTCGTGCGGGAGC
>Ga0247718_1000019_pt1 | contig 39626 bp, 43 predicted proteins | sample 21E_DmetaG_FD_189045 | JGI IMG/M metagenome (GOLD analysis project Ga0247718, IMG submission 189045) | Soil microbial communities from hillslope of Landscape Evolution Observatory, University of Arizona, Oracle, AZ, United States - 2-1-E_D | ecosystem: Engineered > Artificial ecosystem >...
CGCAATCGGGGGGATACCAGACCGAAATAAACCGCGTGCTGCGCCGTTATGTCCATGACAACGCGGACCGGAGATAAGCGGCTGCTTGGCTTATGTAGGTTTTCTGTTCCGTTGCTACTCAAACCCCGGGTATAGGGCGACGTGACGATGAGCGCCGGCGCTTCGGTCCAACTCGCCGCGACATGGCGCGCCTGTTCCTGGCCCCGCTCCGTCAGCTCGATCGTCGCCAAATCATGGCAAGGGATGCCGGCATTGCCAGTGCTTTCACCGTGGCGAATGAATATGGCCCTCATGGCTTCCCCTTCATTGCGGGCAGATTGTTATCTAGACGATATACAAAAGATAGCTATGTTATAGCGTTTCGCATATTTATGCTTGTATCCGCAAGGAAGCGGCAGGTTATTCGAACAACTCCGAATGCGTGCCGGCGCGCACGAAGTTCACCAGGTTTCCCTCGATCGTGTAGATGAGCAGGAAGTCGCCGCCGATATGGCACTCGCGATGGTCGCTCCAGTCGCCTTTGAGGGCGTGGTCCAGCCATTCCGGGCCAAGCGGCGCGTCATTGGCGATAAGGAGCATCATCGCTTCCTTGAGCTGCTTCATGTTGTAGCGCCCGCTGCGCGACAACCGCTCCCAATCCTTCACGAACTTCTTTTCGTAGGAGGCCTCTCGAGGGAGCGAAGCACGCTTACTGCTGGCGGGCTTCTTGGTCGAGGGCATCAAACAATTCCTGAGGATCGGTGAAGCGGGCGCGGCGGGACTTCATCGTTGCGCGAGAGGCTTCGATGGCTGCCCGCGTTTCGGCGTTCGGCACCTTTAGCTCGAAAGGCAATGCGTGATCCTTCGCGACCCGGGTGAGCGTCATGCGGACCACATCGGATACGGTCAGTCCCAGTTCGGCCAGGACGGCGGCGGCTTCATCCTTCAATGTTTCGTCGATGCGCGCACGCACGAAAGCGGTAGCGGCCATAAGAACCTCCTGTGATCCGCCTTCAATGTAGCTCAACTGAGCAACAGTTACAACCATCCTGCGCCTGCCGCTTGCGCGGCACCGTGGCTCTAGTCGCTGCGCTCCCCAAGTCCGCACGCGGTCTTGGCCATTCGGTGACGATCCACATGGCGGGCGAGATCGCGTGCGCGGATCTCGGGGACAAGGGTGCCGGCGCGCCGGCAGGTTCATTCGCCTGGCGGGAAAGGGAGGCGCGGCCCCCCTCTCCCCGGCAACCGCAATCAGCCGGCCGTGGCTCAGTCGCTTCGCTCCCTGCGCCCGCACCACCCCGGCAGATTCCCGTTGCCCCCTCTCCCCCCGCTGCTCCGCGCGAACTCGGGAGCGATGGCAGCAGGCCATCGCCCGACAGGCGATTTTGGAGATGAGACGATGGAACAGGACAATCGCGAAAGCTGGCTCAATGCGGTGGCGCTGGGCATGGCTCCGCTGTTCGAGGCGGTGGACGCCCCCCTGCCCGATCGCATCCGCGTGGCGATCGGCTTCACCAGCGCCGGAGCCAAAGGCAAGGCGATCGGCGAGTGCTGGGATAACCGGCTGAGCGCGGACGGCCATTTTGAAATCTTCATCACCGCGCGCAAATGGCTGGAACTGGCCGGAGCGCCGCTTTGCCCGATCAAGGATCATGGCCGGATGGAGCATGAGCCGCTGGATGAGGATGACGATCCAGAGCCGGAGCATTGAGCGGCTTAAAAAATGTATATCACTATGATGGACAGATCATGCCGTTACGATTAACGAAAGCAAGCAGAGTGAGGGCGCTATGATACTGGTAGTCGGGAACACAAAGGGCGGCGTTGGCAAGACCACGCTCGCCGTCAACCTCGCGGTGGCCCGCGCGCTTGCCGGCCGCGACCTGTTGCTGGTGGACGGCGACGAGCAGGGAACCGCCCTCACCTTCACCCAGCTTCGCACCGAAGGTCTCGGCGAAGCCGGCTATACCGCCGTCGCCCTTACCGGCGCGTCGCTCCGCAGCCAGGTTCGCCAGCTCGCGCCCAAATATGATGATATCATCATCGACGTAGGCGGGCGCGACACCGGCTCCTTGCGCGCCGCGCTCACCGTCGCCGATACGCTGCTGGTGCCGGTGCAGCCGCGTAGCTTCGACGTGTGGGCGCTCGACCAAGTGGCGGCGCTGGTGGCCGAGGCGCGCGAGATCAACGAGGGCCTGCGCGCCGTCGTGATCCTCAACGGCGCGGACCCGCAGGGCGGCGACAATGAGGCGGCCTTGCAGATGATCGGCGATATCGAAGGGATCGAGGTGCTGTCCACGTCGATCGTGCGCCGCAAGGCGTTCCCGAACGCGGCGGCCGAGGGCAGGGGGGTGCTGGAGCAATCCCCGCGCGACGCCAAGGCGATAGGCGAGCTTACCGCGCTGATCGGCGCGGTATTTGTATAGCATGATGATAGCGGAGTGAATTGTGATGGCTATCGCTCGTAAACCGAACAGCAAGCCCAAACCCCCAGTTGATGACGATGCGGCGGACGCCTTCATTGCCGGTGCCGTCAAGCCGACCACGCCGGCCATCGAGGCGGTGGCCGAGGATGGTCCGCGCAAGGCGCCGGTCATGCTGCGCTTTGACCGCGCGTTGCTGGCGAAGGTCGATAGCGCTGCGAAGCGGCGCGGGATCAGTCGCAGCGCGTGGATTCAGTTCACCGTCAGCCGCGCACTCGACGCCGGCGAAGGGTAGCCGATCGACGAGGAAGAGCCGTTCGGATCGCGTCATTATAGGTGCGACGGCACGAAATTGGCGGCGACCGAGCGCGACCCAGCCTTGGCGAGGCAACTGATCGCTGAGACATGCCCGTTGTCATGGTAGAAGATTTGACAAGTGCCGCTTGCCGCGAGCGCGCTGCCGTTTCGTAATGTTAGGTGGGAAACTGTCATCTGATCATCCGCCATTACGCTTGAGAACCGCGCCGTCGATCCCCAGCTCCGTTGACTGAAATCGAGAGTTGCGGTCGTCGATTCCCGATCTATCGAGGCAGTGTCGCACAGGATCAAGGTCGTCTCGTGGCGATATTGGGCTATGCGATCGGAGTATTGGCAGCGCCCGGTTATCAAGGCTTTCGGCTCGGCCTGGGCGATAAGTGGAGCGGGGAAGACGAGCAGCAACGCCGCTGCCATCGCCACACCGCGCGAAAAGTGAGTTTTGGGGTAGGGCCTCACCGTTCGGCGACTGGTGCGTTGAAATCCACGAGCACCGGCATTTCGGGGATGCCGCCGCGCATCTTCGCGCGGCGAACGATGCTGTGCTGGTCGATCAGGTTTTGAGCGTCGCGGCGGCCGCTCGATGTTTTGGGCATCCACAACATCGCGACTTTCTCGACCTTGCGGCCTTTCTTGATTGGCGTGAAATCGACATAAAAGGGACAGAGCTTGTTGATTTCCTCCTGAGCGACCTTGAGGCAATATTTGTTGAGATCGGCGAAGCGTTCGAGTTTGCCTTCGGGCACGTTGAGCAGCCCGCGCAGCTCTGCGATCGTGAATTCTTCGCTTTGCTTGTATTCGAGGCCGATCCGGCGCTCGATCATCTCATAGAGACACAGCGCGTATTTCGACTCGAAACAATACATCACCTGTGTCTTGAGGCGCGCATAGACCTCGCTGTTGCGCAGTATCTCGATCAGCTCCTCGGGAATGCGGTAATGCAGGAAGCCGTCCTTTTCGAGGCTTTCATCGCTGGGGCCGAGAAGCTGGACGCGCCGCTTGTAGCTCTTGCCGGCCTTGCGGATGGTTACGATCGCGATCGTGCCCATTAGGCGCAGCAGCGAGCTTTCGATGCGCTCATTGCCCTGGTGCGTTCCTTTGAGCGCGGTCTTGGCGATGCGATGGATGATCGGCTCGCCGATGCGCTCCCAGGCGTTGGCGATCAGAAGATTGTAGATTCGGCGATCGGCGAGGGTGAGGGGGGTCAGCTCGACAATATCGACCAGCTCGCCGGGCTTGACGATTTCCCCGTAATTGGCTGGATCGAAAGGGTTTCCGCGCCCTTTTTGCGCGAGGGTGCGGGCCGGAGTATCAACCAGGGCAAGCTGTGCCTTTGCGCCGTCCAAAGGTGAGTTTAGGTGAGACATGCGCTCACCTTACCATCAATGGTGAGCCAGGCAATTCTTAAAACTCGCCGTTCATTTGAAAGGTGAGGGGATACCCCAAAACTCACCGTCGATCGGACGGCTACCCGAAAGCTCACCGGACTCGACCCCAACACTCACTTTTACCGACCCTAACACTCACCGAAGGCTACCCGAAAGCTCACGCGACTCGACCCCAACACTCACTTTTCGCGGTCATTTTCTTAGGTTTTCTGCGGGTTTGAAGGCCCCTGAATCTTGAATCTAAGAAGAATCATTGAATTAGAAGGCCACCGGTGAGTTTTGGGGTAGCCCTGCCTGTGGAAAACTTTGCGATCGACGCCCCAGCAGTACCGTAAGAAGAAGCACCGCCTCTTGGGGCTTCGCCCCGCCGGCTCGCGGCCTTCGGCCGCCCCGGATCGCTAAAGCGATCCTCCCACCCGGCATCCCCATGATGAGCCGGCTACGCCGGCACGCTTTTGTTAGGTTGGCACCTTGCCGAACCCCCACACTTACCATCCAGCTCCCCGCCCAGCGGAACCCCCCAATTGGCTTTCCAGCAAAGCCAAGCGGATAGCACAGCAGTCCATTCGAGGGGGATGACAGGCGGAAATCCCGCTATAAGCGCGTTTTCCGGCCCGCTGAACCATATTTTCAACTTTCGATAGGCCACGAAGGGCCGAGAAGCGCTAAAGCGCTCTTGCGACCTCCTAGGCGGTCGGATTCCGGGTAATATTCACCAGATATTACCTACCTGCGCGGCGAGCTGCCATCGATCGTCAACGGTGAGCCCATACCCCAAAACTCACCGTTAGCACGCTAGAAGCCGATTTTCTGCGCTTGGCCGCAATGGCGTCAGTGACGAATATTCCTCTGCTTATATAGCGATACGCCATCATACCGCTATACATACGGTATCATTATGACTGCCGAGCGCAGTCGTTAAACCCTCTTAGGCGGGATCGAACCTGCCGGTGAACTCGCGATCGGCATAATAGCGCAGCTTGGCGGCGACGATCGGGCGCTGTCCGGCGAGGAACAGGAGCTGGTAATCCTCGCGCAGCGTGCGGACCTCATCGGTGGTGAGTAGGGGGCGACCGACATGCTGCGCGCCGAACGATATACCGGTTTCCTCCGCGTCGATCGCGCGGCTCATCGTCTCGAACACGACCGTTTCCTGGCCGAGCAGATCGGAGACGAGTTTCGCGCTGTCGTGATCGTTGACCCCGAACACCTGCAACACGCCGGCGTTGGACAGGAAGGTGCCGGCGCGGCGCTCGTAGAGCGCGCGGAGCTGATGCACGTCCTGCAGGATCGGCCATAGCTGGATGCCGTAGCCAGCCATCAAGCCCATAGCGCGCTCGACGGGTTCGAGGCGGCCGAGCGCGGCGAACTCATCGAGCAGGAACAGGACTGGCCGTTCGGCCGAGGCCGGCGCGCGGGCCAGCTCCGTGAGCGACTGCGCCAGCATGAGACGCAGCCAGCGGGCATAGGTGGCAAGCCGATCGGGCGGCAGCACCAGGTAGACCGTGGTGGCACGCGCCTTCACATCGGCGAAGGTAAAATCCGAGTGCGCCAGCACCGCCGTCATGCGCGGGCTATCGAGAAAATGGGTATGCCGCTGCGCGGCCGACAGCACGCCGGCGGCTTCGCGATCGGACTTGCCGAGATGGCGGTTGGCAGCGCGCGCGGCGAGGCCGCCTTGCGCCTGCATCGCTTCGAGCTGGGCAGTGAAGGCCGCGGGCGCGAGAGTCAGGCGGTCGCGCAGCGTCGCAAGGGTCCGTGTTGCCGGTTGCTCGCTGGTGACGATCGAGAGGATGAGGCCCGAGATCAGCGCCTTGGCTTCCTCGTTCCAATGCGCCTCACCGGCTTCGCCGGGAGCATCATAGACTAGCGCGTCGGCCAGCGTCATGCAATCGTCGGCGAGATCGAGGCTTTGCGCGTCGATGCGATCGAGCGGATTGAACGCGGCCCCCGGCAATCCGGTGATGCCGAACGGATCGAGGACATGGACCGGGCCGAACTTCGCGCGGTGGCGGGCGGTGATGCGTGCATTCTCGCCCTTGGGGTCGATGCAGACGACCGGGCCAGGATAGTCGAGCAGGTTGGGGATGATGGTCCCCACACCCTTACCGGTGCGCGTTGGCGCAATCGTCAGCAGATGGGCGGGACCGGCATAGCGCAGCAGCTTGCCCGATTTGCGATCACGACCGATGAGCAGACCGTCATCACGGACGAGGGGCCTTGTCTCGCGATCAGTGGCGAAGCGGGCCGAGCCGTGGGTGTCGTCACCCTCAGGGCCGCCATAGCGCAGGATCATAGGTTGGATGAGCGCGCGCAGCGTCACAAGGATGATCGCGACCGCCACCAGCATCATCGTGATCTGATAGGTGTTGGAATCCCTTGGCATGTTGAAATGCCAGAGGGCAAGCTGCGCGCCGCCGGCCAGGACCAGGCCGGTGATGATGCACAGGATGATGACGCCGAACAGATGACGGATCAGCTGGAACGGGCTGAGCGCCAGGGCGGTGATGGCCCAGACCGGATTTTGACGCGATAAGCGCGCTAGGTTGCGACAAGCGCGGCTGAGTTGGCGGAACCATTCCATCGCCGTCACCTTCCCGCCGTGATCGGCACTGGCGTAATCGCCAGCGCGGGATCGGCGTCGGGATGGTCGAGCAGCTTGAGAACTATTCGGGTGGCGAGGGCAGGGGGCACGCCTTCGTCGCGCAGCATATCGAACAGTGCGGCCTCGTCGCGTTCCAGCGCCATGCCTTCGATCGCGAGGTTGGCGCGCGAGTCCGTATCATCGTCACGCCAGATTGCCATTTCGACCGGCGTGCCGCGCGTGAAATCGAGCGCGCGAACCTGAGCACGGATTCCTTCGACATCGAGCCTGGTCATGGTGCTTCACTTCCTTCCGCTTCCGCGTCGAACGCCCGCTTGCCCCTCCGCTTCCAGAGCGCCAGCACGTCGCCGGCATTCTCGTCTCGTGCCTGCGCCGCCAGTTCGAGCATCGCGCCGTAGAGGGTGGCGCGATCGTCGTCAGCGAGATCGACAAGGCCGGCCTTCTGGACGAGGCCACCCAGCTCTATTAGGTGACGGGTGCGTTCACGGCGTTGCACAACCCAGCCTCTCGTATCGATGCGGCGCTGTCCGGCCTCAGTCCTGCGCTGCGCCTGTGCCAGTCTCGTTTCCGCTTTCCGCGTTGCCGCGAGAGCGTCGGCCAGTCTTGCGCCCGCGCCCTTGAAAGAAGGCCGCGCCATCGGAGCGCCACGCCTCCCGATTTCCCTCAACCTGTGCTTCGGCAACGATATGGAGAAGTGCGCCGGCCAGCACATCGGCATCGAGCGCATCGGCTCCAGTCGACGTGACCAGTTCCCCGAGCTGCTGGACCTTCTTGGCCCTCAATGCCCTGGCCTTGTCGCCGAGCGCCTTCAGCTCCGCGTCATAGTCCCGCACCTTGCGCATTATTGTCCCCCTCGCGCCTATGAACTGGAGCCGCAGCATAGCACAACCGCAGCGCGAGGGTAGCAGGCCGGAAGTGATATACGATGAAGTCAATCATGCGAACGACAGGGAGTATGAGTGCGCGCTTATACATCGTTGCCGACGTGCGCTAAGTAAGGCAGTATCGCGAGCGTCATGGCGATCTACCATTTCTCCGCCAAGGTCGTGAGCCGCGCGAACGGATCGAGCGCGGTCGCGAGCGCCGCCTATCGTTCGGCGTCCGAGCTGCACGACGAGCGGCTTGGGCGTAACCATGACTTCAGCAACAAGGTCGGCGTCATCCACTCCGAGGTGATGTTGCCGGAGGGCGCACCAGACCGTTTAAACGATCGCGCGACGTTGTGGAACGAGGTGGAGGCAGGCGAGAAACGCAAGGACGCGCAGCTTGCCCGCGAGGTGGAGTTCTCGATTCCGCGCGAGATGAACGAGAAGCAGGGCGTCGCGTTGGCACGTGATTTCGTGAAAAGGCAGTTCGTTGATCGCGGGATAGTCGCGGACCTGAACGTGCATTGGGACAAGGCGAAGGACGGTACGCCAAAGCCGCACGCGCATGTGATGCTGGCGATGCGCGACATGGGGCCGGAGGGGTTTGGGAAGAAGAACCGTGACTGGAACTCGACCGAGCTGTTGAAGGACTGGCGCGAGGCATGGAGCGCGCATGTCAACGAGCGCATGGCCGAGCTGGGGCTTGAGGGCCGGATCGACCATCGTTCCTATGAGGCGCAGGGGATCGAGCTGGAGCCGCAACACAAGATCGGCCCCGCCGCGTCGCGGCGACCGGAGCAGGGGCTTGAGGCGGAACGGATCGAGGATCACGCCCGCATCGCCCGCGAGAACGGCGAGAAGATCATCGTCAATCCCAATGTCGCGCTGGACGCGATCACGCGGCAGCAGGCGACGTTCACCACTCGCGACCTTGCGGTGTTCGCGTTCCGGCACAGCGACGGCAAGGAGCAGTTCGACCAGGTGATGGGGGCGGTGCGCGCATCCCCCGAGCTGGTCGCATTGGGAAAGGACGGGTGCGACCAGGAGCGGTTCACGTCCCGCGACATGATAGCGGTGGAGGCCCGGCTTGAGCGCGCCGGCGACGAGCTGGCGGGCCGCGCCGGGCATGGTGTCGCCGATCGCCAGCGAGACGCCGCGATCGGCGCGGCCGAGGGCAGGGGACTTGTCCTGTCCGGCGAGCAGCGCGACGCCTTCGATCATGTGACCGGCAGCGCCGGGCTGGCGTCGGTCGTCGGCTACGCGGGTAGCGGCAAATCCGCGATGCTGGGCGTCGCGCGCGAGGCGTGGGAGCGGGAGGGCTACACGGTGCGCGGCGCGGCCTTGTCGGGCATCGCGGCCGAGAACCTTGAGGGAGGGTCCGGCATTCAGTCGCGCACCATCGCCAGCCTTGAACACGCATGGGGGCAGGGGCGCGAGCAGCTAGGCCCGCGTGACGTGCTGGTGGTGGACGAGGCGGGCATGATCGGCTCGCGCCAGATGGAGCGAGTGTTGAGTCAGGCCCGCGACGCGGGCGCGAAGGTCGTGATGGTGGGCGATCCCGAACAGTTGCAGGCGATTGAGGCGGGCGCGGCGTTCCGCAGCGTCACCGAGCGCCACGGCGCGGCCGAGATCACCGAGATCAGGCGGCAGCGTGAGGACTGGCAGCGCGACGCGACGCGCGCGCTCGCGACGGGGCGCACCGGCGAGGCGATCCACGCCTATGACCAGGGCGCCATGATCCATGCAGCCGACACGCGCGAGGCGGCACGGGGCGAGCTGGTGGACGGTTGGGATCGCGCGCGCCAAGCCGAGCCGGGCAAGAGCCGGATCATTCTCACCCACACAAACGCCGAAGTGCAGAGCCTCAATGGCGAGGCGCGGGACCGGTTGCGCGCGAGCGGCGACCTTGGCGACGACGTGACGGTGAAGGCCGAGCGTGGCGAGCGCCAGTTCGCGACCGGCGATCGTATCATGTTCCTGCGCAACGAGCGGGGCATGGGGGTTAAGAACGGCACGCTGGCAACGATCGAGCGGGTATCGTCCGAGGGCATGGCGGTGCGTCTCGATGACGGGCGCGGAGTCGCGTTCGACACGAAGGATTACGCGCATGTCGATCATGGCTATGCCGCCACTATCCATAAATCGCAGGGTGTGACGATCGATCGCGCCCATGTCCTCGCCACCCCCGGCATGGACCGGCACAGCGCCTACGTCGGCATGTCGCGGCATCGTGACGACGTGCAGCTCCATTACGGCCGCGACGATTTCGCCGATCAGCGCCAGCTTGTCCGCGCCCTGTCGCGTGATCGAGGCAAGGACATGGCGGGCGATTACGCCAAGCCGGAGCAGGACCAGGCGCGTGCGTTCGCCGATCGGCGCGAGTTCCGGTTCCCGGAACTCGCGCGCCAGGTGGCGGAGAAAGTCCGCGACAAGGCCAAGGGCATGTTCGCGGGATTCCGGCCGAAGCCGGCGACCGAGAAAGCGACGTCGCCGGAGCGCGTCGCGGCCAGCCTGTCCCGAGCGCAGTCGAGGGAGCCACTGGCGCCCTCGCGGGCCCGCGCGATCGAATGCTATGGACGTGCCGCGGCCGATATAGGCCGGATGCGGGACAAGGGGTTGCCGGTGCTGGCGCACCAGGAACAGGCACTGGCAAAGGCCGGCGAAACGCTCGACCAGGTGCGCCCGCATGGCGCGCGTGACCTTGCCAGCGCGATCGAGCGCGACCCCCGGCTTGCGCGTGACGCGGCCGAGGGCAACACGGGCGGCGCGGCGAAAGCGATGGAGGCCGAGCGCCAGGTCCGCATCGACCCGGAAAAGCGCGCGGGCCGGTTCGTGGAGCAATGGCAGAGTATGATGGAGGCGCGGGCCAGCATGGAGCGTGCCGGCGATCGTGCCGGCGCGGAGAAGCTGGGGCAGCGCATGGAGGGTATTGCGGGCGGGCTGCATCGCGACCCGCAGCTCGAATCCGTGTTGCGCGCCCGCGCGCCCGAGCTGGCGTTGAGCATGGAGCGGGGCCGGTCGATCGGGCAGGAGCTGGCGCAGTCGGTCGCGATCGGCCGCGACCGTGATCGTGGCATAAGCCGGTAGGAGAGACGATGCAGGACGACGATATTCAGGAGGGCGACGATCCGGCGGAGGCGTTCGACCGGTTGCGCGCCGTGATAGAAGGCCAGGACCGCGAGCTGGCGTTGCTACGCCGCGCCGTGGAGGGTTTGGCGGCCGAGCGGGCGCATATCGACGTGCCCGACTATAGCGAGACGTTTGGCGTGCTCCAGCAGGGTGTGGACACTGCTACCGCCCGCATCGACCATGTTGCCCATATCCTTTCCAAAGCTCCGGTTATGGCGATGACTCCCGAGCAGATGGTGCAGCGGATCGCGGCAGCGGGCAGTGCAGCGCGCCGCGAAGATCAGGCGATGCTCGCCAAGGCCGGTGAGGACAAGGCCAGCGTCATGGCCGAGCTTCGCGGCATTGCCGGGTCCGCATGGAACCGACACGACCAGAAGAACCGGCAGCTATGGTTCGGCCTGGGCGGGTTGGCAATCGGCATTGTCGCATGGGCGATCTTGCCCGGCTTGGTCGCGCGCGAAGTTGCGCCGGCGAGCTGGCAATGGCCCGAGCGCATCGCGGCGCGAACGCTCGACCTGCCCCTCTGGGAAGCAGGGCAGCGCATGATGCAGAGTGCCAGCCCGACCGCGTTCCGTGCGATCGTCGCGGCCGACAGAATCGTGACGGCTAATCGCGAAGCGATTGAAAGGTGCGTAGAAGCTGCTGCGAAAGCCCGTGAGACGGTGCGATGCACCGTCAAGGTCGCGCCCCGCCCCATAAAGTAACAACGCGGATTTTTGAGACTTCAGCCGGTGTCATGACCGTTACAGGCCGGTGCACTTATGATTGCGAGGCGGGCGCGTGCGGATCACCGCACAATTCTTTTACGCGCCCGCCCCGCAAATCTCTCAGGCGAAATGGGGCTTTATTGCGTCACCGCGAAGCCGGCTTTCTCTATGGCCTGCTTGAGTTGCTGTACATCGGCCGTCGAGTTTACCGAAACGGTCTTGCTCGCCAAGTCGACGTTGACGACGGCATTGGCATCGACGCGCTGAAGCGCGTTGGTCACACCGCGCGCACAGCCTCCGCAGGTCATTCCCTGAACTTTGAAATCGATCATCTTCGTTCTCCCATAAGGTGGATGAAACAGATGTGGGGATTGACACTGTGTCAGGGTCAAGGGGGGAATTTAGCTGTTGACCTTGACACGATGTGAGGGACGATAAGGCCATCGACTCAGTAGCGGAGACGACCATGAACGCCCCGGCGCAGCTGCCAATGCAGACACAGGCGAGAAGCGAAGACAGGCTGTCGCTGGCCATCGATGGCATGACCTGCGCGACGTGCGTCGGCCGGGTGGAGCGCGCCATCGCCGGGGTGCAGGGCGTTGCCGGCGTCTCCGTCAATCTTGCGACCGAGCGGGCGAATGTCGAGTTCGTCGATGGACGATCCGATGTCGCTGCCGTATCCGATGCGGTTCTTGCGGCGGGCTACACTCCGGTGACGCAAACGACCGAGCTGACAATCGCCGGCATGACCTGCGCCTCGTGCGTCGGCCGGGTCGAGAAGGCGCTGCTGAAAGTGTCCGGTGTCCGCTCTGCGAGTGTCAATCTGGCGTCCGAGACGGCGCGGATCAATGCGGTGGGGGACGTCCCCGCTTATGTCCTGGTCGAGGCTGTCGAAAGCGCTGGCTACACCGCATCGGCGCGCACCGGATCGGCGGAGGCGGAACGAGGCGCCGAGGACGCCCGCCGCGACGCAGCCGCAACAAGAGAGCTCCGCCATGTGCTGATCGCCGCGGCGCTGTCGCTGCCGCTGGTCGTTCCGATGCTGCTGGCCCCGTTCGGTATCGAGGTGGCCGTGCCGGGCTGGATCCAGCTGCTACTCGCGACTCCCGTGCAGTTCTGGCTGGGCGCGCGCTTCTACCGCGCAGGTTGGAAGGCCGTGCGTGCTCGAACCGGCAACATGGACCTGTTGGTCGCGATCGGCACATCGGCCGCCTATGGGCTCAGCCTCTACCAGCTGCTTTTCACGCCGATGCACGGCATGGACGCGCATTATTACTTTGAGGCTTCGGCCGTCGTCATCACCCTTATCCTGCTCGGCAAGTGGCTCGAAGGCCGCGCCAAGCGTCAGACCGGAGAGGCGATCCGCGCGCTGATGGCGCTGCGACCCGACCAGGCGCGGGTCGTCGGTGCCGACGGCAGCGAACGAGAGGTTGCGCTGGCGGAGGTACGCACGGGCAACCGCGTCCGCGTCCGGCCCGGGGAGCGTATCCCCGTGGATGGGCGCCTGATCGAGGGAGCGACTCATGTCGATGAGTCCATGCTCACGGGAGAGAGCCTTCCGGTCGCCAAGGCTGCTGGCGACCCAGTGACCGGCGGATCAATAAACGCGGATGGGCTCATCCTGGTCGAAACGACGGCGGTGGGGGCTGAGACTACCCTCGCCCGCATCGTGCGCCTGGTCGAAAGCGCGCAGGGCGCCAAGGCTCCGATCCAGCGGCTCGTCGACAAGGTCAGCGCCGTGTTCGTGCCAATCGTCCTCGTCATTGCGGCGCTGACCCTCACCGGCTGGCTGATCGCCGGCGCCGGAGTGGAAGTCGCGATCCTGAACGCGGTCGCGGTGCTCGTCATCGCCTGTCCGTGCGCGCTCGGCCTGGCCACGCCGACCGCAATCATGGCCGGCACGGGTGTTGCCGCGCGGGCTGGCGTGCTCATCAAGGATGCCGAGGCGTTGGAGACCGCGCACCGCATCAATGTCGTTGCGTTCGACAAGACCGGGACGCTGACCGAAGGCAAGCCCTCGCTGCTGGCCGGACTACCGGCCGACGGGGTCGAGCGCACCGATCTCATCGCGCTCGCCGCGGCGCTTCAGGCAGGAAGCGAGCATCCGCTCGCGCGGGCCGTCTTGGCGTGGGCGAGCTCGGAAGGGGTCGAACCCTCCAGCGCTGAAAGCATGCGCGGCCTGCCCGGCCGCGGCGTTGCTGCAGTCGTCAACGGTCGCGCCCTGATCCTCGGCAGCACGCGCTTGATGGACGACGAAGCTATCGCGATGACACCGCTGGCGAGTGAGGCGGCCAGGCTGGAAGCGGAGGGACGGACGGTCTCCTGGGTTGCGGAACGCGCGCCCGAGCGCCGCCTCCTCGGCCTGCTGGCGTTTGGCGACGAGGTGAAGGCTTCCGCCGCAGCTACCGTGGCGGCGCTGCATGGCCGCGGCATACGCAGCGTGATGCTTACCGGAGACAATGCGGGAAGCGCCCGCGCAGCGGCCGCCAAGCTCGGCATCGACGACTTCGTCGCTAATGTCCTGCCGGAAGGAAAGTCGGATGCGGTGGCGGCGTTGCGGGCCGAGGACCGCACGGTCGCCATGGTCGGCGACGGCGTCAACGACGCTCCTGCCCTGGCTGCAGCGGATGTCGGCATCGCCATGTCGACCGGCACTGACGTCGCCATGCACGCAGCGGGCATCACGCTGATGCGGGGCGATCCACGCCTGGTGACGGACGCGATCGACATCTCGAAGCGGACCTATGCCAAAATCCGCCAGGGCTTGTTCTGGGCGTTCATCTACAACCTGATCGGCATTCCGCTGGCGGCGTTCGGTTATCTAAGCCCGGTGATCGCCGGCGCGGCGATGGCGCTGTCGAGCGTCAGCGTCGTCGCCAATGCGCTGACGCTCCGCCGTTGGCGTCCAACAGCGGCTTGAGGAGACGATACGTGAATATAGGACTGGCGGCCAAAGCTTCGGGCGTTAGCCAGCGGATGATCCGCCATTATGAGGCGATCGGCCTCATCCCCAAGGCCACGCGGCGTGATTCCGGCTACCGAGACTATGACGAACGCGAAGTCCACATGCTGCGCTTCATCGGCCGCGCACGCGATCTGGGCTTCCCAATTTCGGAGATCGGCCAGCTCATCGCGCTGTGGCAGGACGGCGACCGGGCGAGCGGCGAGGTCAAGGCACTCGCGCTCGCCCGGGCCCGGGAGATGGAGCGAAAGGAGCACGAGCTCCGAGCGATGCGCCAATCGCTCGAAGATTTGGCCCGTCGCTGCGCGGGCGGAGATCGGCCGGATTGCCCGATCCTAGACGATCTTGCGATCGGAGTGGAACATGTGAGTCTCCGTTGTGCGAAAGAAAGGGGTTGACCTTGGACCATGGTCCGAGCCGCAAGGACGGTGAAGTCCCGACCCCGGCGAGGGAAAGCGCCAAGAACCGCGTATATACAAGGGGAGGGGGCGCATATGGAAGGAAAGACAATGCATCAGATCGAACCCGATATGAAGGCGTGCATGGACGCCTGCCACGAATGTCACATCACCTGCCTTCACATGGCGATGAATCACTGCCTGGAGGCAGGCGGGCGGCACGCCGAGCCGCAGCACATGAAGCTGATGCTGGATTGTGCGCAGATTTGTGCCGTCGCGATCGACTTCATGGCGCGGAAATCCGAGCACCACCGGCATATTTGCCGCGAGTGCGCCGAGATTTGCCGGGCGTGCGCGTCGAGCTGCGAAGGGCTGGACGGCATGGAGGATTGCGTCGCCGCGTGTCGCAAGTGCGCCGAGGCTTGCGACAAGATGGCCGCGTAAATGGCCCGGGGCGGCGCTTTCCCCGCCGCCCTCCCGTTACATCGCGGGCGAAGGCGCGTGAGACGGTGCGATGCACGGTCAGGGTTGCGGCAACGCTTAGAGAGGGGCGTCGTCTGCCCTGCCGCTAGTAGGCTAGCGGCCCGCCCGCCCGCGGCTTGGCGCGGCGGTTCCAGGCGAACCCGATCACGATCGCGGCAAGCATCAGGAGTTGTGCCAGCACCGACTGCGATGTCGGGAACAGGCCCAACATCGAAATACGTGGCACGCTGGCGAGCGGCATTATGTCGATGATCCCCGCCTCTTGGAGGGCAGCGACTCCCTTACCGGCCAGCACGACCGTCAGAGCGGCCATCAGCCACGAACTGTAGCGGAAGAACTGCGTAATCGGCAGCGTCCGGCTGTAGCGGAGCATTGCCCAGGCGATGACGGCGAGAAGGCTGATCGATGTGCCGGCCCCGGCCAGCAGCATCGCGGTGTTCCCCTGTGTAGAGAGCGCAGCGTAGAAAAGGATCGTCTCGAATACCTCCCGATAAACCACCAGGAATGCGAGCCCGAACAGGAACCATCCCGACCCGCCCGATAGCGCGCGCGACATCTTCTCCCGAATATAGCGTTGCCACTGATCGGCTTGCGCCTTGCCGTGCATCCAGATTCCGACCGAGAGCAGCACGATCGCGGCGAACAGCGAGCCGAACCCTTCCGTCAGTTCCCGGCTCGCGCCGCTGATCCCGATCGCATAGGTGGCGACCGCCCAAGTGAGGGCACCGGCTACTAGCGCCCCGATCCACCCGCCATGCACATAGCGCAGGGCTTCCGGTCGCTCCGCTTTGCGGAGGAACGCGATCATGGCGACCACGATCAAAAGAGCTTCCAGCCCTTCGCGCAGCAGGATCGTGAAGGCCCCGAGGAACGTGGACGCCTGTGTCGCTGCGTCGGGCGCGAGCGCCGCCTCGGCATCATCGAACAAGCCGCCTAGCACCGCCACTCGTTCGGCCACAATATCGGCCGACGTGCTGCTCTCCACAGCGGCGCGATATTCTCCCATTGCCCCTTCGATCCGGGACAGGAGCGTGGCGTCGCGCGCAGAAAGCGTCGGTTCGATCGGCTCGAACCCGTCGAGATAGGCGGACAGCGCCAGCTCTTTCGCGGCACGCCGGTCGCCGCGCTGGAACGCGGCGAGGCTTTGCGCAAGCTTGGCGCGAGCGACCGCGAGCGGGCTTGGGGCTTGTTGCATCACCTGATCGGGGTGGCGGCGCAGATAAGCGAGCACTGCGTCGGCTTCCGCCTGCCCGATGCTGCCCGCAAGCGCGGCGGGGGTGAGCGCGACCAAGGTTTTCAGATCGGGAATTCGTGCCCGCAAGCTCGCGTCCGACTTCCACAGACGTTCGCCTTCGACCGCTTGCGCATCGGTCGAGGCAAAGCTACCGGCGCGGAATGCCAGCGCCCAGCGTTGATCGTTCGGCAAATCGGCAAAGCTCTGCATCGCGGTTCCGTCGATACCTTGGCTTATCAGCTGATAGAGCGCGAACACGCTGCGCTGACGCGCTCGCTCCGCATCGGTGAACGCGATCGGCGGTGTGGCGAGCTTGGCAGCATCCGGCCCATGCCCATCGCCGCTGATCCCGTGGCAAGACGAGCAGCTTTGCGCAAACAACCGCGACCCCGTAGCGAGGTCCGGTGCTTTGCCAGGGGCAAGTGGCACCGGATATGCTTTGAGCAGATCGGCGGCGAGTCCGTGCGCGAGCGTTGCAACCTCTTTGGGTGAGCCCTTGCGGGCAATCGCGCCTTGGAGCTGCGAAGCGCGTTGAATCAGGGATTGCCGCTCAGCTGTCGCAGGGAGCGCGCGCAGGCGGGTGGACACGCCAGCGGCGAACTCGTTCATCTCCGCGTATTCGGACGCGCTTATGACCGAGCCGTCGGCGACCGCACCGCCATAATCGACCGCCATATAGTCGAGCAGACGCCAAGCAGTTTGAACATCGCGGGTATTGGCTATCGCCGTAGCGGGAATCAACAGCAGCATAAGCGACGCGACCAGCGCGAGTGCTGGCTTAACCAGCGCGACCAGAGGTGACGGCATATGGGTGATCGCTTCCAAGCTTCACTCGTCGCGGATTATGCGAACAGCTCTCGTTAGCAGCATTGGACGGCGTGCGCGATCACCAAGGCAGTGGATGATGAACATCGTCGCCCCGGAGAGCTGGCGACCCGTCGTCGCCGGCGACAAGATCGTGACCGCGAACCGGGACAAGATTGAAAGGTGTAGGAAGGCGGCGACGAAAGCACGCCAGGCGGTGCGCTGCACGATCCGGGTTGCGCCCGCTCCATAGGCGCTTTGCCACCATTATCGCCTGCGCTCGGTTGAACCATCGTCAGTTGCGCTGGAAGTCGCCGTCGATCGGCAGAACCTGGCCGGAGATCGACTTTGCCGCGTCCGACGCCAGGAACACGGCGAGGGCGGCGATATCCGACGGGTCGACGAGGCGCTTGATCGGGCCGGCAACATCGGTCCAGAAAGCCGCGACTTCCTGTAAGGCTGGATGGACAGGTTCGTCGCTTGGGTGGACCGCCACGCATGAGCACAGACGACCGCTCAATTGTCCCTAGACCGCGGGCAATTTTTCGCCGCACGTTCGCCGCTGCCTCGTCGCGAGATACGCTGAACCGGCGCGTCTATAAGTTGAGCGGTCAGATATTCGTCTGATCGGCGGGAACGTCGCGCGGCAGCGTCGCGGCGTCCTCTGCGTCCGTATCGACCGGCAGGTTCGCGCCGAGCGCGTGGCATGTCATGGAAATCGCCCCCATCGAATAGCCGCGCACGATCGGTTCCGGCCGGGCGTCCTCCGCGGCCGCCAGGCCTGCCAGGTAGAGGAGCGGAACGAAGTGGTCGGGCGTAGGCACGGCGCGCGCGTAATCGGGATGCTCGCGCACCTTCAATATGTCGCCCGGTGCGTCGGCAAGCTGTGAGATAACGGCGTCGTCAAACCGTTCGGCCCAATCGAAGGCGGCGTTAGGCTGGTTCCATTGAACCGCCCGCAGGTTGTGGACGACATTACCGCTAGCCAAAATTGCCACGCCGCTGTCGCGCAACGCGGCGAGCCGCGCGGCGAGGTCCACATGGTATTCGAGCGGGCGCAGCGCGTTGATCGAGAGTTGCACCACGGGCACGTCGGCTTGCGGGTAGAGGTGCGCGAGCACGGACCAGGTGCCGTGATCCAGCCCCCACTGGTCGCGATCGAGGCCGATCCACTCCGGCTTGACTAGTTCCGCTATCTCTTGCGCCACGTCCGGCGCGCCGGGTGCGGGATAGTCGAAGTCGAACAGCGCCTGCGGGAAGCCGTAAAAGTCGTGGATCGTCCGCGGCCTCGACATGGCGGTCACGGCCGTCGCGCCGAAGTACCAGTGGGCAGAGACGACCAGCAGCGCGCGGGGGCGGGGCAGCGTGCGCCCGAGGGACCTCCAAGCATCCGTGAAGCCGTTCCGCTCCAGCGTGTTCATCGGGCTGCCGTGGCCGATGAACAGTGCAGGCATCCGCGCCGCGGCCATCATACCCCTTCCCCGCGACGCTGGCGGGAAGCATCCAGGCTCCAAGGTCACGGCCCCGCGAACACGAGATAGAGAAACACGAAGCAGTAGAGGATCGCAGCATCGCCGCCGTTGTTGACCGGGAATGCGTTCTGCGGCGCGTGCGCGATCCAATAGGCGACGGCCATCGTGCCGGAAGCCAAGAACGCCGCCGGACGGGTGAACAGGCCCAGCACGATCAGAAGGCCGGCCGCCAGCTCGATCAAGCCCGAGTATGCTCCAGGGTTGTCGAAAGCGAGGCCAGTGCCTGCAGCTTGGCCGGGTGGGAACGACAGGAACTTCTGCGTTCCGTGCTCAAGGAAAACGAGCCCAGCAACGATCCGTAGGACACTTAGCATTTTCGGTGCCCAGAGATGCAATCGTTGATCGTTCATGGCCATCACCGCTCCCTATTCAGATCACGTACTTGTCCCAGCTTGCATAATGCTCGGCGCTGCGCTTGCCGCGCGGCAGGCTGAGCCCGATGAGCCCAATGCCCGCTACGACCGAGGCCACGGCACCAAGGTGACCAACGCCGTCCAGGAGGAAAGGCGCGGCCACGAGCCAGGCTCCGAACGCGACGTTGATCAGCCGTAGCGCACGGGCAACCTCCGCGGTGGCGATGATCGCGACCGTGATGACCAGCGCACCCACAACGTGATCGCTGTTCGCCATACCGCCTTCCGTGCCGAACAGCACCCGTGTGAGCATGAGCAGGACGCCGATGACGATGCTCGCAATCAGCGTCCATGGCAGGGTCAGACCTTTCTTCGCGTCTGCCCAGAAGGTGCTTGGCGAGGCCATCGCGTCGGACGTGTCCTCTCCACCGGCTTCGATCGCATCACCTTGGAAGAAGGTGCGGATGAGCGGTTTGCCTTGCCGGCGTGCCCAGAGAAGAAACTGACCCATTGCAATCACCTCGTCGAGCGCGAACGGGATCATGATCAGCATGGCGAGCGCAGCGATCAGCGCCAGGGTGCTCCATGTGCCGATAACGATTGGCTGGCTGATGATGAAGTAGATGCTGACCACGCCGAGCGGAATGACCAGGATGCCGAAGAAGGTGACCATCCACGGCATCGTCCGCCAGCGGTCGCGGGTGCCCATGACCGCCATCAGGATCTCGAGCACGTAGCTGATCGTGCCGAGACCTCCATCCGGGATCGGCCATGCTTTCGACATGTCCGAGGTGATGATCTCCTCCGTGCCGTTGCGCGGGTCGGTCAGCGATCCAACGAAGAAGGGCTCCCACGCGGTGTCGATATGGCCCAGCTGGTAGGCCGTTAGGATGCGGGAGGTGAGAAGGCCTATCAGGCCCATGGCGACGATCGGGAGCCGCTGCGCGTCCGTGGACGGCGAATAGGTCCAGCCAGGCGGGATGTTCTTGGGGTCCATCATGCCGGCCATGCTCATGCCCGGCATCATCGGCACGAGCACCGACAACGCGATCACGGCCGAGCCGACGAGCAGGTTGTTGTTGTACTGCGCGGCGCTCGGGCTCCAGAAGATCAACGGGGCGAAGAACAGCCAGATGCCGACGAACGCCACCGCCCACTGCGCCCACGTCTTGGTCCGGGATGAGAGCGACAGGGCACCGAACAGCGCAATCGCTAGACCGCTGAGGAGATCGCTGATCGCCAGTGCGCTTGCGCGCCATTCGACTGAAGGCAGGCCGCGATCGACGGTGACGAAGCGTGCCGCCGCGCCGACACTCTCCGTGGTCACCGAGTCGTAGATGAGCGGGCTCGAGGCGAGCCACAGACCCAGACCGATGTTTGCGTAAAGCGCCCAGCGCGCGCGGCGCTCGTCGCGGTCCATTATGGCCATGTGATCGCCGTGTACACCGTGGCCGGCCATCGCCATGTCCGCCCCGCCAGGTCCGTGCCCCATGGCTGCATGGTCCATGCTGCTATGGTCCACAGCCCCGCGATCCATGCCGGCCATCCCATCGCCTGCCGCGGCGGGTTGATGGCCCGCCTCCGCAGGTTTGGAAGCTGGATTGTCGTTCCAGGCGACCAGGTTCTCGTTGAGCTTGTTGTTCCGATACCAGGCCCGCGGATGGCGCTTCAATGCGGCAACGATCGTCGGCAGCGTGTCGCGAAGATTGTGCTTCGGCTCCCACCCGAGCAGCGATCGTGCACGCGAGATGTCCAGAAGGTAGTGATCGTTGCTGCTGTCGATCATCCACGGCTGGATGAAGTCTTCGCTGCCAAGCGCCTCGTTTTGCAGGATGATCCCGGCCTTTGCGAGCGGCTGCGGGATGCGGATCGTCCTCCAGCCCTCGCCGTGGAGCGTCTCGCCGACGATGTCCTGGATTTCGGCATAGCCGGGCGCGTCGGGCTCGCCGATGAGCAGCGGCAGCTCCGCCGGAAGATCGCGCCGCCGGTCGACGAGACGGAGCACCGCATCGGCCAAGTCGTCGCGGTGCACCGATGACTGCGCGGCGCACAGCATCCCCGGATAGAAATGCGAAATCAGGCGGTGCTCGTAAATCTGCGATATCTGCTGTGCGAGGAACGCCGATCGCCCGTCGTCGTCATAAACTCCGGCTGGGCGCAGGAAGACGACGGGGATCTTGCCCCGGCGCTCGTGCAGCATTGCTTCGGTGTCGACCTTGGACTGCGGATACGCCCAGGCCGCACCGATCGGCGAGTCTTCGTTGATACGCTCATCGGGAGTGGGGGTCGGCTTATGGACCAGCATCGTGCTGGCGAACACGAACTGCCCGACCTCAAACGATTGCAAGCCGTCGATCAGGCGTTGCGTTCCCTGCACGGTGATCTTGTCGTAGAGCGGGTTGGGCTCGCCCGTGATGTCATAATAGGCGGCGAGGTGGATCACCGAGGCGATACGGTTGCCATAGCGGGCACGGACCTCATTCAGCGCGGCGCGCACCGCCTCGTCAGAACCAAGATCGAAGTCGATTGCTGCGGCGGGTGGTGGTGGATCGGGAGGGCCAGCGCGATCGAGGCCGACAACCGTGTAGCGCTCACTGAGTTTGGCGATCAGCGCAGCGGCGATGAAGCCGCTCGCGCCCGTGATCAGAACAACGTCGCCGCCACCCTGGCCGCTGCTGGCTTCACTGCGTTTGACGTCGGTCATGACTTTGCCATCCTCGTTCGTTCATCCTGAAAACGCCGACAGGCCCAGCTTTTCCGTCTTTAACGGGCGGCGTGTGCGGGCATCCGGTCATAAAACTCGACCAGCATTCGCATCGGTCCAAGCGGCTCGACAAAATGTGGTTGGTCCGGGAGCACCAGGCCAGGACGATCAGGATCGAGTATCGTTTCCGAAACCGGGTCGAGCACCTGATAGCGCAACCGACCATCGAGCACCCGAATAACGCCCCACACCCCAAGCTTGGTGCGGTGCTCCTTTGGCAGCCCGGCCGGAAGCGTGTTCTCGTCGAATACTGGGGTGCATTTATAGGGCAGCGGTCCCTCTGGAGGCGGAGTGCTCTTGAAGATGAATCCATCACTTCGATGCCGTTTACTCTTGCGAGGCAGCTTCAGGCTACACAACTCGGCCTCAGGAAACCGAGCATGCGCCGTAACGACCATCCCGGCCCAATCCTGTCGCACGTCCAGCTTTGCAGCGCGAGGCGGCGGTCCCGCAAGCGCCTGTGGGCGTCGTGACGTCCTCCCTGTTTTTTCATCCATGCTGAATGAGAGTTTTCCGGCCTTGTGAGGATCACGAGGAAGGGAGCTGGAGATGAAGAAGTCGAGGTACACCGAGGAGCAGATCGCGTTCGCGCTGAAGCAGGCGGAGACGGGTACACCGGTTGCGGAGGTGATCCGCCGGATGGGCGTATCGGAGCAGACCTTCTATCGGTGGAAGAAGGTGTACGGCGGGCTCGGCGTTGGCGAGCTGCGGCGGGTGAAGCAGCTCGAGGACGAGAACCGGAAGCTCAAGCAACTGGTCGCGGACCTGAGTCTCGACAAGCACATCCTGCAGGATGTTCTGTCAAAAAAGCTCTGACGCCTGGACGACGACGCGAGATCGTCGCGCACGTCCAGGCGCGTCATGGGGTGAGCGAGCGGCGCAGTTGCGTGGCGCTCGGGGTCGATCGGTCGTCGGTGCGGTACGTTTCGCACAAGCCCGATCAGGCGCCGCTCAGGCTGCGCATTCACGATCTGGCGGCGGCGCGGATGCGCTACGGCTATTTCCGGATCTACATCCTGCTGCGCCGCGAGGGATGGCTGGTGAACCACAAGCGGGTCTACCGGCTCTATCGGGAGGATGGATTGAGCCTTCGGCTCAGGCGCCCTCGCCGCAACGTCAGCGCCGCCAACCGCGAGCGGCAGCCGGCAGCATCGGCACCGAACGAGATGTGGTCGATGGACTTCGTCTCGGACGCGCTGTTCGATGGCCGGCGTTTGCGGGCGCTGACGGTGGTCGACGTCTTCACTCGCGAGGCGCTGGCGATCGATGTCGATCAGGGCATCAAGGGCGAGCAGGTGGTAGCGGCGATGACGCGGATCACGTCGGTGCGCGGTGCGCCGAGGACCATTCGCGTGGACAATGGGCCGGAGTTTATCTCAAAGGCACTCGACCGCTGGGCATACGAGAACGGCGTCATGCTCGACTTCTCGCGACCAGGCAGGCCGACGGACAACGCCTTCGTGGAGTCGTTCAATGGCCGACTGCGCGACGAGTGCCTGAACAGCCACTGGTTCCTGTCGCTGGCCGACGCGCGAACCAAGATCGAGGCCTGGCGGCGGGACTATAACGAGAGCCGTCCTCACACGGCTCTTGGCTGGCTGACGCCAGCTGAATATGCTGCATCCGCCGGGGTTAACCCCGGCGGATGCAGGCCGGAAGCTCGCATCATGCCCGGATGAAAAACCGGGGGACCGTCAGTCGGACACGTAAGTTCAGTCCAAGCGGCGGCGCCTTGGGGGGCGAGGGTTAAGCCGCGCAAGTGCGTATAAGAAGGTGGAAGCTGCCCGCAGGGAGAGCTGATTATGAACCATCAAATGACACTCCTCAGCGTCACCGCGACCGGTTTGCTTCTAAGCGGCTGTATCAGTCCACAGGAAATGGTTTTGCGGCACCGGGCCGCGTGCGAAAGCTACGGATTCACGCCCGGCACCGAAGCTTATTCCAATTGCCTCCTACGGCTCGACATGGGCGACTACGGCTATAGCCATCACGGTCGCCAGCGCGCTGGGCGGTACGCTCCTCTCGTGGAGCCTTTGCCACGCGCGTCACCTGAACCGTAGTGCGCCAAGGCCAACCCCGACGCACCCGAAGATCCGGTAAGGTAAATGCAAACACTCGTATCCAGGAGGGCGAGGCTACCTGCAAGGAAAGACAATGCACCAAATCGGCTCCGCCATAATGGCGTGCCGCACGTGCGCCGACGCTTGCGACAGGAAGGCGGCCGGAGCGACGCTTGCGTGGGCGCTGGTCCATAGCGCTTACATGCCCGGCGCGGGCGGCGCGAGGGTGCCGAGCCATGCCACGAGCGCCAGGATGCCGATCACGCAGGCTGTCTCGACCGCAAGGCTGGCGCGCAGCGCCGTAAGCGCCCCGCCATGGTCGTTCATGGCAATCGAGCGCTCGAAGGCCGGCGTGAGGCGGAAACGATTGAGTGAAGCGAGCCCCAGCATCGCTGCGAACAAGACCAGTTTGGCGAGCAGCAGCAGGCCGTAGAGTGTCGTCCCCAAGGCCGTGAAATTGGCTGGGCCGACGAGCAGCCAGCTGTTGATCAAGCCGGTGACCAAGAGGGTAACAACTACGAGCGTGCCGACGGAGCCAAACCCGTGCAGGGCGCGATGGGTCAGCCGAAGGTGCGCGGCATCGATCTCCTCGGCGCGACGTGTCATCAGGAGAAGCAACCCGAAGAGCGCGCCGACCCACAGACCGGCGGCGAGGAGGTGGAGGATGTCCGCACCGAGGTGAAGCCATCCGGTGCTTCCCTCGTCCATGGCGCCGTGCCCGTTCCACGCGAGTGTCGCCAATGCCGCCGCGGCGGCAATCATAGCGATAGCCAGCCACGATGCTCTGCCTCGCGCCAGCAGGGCTGCACCGCCGGCGATGACCAGCGCCACCATACGCACCTTCCAGGCGGTGCCAACCGGCGGCCCCCCGAGCAGCGCAGCCACCGCTGCCTGGTCGACCGGCCAGAATGGAGAACCGGCCATCGCCGAGGCCATGAGGATCAGGCCAGCGGCCGAGAGCAGCAACCCGAGCACCGCACTTCCGGAGAGCCAAGGCCGCAGCGCGATTGCATCATCACGCTCGCCAAGGCGAAGGCCATAGAGGCTGAAGGCCGACAGGCCGAATAGCGCCGCCAGGACCAGGTACAACGCCAAGCGGATGGCGACGGTCGGCCAGTCGAGCATTCCCTCACTTCACCGTGAAGTTGTAGCTGCCGGTGATTTTGTGCGTGTCGCTGGAGACGACCTGCCAGTCGACGCTGTAGCGCCCCCGCGGGAGACGCTGCTTCGGGGTGATGGTGAGCGTCCGGCCATCGGCGCCGACTGCGGCGCTGCTGGGCATCTTCATCGCCGCCATGCCAGGCATCGCGGCCATCGTAAGGTCGGCCTTGGAGAAAGCCGGCACGAGCTTCTCACTGAACTGAAGGCTGATCTTCTCGGGGGTGGCGACCGCCGCGTTGGCGGCGGGGCTGGCGGACACCAGCTTCGGGTGCGCGTTCGCAACGCCGCCTGCGAAGAACAGGGCGGCGGCGGCAGTCGTGATGAACAAGCGGCGCATTTAGGAAAATCTCCATTTCAATTGGGCTCACCTGTATTACGCAGCCGGACGGGTCACCCCTCACGATCTTTTTTCGTGCCGACGCGCTGCCCTCGATGAGGGGTCTGCGGCGCCGGCGCGTATTCAGTAGCAAGCATGGAGCGCTTGTTCACTGCGTTCCCCTTCAGACGAACTGTGGCCGCGGGCCTGACGGGCGCATGCGCGGGGTAATGATGAGGTTGCGGTTGACCAATCAAGGCTGGACTGGCGACCCCGAGGAGGTCATCGACTGTCTGATTGTGGGCGGCGGTCCCGCGGGCCTCACGACCGCGATCTATCTGTCCCGCTTTCTCAGGAGCTGCGTGGTCTACGACACCGCGGCGGGGCGCGCCGCCTCCATTCCGCGTTCGCACAACCTGCCAGGATTTCCCGGCGGTGTTTCCGGCGTCACCTTTCTTGCCCGCCTCCAGGCTCAGCTGCGCGAATATGGCGGTACGGTCCAGAGCGGTGAGATCGACGCAATCGTCGCGTCAGGCGACCACTTCTCGGCAAGTTGCGAACTGAACGTCCTGTATGCGCGGACCGTTGTCCTCGCGACCGGTGTCGTCAACCGGCGTCCCGAGATGCCCGATGCGATGCATGACATCGGCGTGGCGCGTGGGCTTCTCCGCTATTGTCCGATCTGCGATGGTTATGAAGCCCGGCGAATGAACGTGGCGGTGCTCGGCGGCGATGGTCATGGCGCTGAAGAAGCCGAATTCCTGAGGGCTTATGGCGCCAAGGTCACGCTTCTCGCCCAACGGTCTCTCGATCTCGGGCCGACCGAACTTGCCAAGCTGAACCAGCAGGAGGTCGATGTTGCTTCCTCGCCTGTGGAGCAGCTGCGTCTTGGCGACTGTGTCGAGGTGCGACTGGCCAATGGCCTGGAGCTACAATTCGACACGCTATACCCCGCACTCGGCTCATCGCCTCGGACGCGGCTTGCCTCTTTTCTGGGCGCGCAGCTCAGCGGATCAGGGTGCGTTCTGACCGATGCCCACCAACAAACCTCGGTTGATGGCCTCTACGCAGTCGGCGACGTGGTGGAAGGGCTCGATCAGATCAGCGTTGCAACCGGACAAGCAGCGGTCGCTGCGACCGCAATTCATAACCTGTTGCGCGACCGCGACAGCGGATTATCATCCGCCATCGCCGGGCTGTGTCCCCCTCGGAGCGTACCGCCGACGTAGCGCGAACCATGGGCGATGCAACGAGCGCCTGGACGCGGCGGCTCTCTTCACGGTTGCGCCTTCGGATGGAAACATGAAACAACGGCGACGGATGAGCCGAGACCGGCATTTGCGCGTATCCGTCAAGGCGCCAATACTCGACCGTCTACTGAGCTGGCCCCTCTCAGAACGCCAAGTGGTTTATCCCGCCATGCATGAATGTTCCGCCGAGGAAGCCCTGGATCGAGATCGCGAGCGTCATCAGGCCGAGCACTACCCAGTACAGTGTCCGCGACCGCTCGGGAATTTTGCGGTGGCGCGCTGCCATCCAAGCGAGCGCAACGCCGAAGACGGCTATGGCGGTGCCGAGCCAACGGTGGGTCATGAGGATCGGGTTGCGATCGGTCAGATAAAATCCACCCGCAAACCAGCCGAGGAACGCGGCCACGATCGCGCCTAGCGCGCCGACTATCAACATGATGTGGGCGACATGCTGGTAATCGCGGTTGCGACGCCACAGGCCAAAAAGTTCGACGCCGAACGCGCCGATGAACAGCGCGATCGGAAAATGGATCACCATCGTGTGCACACGACCAAGCCAGCTGACCAGTCGCTGCCCAAACGTCTTGTTCTTGTTGGCGGTCTCCTCGTGCATGCCGCCCATGTCCATGTCGTCGCCGGCGATGTCGCGGCCTCCCATGTTCATGTCCACGGTCGACATAGAGCCCATGCCCATGTGGCCGTCGCCAGCATCCGCCCCATCTGCTTTCTGCGTCTCGGCTGCGCTGCTAGCGACCGGCCCGGGACCGGCCCCGAGCGCATCGTGATCTTCGTGCGCTGATGCCGACGTGCTGACTGACATTGCAACCGCAAGAAGTATGGCGAAGGCCCCGCCTCGTTTAACGCCCATCACCTAACCCCTTGATCCGTGTTCATCCATTCCCGTTTACGCACGGGCCGTCTTCCGCCCTCACCCGCGTATTCGCTTTCCTGCGAGACTTTTCGTCTACTCTTCTAGACGAACTGGACGGAGGAGCTACGCTGGCTGGGCGACCGCGTCTTGCCGCCGCCAAAAAATCCGCCGATCAGCTGCCGTGGCGGGCGAACAGGCGGCGCCCGGTGGAGCCGAAGGCGACCACGTCATAGGCCTGCGCCTTGACGTCCGGCACTTCCATTCCCGGCGAGCCGAGCGGCATACCGCCGACCGCGAGGCCCCGCACGCCCTTGGGCCGGGTCGCAAGAATCCGCTTCATGTCGGCGATCGGCACGTGGCCCTCGAAAGCCATGCCATCGGCGATCGCGGTGTGGCAGGACGAGAGGTCCGCGGGAACGCCCGCGCGCTTCTGCAGTGCCGGGCGATTAGAATCATCGACGACGCGCACCTGACGGCCGAGCTGCTGCTGCACCTGCGCCGCCCACTTGGCGCAACAGCCACAGCCGGGGTCGCGGTGCATAACGATCGGGGTAGCCGCGCTGGCGGCAACCGGAACCAACAAGGCTGCGGCAGTAAGCGCAAATCGCAAAGCTGACTTCATGGAAAAATCTCCTTGGTCGTTCCTCCCGTCTCCTCGCTGGGGGCGGGAGGAACGAGGCTTATTACTGAGGACCCTTGCCCATCGACCGGAGCATCGCCTGGAGTTCACCGATGCTCTTGTTCTGCTCGGCAATCGACTTCTGAGCCATTTGCCGGGTCTTCGCATCGGGTGCCTGGCGAAGAACGATCTGCGACATGGCGACGGCACCGCGGTGATGCTCGATCATCTTGCGGACCCACGTCTCGCTCGCATTGGCGCCCTTGGCCTTCATCATCTTTTCATGCATCGCCATCTCGGCAGGCATGAAGGGCGTGTTCATGCCAGGCATGTTGTCATGGTTCATGCCCTGCATCTTCGAGTGGTCCATGCCCTGCATCTGCTGCTGAGCCAAAGCGGGGCTCGCCGCCATCGCGGCCAGAGCCAGAACGGTTATCGTCTTAAACATTGCCTTCTCCTTCTTGGACTCGGCCAACGCAACAAAACCTGATCGGCCTCAAAACCATGTGCGAATGCCCACAACGAAGCTGGTCGACGCCGCCCCCTCACCTTCGGCGCGCGCGAAGCGAGCCGTGTCACCGAACCTGCGGTCGTACGAAATGCCCACATAGGGCGCGAACTCGCGCCTGATCTCGTAGCGAAGACGCAGACCGAGTTCGGCCGTGGACAGGCCGGAGCCAATGCCGAGCTCCGGCACGTCCTGCGCGGCGAGGTTGAACTCGGCGCGTGGCTGAAGGATCAATCGCTGCGTGATCCGTTGATCGTAATAGCCTTCCAGACGCCCTAGTAGGTCGCCCTTGTTGGACAGGAACAGCGCGCCCTCGACATCGAAGAAGCCGGGTGCAAGCGTTTCAAAGCCGACCGACGCATAGACGCGCGAGGGGTTTGGCTTGAAGTCGTAGCGGACGCCAAGCTGTATATCGGTGTATGGACCCACGGCGCGCGAATAAAGCGCCTGCACCTCTGCTGCTTCCAGGCTTCGCCCGATATTCCCTTCGCCCTCGGTCTTGAGCACCAGCCGGTTGATATCGCCCCCATACCAGGCACTGCCGTCCCACCGGTAGCCATCGCGACCCTCCCGGATCTGGACTTCAGCCAGATTGAATATGACCTGCGAGAAATTCTGCCCGCCGTGCATCGACCGCAGATGCTGCTGCGAATGCGCCATGGCAGCGGCAGAGTAGACCTGGTCCGCGGCCCGATCCGTGGGAATGGGCGGCGGCGGAGCGTTGCCGGCCGGCAGGTTGGTGCCGACCATCGCCGCGCCCGTGGCGGAGGGCATGCTTCCCATGTCGTGTCCCGGCATGCCTTGCATCGCGCCCGAGCCCTGGCCCATTCCCGGCATCGATCCATGGTCCATGCCCTGCATTGCACCTGGCTCGGCGGGGTTGGCGCCGCCGGACGCACCTGGCATCGCAGACATGTCGTGCCCGGCACTAGGATTGGGCTTGGCTGCAGGCATATTCATGCCCGGCATGGCGGTCATGTCATGACCGGCGTGAGGATCGGCAACGGCCGTTCCGGGGGCCGGAGGCTTGGCGGACCGACTTGCGGCGGGCTTGGCCGCCGATCCCGCCTTCGCGCGCGGTGTCGACCTAGCGGCAGGCTTCGCGGACTCCTTGGTCGCTGCGGGCTTGGTCGCTGCGGGCTTCTTGGCGACAGGCTTTTTCAACGGTGGCGTCTTTGGCGGCGGCATCTTCATGCCGGGCATATTGGAATGGTCCATCTGCGCGGCCACCGGCGTTGCGAGGCCAAGCGCCGCGCCGCCAGCGATCAAGAGGAACTTAGGCTGCATCGCGATTCTCCTCGCCCATCGGGCGAACCGTCACGACACGCATCATCCCCGCGGTCATGTGATAGAGATTGTGGCAGTGGAACGCCCAGTCGCCGGGCGCATCGGCCGTTACGTCGAATGTCATCTTACCGCCGGGCGCCACATTCACCGTGTGCTTGCGAGGCCCAAAGTCGCCATGTCCGGTCACCAGCTCGAAGAAGTGGCCGTGCAAATGGATTGGGTGCGGCATCATTGTGTCATTGACCAGGGTAACGCGCGCGCGCTCGTCCTTGCGGAACGGGATGGGGTCGGCAGGGTCGCTCATCTTCTGGCCGTCAAAGCCCCACATATAGCGCTCCATATTGCCCGTCAGGTGGATCTCAAACTGGCGCGAGGGGGCGCGAACGTCCGGGTTGCGGTCGAGCGCGACAAGATCGCGATAAGTGAGCACGCGATGATCCGCATCCTCCAGCCCCTGCGGCGGCTCGCCCGTGCGGTCCTTCGGCATCGGCGAGATGGTCTGCACCCCCGGCCCCATCTTGACGCCGGGCGCGTTCTTGGGGTTGCGCATGTTCATGTCCATGCTGCCGCCTGACCCATGATCCATCCCGGCCATGCCGCCGCTGCTCATCTCACCATGGTCCATGCCCGCCATCCCGGCAGCGCCCGCCGCCATTTGGCTATGGTCCATTGCGGGCATAGCGCCGCTCATCTGGTCGCCGCCCATCCCAGCCATCGCAGCGCCCACCGCCTTCGTTCCGTGATCGGTGGGCTCTTTCCACCCGGTGAGCTTCCACAGGTTGCGCGAGGCATTCTGCATCAACGTGGGATCCGGCCCGCGCTTGGCGACCGGGTTCTCGTCCGCCATACCGGACATCCCCTCCATCCCGCCCATGCCGCTCATGTCCATGCCCATGTCGGTCATAGTCAGCAACGTGCGCGGGCGGAGCGGCGGGACAGGTGCGATCATGCCTTCGCGCGGGGCCAGTGTCGCGCGCCCCATGCCCGATCGGTCGATCGCCTCGGAAACGAAGCTGTAGGCGCGGTCCTCGGGCGTCACGATCACGTCGAAGGTTTCCGCGACGCCGATCTGGAATTCGTCCACGGTTACCGGCCGGACGTTCTGGCCGTCGGCCTGCACCACCGTCATCGGCAAGTCAGGGATGCGCACGTTGAAGTTGGTTTGCGCAGCAGCGTTGACGATGCGCAGCCGAACCCGCTCGCCCGGCCGGAAGAGACCCGTCCAGTTGTCGTAAGGCCCGAACCCATTGACCAGGAAGGTGTAGGTTGACCCCGTGACATCCGCAATATCGGCCGGGTCCATGCGCATCTTGCCCCAGGCCATCCGATCCTTGAGGCGCATCTCGCGACCGGCGAGCAGCCCGCTCAGCGTCGGGCGCTGATAGTTGAAATAGGCGCCGCCCATCTGCTTGAGCTTGCGAAAGATTTCCTCGCCCGTCATTTCGCTATGATCGGACAGCACGATCACATGCTCGCGGTCGAACGCGACCGGGTCGGCACCCGCCGGATCAATCACGATGGGTCCGTAGAGCCCTGCCTGCTCCTGCTCGCCCGAATGGCTGTGATACCAGTAGGTGCCCGACTGCACGATTGGGAATTCGTATACGAAGGTCGAACGCGCCTTGATGCCGGGGAAGCTGATGCCCGGCACGCCGTCCATTTGGAACGGCAAAATCAGCCCGTGCCAGTGGATCGAGCTATCCTCGTCAAGATTGTTGGTCACCGCGAGGCGGACCTTCTGGCCCTCCTGGAGGCGGACGAGTGGCGCCGGGACCGTGCCGTTCACCCCGATCGCGGGCGTCGTGATTCCGTCCATGACCAGCTTCATACGGTCGATCGTCAGCGCGATGTTTGTGCCCGACACGGTCGGCAGGGGCTTGGCGATGCCGCGTGACACAGGTTGCGCCCAAGCTGGCAAGTAGGCCGACATGGCCAGGGTGCCGCCGAGCATGGCGGTTCCGCGCATCACGTCGCGCCGGTTCAGATTGCGGCTCATGCCGTTCCTTCGCTCCAGTTCAATGCTTGCGGCCGGCGGGGGGCGCCGACCTTACCCATCATTACGCTCGAACCGGCCCAACCCCTCATGCGAAGTTGAGAATTTTCAACAATCTTTCACGCGCGCGCCGCAGCCGCATCTCCACGGCCTTGCCGCTGATCCCCAGCGCGGCCGCGGTTTCCGCCTGGGACAAGCCTTCCACGGTCCGTAGCAAGAGCGTCTCCTTGAGCGTGGCCGGCAGCTCGGACACCGCGCGCGAAAGCCGGACAAGCTCCGCGCGATCGAAGGTGACGGCGTCGGCACCTGGCGCCTCGTCCCGCTCACCCTCGATCGTCTCGGGCGGCAGCGAAGAGGCGAACGATAATATCTGGCGTATGCGCCGCCGCCGATGCCAGTCGCGGCTCTTGTTGATCGCCACGCGGGTCAGCCACGCAGCGAGCGGCCGATCTCCGTCATACTTTCGCAAGTTCTGAAAGGCGGCCACGAAGCATTCCTGAGTGAGGTCAAGCGCTTCTTCGGCGTCGCCGATATGCGAGCGGATCAGGCGATAGACCGGCCTTTGGTGCCGCCGCATGATCTCAGCGAAGGCGGCCTGCCGTCCGCCGAGCGTCAAGGCGGCGAGTTCGCCGTCCGTGCAGGCCGCGAGATCAAGGCTCACGGCGCGTCTGCGGTCAGCGCCTTCACCACCGCGCGGTCGAACGCCGTCGTCTGATCCGGCCGCAGGATCTGCCGCATCGCGAACATATGGTTCAACGTCTCCTTCTGAAGCTCGCCCATCGCGCCGTGCGAACGATCGACGGCGGCCGCGACCTGCGGCCCGTTACCATGTTCGGCCTCGATTGCGGCGGCGAGCCGGGCGTTGTCGGCCCTGAGTTCCAGCTCCAAGGCACGCCTTCGAACGGCGAAGTGAGACTCCAGCGTCTGGAGCTTGGTCCGTTGAGCTTCGTCCAGCTCGAGCCCGTCGTGGAGCAAGCTGTGAAGCTCTACGCCGGGGCTCGGCGGCGAAGGAAACAACTCGCGTCCAGCCCACACGCCTGCGACCGCCGCTACGAACGCGACGATGGCGATCAGGATCGTCCTCCGGGCGCCGCTCGTCACTGGAACGCGAGCAGGGTCGAAGGCGCTAGCGGCATGGCAGGCCCGAAAGGTGTTAGCGTCGGCACCTGCGCAGTCGCCGCTGTGGACGACAATCCGCCGCCCGCCACTCCCAAGGCGACTGCGCCTAGCGCTGCCAGCACGCCAGACCGCAGCGTCACTCCGCAGCCCGCGCGCCGCTCCGTCGCGATCAGCCGCATGACGTCGCCTTCCAGTTCAGCGAGCCGGGGATGAAGCGGTTGCTCGGCAAGGCGGCGCAACGCGCTGTCTAAATCCATGTCCATGTTCATTCCTCCGTCATCCTTACATCCATTACGCACGGCCGACGAACACCCCTCGAATCGAAGCGATCGAATGCCACGAAGCGGGAACGCCCCCCGGACGCGGCGGCGCACTCTTCCATTGCGCCCAATCGCTCGCACCTCGTCACGGGCCGGCGATCCACGCGTCCCGCTGTTCAAATTCCCTGAGCCACCTCTGCGACGCTGGGGAGATCGATCTGTAATGAGGTGCCGGGTCCATATCCCGGTGCGAAATGTCACGGATGAACCGTGGCCCTCGACGGTGCCACACAGCGCCAGAACGCGCCGGACGCGCCTCGATTAAGCCGACTGGTGGCGGTGCGGGGTATGGCGTGGATATGCCGACGTTTATCGCGGCCACTAAGCGCGACTGGGCGGCGTTGGACATAGAGGAGCCGGGCGACGCCAGTCGGCCTCGCTCCTCCGCCCCCTACATTTGATAGTATTCGGCGTGGCAGGCGTAGATGGATGGACACGATCGGCTTCTGGAGGACATGGAGAGGGCCACGTCAGTGAATGCCCCCACCACCGGCGAGGCGGTTTAGCCCATGCTGAACACAGCGGTGAAAGCACCCAGCGCCAACGGGAAAACTCCACCTTGTCTAAAAGCTCATTCTAACCGTCGCTCGCGCCGTCGTCGGCGCACCGGGCATGATGTTGTTGTCGTTGTAGGCGGACGAGAAATAGCTGCTGTCGAGGAGGTTCTCGACGTTGATCTGCGCTTCGATCTTGGGGGTGAGCTTGAAGAATGCCGCGGCATCGACGCGGGTGAACGCGGGCAGGACGGCGGTATTGCTGATAGAGGTAAAGCTTTTCGACTGGTGGTACACACCGACGCCGGCCCCGAAGCGAGGGGTGAAGTCGTAGCGGGTCCAGAGCGAGGCCTGCTGCTTGGGCACAAGCGGGACATCGCGCCCGGCAGGAGCCGCACTCGTTGTCTTGCGGATTTTCGCGTCCTGCAGCGCATAGCCTGCACTGACCTGCCATTGGGGTGTGATCGCGCCGCTGAGGCCGATCTCAAGCCCTTTGCTCCGCTGCGCGCCTGTAAGCACCGTCCGCGTGGCGTCGTTGGGGTCGGTTGCGCGAGTGTTTGTGCGGTCGAGCCGGTAGACGGCAGCGGTCACGTTAAGCGTTGGAAGGATATCCCATTTGAGGCCAAGTTCGTAATTGTCGAACTTCTCAGGCTCCAGCGCGGCGCTTGTGATGTCGAGCGATGAAAACTGATCGCCCGATTGCGGCAGGAAGGACCGGCTATAGCTGGCGTAGATCGAGACGGGTTGCACCGGCTTCAGCACCACCCCCAGGCGGGGAGACCAGAGAGTGTCGGTCCGGCTATAACTCTGTCCGGTAACCAGGTCGTCGACGCTGAGCTTGAAGCGGTCGCGGCGAACGCCACCAATGACATCGACATGTTCGCCGATCGAGATCTGGTCCTGCACGTAGAAGGCAGTGGCGTCGGCGTTTGTCCGGATCGACCGGTAGCCGGTATTGGCGGTGGTGCGCAGTGTGACCGGCGGCACCGTGATCCGGTCGGCTAACCCCACAAAGACGCGACGCCCGCCATTGACGACATCACCGCTTCCGAAGAAGCCATTGATCCGCTGGTTGCGCGTGCGCTGATCGCCATATTCGAAGCCGGCGAGCAGCACGTGGCGGACTGGGCCGGTGGTGACGGTCCAGACGAGGTCGTTCTGGTTGAGCAAGTTCTTGCGCGTCGTGGGATCGCTATAGGCTTCGAGGCCAACGCTCTGGACGCCGCCGCGCGGGCTGACCGGGGTCACCGCAAAGGCGTTCCGATAGAGCTTGTCATAATCACCATACAGGACCCGACTGGTCAGGGTCAGGCTGTCGCTGAAGCGATGCTCGATCCGCCCGCTCAGGACCTTGGCCTCGAAGTCGCTGACGTTGAAGCGTGGAACACCGAAGAAGGTGTCGCGGTAGCCGGTGAGGGGGCGTGATGGGCTGGCCAGAGAGCCCTGGACAGCCGAGGGGACGCCTCGATCGATCGTGCGCTTGTCATTGTTATATTCGAAGCCCAGGTCGATTCGGGTAGTGCCGCCGAGCGATACGGCAAAGGTCGGATTGATCGCGATCCGGCGTCCGTCGTAGAAGTCGCGGTTGCTGTTGAACTCTTCGTAAACGGCGTTCAGCCGAGCGGAGGCGGATTCGCCGATTGGCTGATTGATGTCGGTGTCGACATACCACGCGCCATATGTGTCCGCCGAGACGCTGCCGCTGATGAAGCCATTGGCAACGGGGCGCTTGGTGACGCGATTGACGATCCCACCCCCACCGCCGCGCCCGAAGATCATCGCGTTGGGACCTTTCAGGACCTCGATCCGCTCTGCGTTGTAGAGACCACGGTAATATTGCACGTCGTCACGCAGGCCATCGACAAAGAAGTCCGCGGTGCTGCTGTTCCCGCGCAGGATGATCTGATCGCGGTGGCCCTCGCCCTGAGAGATCACCGCGCCTGGGACATAGCGAAGCACGTCCGCGATCGAGCGCATCGCCTGGTCGTCAATCTGCGCCTCGGTGATGATCGAGGCTGCCTGCGGAACGTCCTTGAGACTGGTCGGTGTGCGGGTGGCGGTGCTGGTCGCATCGACTTGGTAGCCGTCCGGGACGCCGGTGACGATGATTGTTTGGCGGGCGTCCGTAGCCGGAATGGCTGGCTGATCCTGGGCCGCTGCAGGCACGGCCATTAATCCAAGGCCTAGCGCACCGCTCAATCCACTTTTCCTCATTTCACCCCCTTTGCGAGTCGTTCTCAATCGTTGCCGCGCCCTATGATATATGCGAATGTTTCGCAATAGCATAATTGGTGAAATAAGCGATGACAGTGATGGTGCGCATCGACCTCAATGTAGGGGACGCCGAGCAGATCGTGGTGCGGCTGCTGCGCCGCTACGCGGCGTGCCTGCAACTCGGCGAGGAGCCTCTGCCGCCGCTCACCAGACTAGGAGGCGAGTTCGGGATTCCGGCTCCTGCGGTGGTTGCTCTTGCCAGCGTTTTTCAACTCACTGAAGGATGCCTTGGCCGGGCATAGGTTGCCGAATGCTGCTGTAATCGAGCGCGGACGAGCGCGTGCTGTTGCTGCTTCTTAAGCGGACGGACCCTGAGCCGGCTTTGGGCAGCTCAGATATACCGCATGGTTTGCCAGGTGCGCTTGTCTGGGCCGTTGCGAGCACACGCCGGCTCCTCAATCCATTCTTTCCCGAGAGGATGAACGGCGCCAGCTAGCTGTAGGCGCTTGCAATCGTAGCGGCCTTTGCTCGCAAACAGAGCGGTTTCCTGCTCGAATTGGCTGACAATGGGTGCGGCCATCTACTCACGCTATCTGCCAACGTGCTCGCAATCGAAATTGCCTGCTTCACATTATCTGCCAGCAGGCAGCGGACATTCAGCGCGGCAAACAAGCTCCCCTTCGACCTACAACAACGGCGACCATCGCTCCGAACCGCACGCGCGCATCGAGCACTGGCTTCGACACCTGCCCGGCGAAGGGGTCCGCGCCATGTGCTCCTGGGAACGCTTCTGCGCCTTCGCGCGCGAACCTGAGCGACGCATGGTTGCGGGCGATGCGACTGTCTCGGTCGAGGGCTCCTCCTACGAGGTCGAGCCGGACCTCGCCGGCGAGACCGTGACGTTGCTGTGGGGCCTGTTCGACCAGCAGCTTTTCGTGGAGCATGTACGGCGAGGGCTCCGCCGGGGCTCCGGAGCAATGGCCAAGTGACGACGCAGCCGAGACCGAGGACACCGAGCAGTGTCGCCGATCCGCTCGGTCCCAGCATCTCCAAAAATGATTGCAATGAAATCTCGCGTGCAGGAGGGCGCTGCCGGCAAGATGAATAAGTGAGGGTAATAAACCTTTCTTGCTTGCTTTTCTGCCGCCTGAACCGTTGCTGTCAGGCGCATTCAGACCCGCTTCAATGCGCCGCCGCTACCAGATCCCGGCTTGCTGTCGGAGCGGCATATGAAGGAGAGTTAGGATGTTGCGCAGGTTCATCGCGGCTGCGGCGCTCGCAGCCTCTGTTGCTGTCATCGCGCCCAGCGCGGCGCTGGCGCAGGATCGAGGCCATGGCGGCTGGCAGAGCCAGCGCGGTTATGGCGACAGCCATGGTGTTCGCCAAGTCCATCGAGGCGAGCGAGGCTCGCATGGTTTCAACCGCGGTCATGGTTACCAGAGCTACTGTAGTCATGGATATTCGAACAGTGGCGAACACGCGCGCCGGGGCGGCCGGGCGTATGATCATGGCCGCGGATATGCCGTGAATCATCGCAGCCACTGACCAGACCTGCCCAATCAAACGACAAAGGCCATGGGCACAATCCACCTTGGCCTTTGTTGCGCTTCTATATATGATAATGTCCTTTATCAGCTACTAATGCGGGGCGGACATGAAGGCGGTTCACGACAAGATCGAAGGCCCTTTTGCAATTCAGGAGGATCTAGCCCTCTACGGCATGGTGACCGGCGGCGCGACGCTGCGCAGCGGCGTGAAGCTGATCCTGCACGGCACAATCGCCGGCGACCTGACCCTTGAATCAGGTGCGCGCGCCATCATCCATGGCACGGTCGCGGGGCGCATTTGCAACGAGGGCGGACGAGCCGAGATATTCGGCTTTGTCGATGCCGTCGAAGACCTTTCCCCGGATGCCGTAACGGTCATCGACGCCGCCGCCCATGTTCGGGGTCGGCGATGAACCAGCTCGCGCCTCTCCCCTCGCCCAGCTTAGCGCTGCCGGCGCTCATCGCGTCGGCCGATGAGCGGGCACGGCTGCGCTTCCTAGAGTTTTTCGCCGTCACCATCCGCAATCCCCATACGCGGCGCGCCTATGCGCGCGCAGCGGGCGAGTTTTTGGCTTGGGTAGCGGCGCGCGGCGTTGCATCGATCGCCGGCGTGCAACCGCTCCATGTCGCGGCCTGGATCGAGGCGCTAGGGCGCGAGGTGAGCGCGCCCAGCGTCAAGCAGCAGCTCGCCGGTGTGCGCCACCTGTTCGACTGGCTGGTGACGGGCCAGGTGGTGCCGGTGAACCCGGCGGCCTCAGTGCGCGGACCAGCGCACAGCGTCAGGCGCGGTAAAACGCCGGTGCTGGCCCCCGACGAGGCGCGGCGATTGCTGGACGCGATCGACGTGACGACGCCGGCGGGGCTGCGCGATCGTGCGCTGATCGGGCTTATGGTCTATTCGTTCGCGCGGATCGGCGCGGCGCTGGCAATGCGCGTCGAAGACGTGTTCGTGCAGAATCGGCGACTATGGGTGCGGCTGCACGAAAAGGGCGGCAAGCGCCATGAGATGCCCTGTCATCACAACCTTGAGCATTATCTGGCCGAATATCTCGATGGCTGCGGCTTGCGCGAGGACCGCAAAGGGCCGCTGTTCCGTACGATCGCGCGCGGGACCAAGCGCTTAAGCAACACCCCCCTGCCCCAGGCCAATGCCTTCGCGATGGTGCGCCGTCGCGCCGTCGCGGCCGAGATCGAGACGGCGATCGGCAACCATTCGTTCCGCGCTACGGGGATCACCACCTATTTGAAGAACGGCGGCACGCTGGAGACGGCCGCGACGATGGCGAACCACAGTTCGACCCGCACTACCCAGCTCTACGATCGCCGGCCCGATGACGTGACACTCGACGAGGTAGAGCGGGTGTTGATCTAGGCGGCGACCGGCGGCGCACATTCCCAGCGGCCCCCCAGCCATTGAAACCCGACCCGTTGCGCGTTGCCGATCGCGGGCGGCTCGCCTTTGCGCCAGAACCCAAGCATCTTGCCTCGATCGTCCAGATGGGCGTCGGCGACGATCGCGCGTGCGGCCTGGATGAACTGCCCATGCCCAAACGCATAGACCAGCGATCCCGCAGGCATGACGGCGAGGCGGGCTAGGGCCGCGTCTCCGCGCCGGAGCAGGGTGGCGAAGCTCTCCGCCCCCTCCCCGTCGCAATAATCAGGATCGGCCTCGCTCCAATAGCGTTCGAGATGAGGCATCCGCTCGGCGCTCCGCGTGCCGTTCCAGCGCGCCGGTTGCAGATAGGTGAACTCTTCGATCGGCCACACTTCCACCGGCGTATCGGGGAAACGCGCGATGGTGGGCGCGGCCGTTTGCCGGGTGCGGGTAGGGGGTTGAGTAGCAACGGAACAGAAAACCTACATAAGGCGCGGCTTCAGGCATCGTCGATGCCCGTGACGCTGGGATCACGGAGCGGCCGCAGCTC